>Ga0334722_10000069_pt1 | contig 145480 bp, 117 predicted proteins | sample C3_bottom_MG_FD_207210 | JGI IMG/M metagenome (GOLD analysis project Ga0334722, IMG submission 207210) | Sediment microbial communities from Yellowstone Lake, YNP, Wyoming, USA - C3_bottom | ecosystem: Environmental > Aquatic > Freshwater > Lake > Sediment | place: USA: Wyoming | collected... | reverse complement strand
TTGGACAGCACATGCGTGATCGCCGAGGTCAGCGTCGTCTTGCCGTGGTCGACGTGCCCGATCGTCCCGACATTCAGGTGCGGCTTGGTCCGCTCAAACTTCGGCTTGCCCATCGGTGGTCTCCCTCCCCAATCAAGGACCGCTGGAGCCCGCGGGCGGAATCGAACCGCCGACCTCGTCCTTACCAAGGACGCGCTCTGCCGACTGAGCTACGCGGGCCGCGTGCGTGGTGGAGGGGGGAGGATTCGAACCTCCGAAGGCAGTGCCACCTGATTTACAGTCAGGCCCCGTTGGCCGCTTGGGTACCCCTCCAGCCGGCGGGGGGATTATAGCAGTGTGCTCGTCCGTCGTATGTCGTTCGTCGTAAGTCGGAAGGCGGTTGGCACTTCTGCCGTCTGCCGGTAGGGAAGTACGCCCGCGACGGGAATAAGCAAGCGTGCCCAAGACACGCGTCTTGCAGGAAGCGCCGGCAGTGCTGAACTTCGAAGAGGCCGCGGTCTATCTGGGGATCGGCATGTGGCGCCTGCGCGAACTGCTCAAAGAGCGCCGTCAGCCCGGAGTGACCAAGGACGGCTACCGTCTGCACTTCCCCAAGGCGATGCTCGACGAGCGGCGCGCGGCGACGGAGGCGCGCCCAAATGTGTAGCCAGGTCTTCCCGTAGGAGGGCCACCAATGAAAGTGATGCTACTAGTTCCGCTGCTCATTCCGTTGCTGATCACGCCCCGTTCCGTGGAGACTGACTGGCGGGCGCTGTTTGACGAAACAGAACACCGCGCTCAATGGCGGACAGGGCTATAGCCGCTTCGTCGGCAATAACGGCTTTCCGACCGGGCACTTGCTGGCGTGGAGTGAGGCGTACCTCCAGCGGGGCTACCTGGTGCTGTACCGGAATACCGGCGACGCCGCGTACTTGGACACGTGCCGGGCGCATATCGCCGCGGTGCGAGCGAATCGAGACGACCGCCGGGGGCAGCGCGACTACCTGGGGGCGCTGAACCCGACCTGGGGCACAGACAAATACGAGGTGCCGCTGGTGCGCTGGCGGTTCTACACGATGAACGACGCGTTGATTCTGGTGCCGATGCTGGAATCGGTGCTGGCGGCGGGGGCTGACCCGGACGGGCTGGTGGCGGAGGCGGAGCAGGTGATGGCCTTCCACGACCCGGAGTGGCGCGGGCCGTGGTACGGCTACCCGGCGCAGTATGGAGGCAATCGGGTCAACTACCCGCTGGCGCTCGATATGCAGGCCACCATCGGGAAGGTGGAGGTGCTGCTTGCCGACCTGACAGGCAAGCCCGCGTACCGACAACGGGCGGCAGACATTCTGGCCTGGGTCTTGTCGCAGCGCCGGGTGGTGAACGGCTACACCGTCTGGCCGGATGTGCGATGGGACGATGTGTTGCTGCCGCCGCACGGAGACCCGAACTCGACGATTGAATGGTCGGACACCGTGGAGTTCGTCTTGATGTGTCAACAGCGCGGGTACGGCGTGCCCGCGGAATTGCTGCGGCAGTTGGCCGATACCGCGGCGCGGCTGATGCAGACCGGACGGCTGGCGCTGCGTTGCGATGGCGTCGGATTCGGCAACGACCCGATAGCGGGCGCGTACCTGCTGCTCGCGCCCTACGATTCGCGCATCGCGCCGCGGGTGCGAAAAGTGCTGGATGGACTGAACCTGCGCACGACCTTGCCGCTTCTGGATGAGGCGTGGTGGGGGCCGGCGATGTTGTCTGTGGCGCGCATTAGTCCAAAGGCAATCTCCCGTGGCTCAGACCGGCGCGCACGCCCCAAGTAGGGAACTGCGCCCGCGACGGGAATAAGCAAGCGTGCCCAATGCACTAGTGATTGAGGATGCGCCCAATTACCGGCAGGTGTTCGTACGCCTGCTCGAGGAGTTGGGGTGGACGGTGAACGAGGCCTCGTCCTATGAGGAAGCGGCCAGCGCCCTGGCCCGCAGCGTGCCCGAGGCGGCGCTGCTCGACCTGGGCCTGCCGCGCGAGAACCGGCAGCCGGAGCCGACCGTCGGATTCGACCTGCTGCGCGAACTGAAGGGCGCCGGCGTGCGCGTCGTCGTCTGCAGCGGCTATGCGGCGATGGAGGACGATGCGCTCCGCCTGGGAGCCGACGGCTTCGTCAGCAAGAACGCGCCCGACCTGCGGACGCGCATCCAGCAGTTCTTCACGCGGGGGAATGGAGGGGGGGATGGCTAACGAACGGGTGCTGATCACCGAAGACGACACGCGCATTCGCGAAATGTACGCGGAAATGCTGACCGCCGCCGGCTACACCATCGAGACGGCGCGCAACGGCGCCGACGCGCTGGCGCGCCTGGCGCAGGGCGGCATCGACCTGCTGGTGCTCGACCTCTCCTTCGCGGCGCCGGAACCGCGCGAGCCCGACGGCTTCGCGGTCTTGCAGCGCGTGCGGTCCGAGGCCGCCACAAAGGGTCTGCCTGTCGTCGTGCTGACCGGCACCAAGGGCGAGCCGGAGCACAAGAAGGCCGCCGCGGAACTGGGCGTCCGCCACTATCTGATCAAGTACAAGGCCAAGCCGAAGGAAGTCGTAGAGACCGTGCGGGCGGCGCTGGCTGCCGCGGCGACGCCGGCCCCCTGACACGGCACTGCCGAAACCGCTGCGTTAGAATGACGCGATGGCGCGTTCCGCGACCGGCCTGAGAGACAGCACCGTCTGGGCCCCAGCGGGGTTCGGGGCGCGGGGGTTTGCGGCGTTCCTGGACCTCCTCATCATCTTTGCCCCATTGAGCATCTTGGGCGAGAGCGGCCTCGCCGATGTTCTCCACAATTTCACGCCCCAAATCCAATTCATGGCGTTGGGCTTGTATTCGGTGGTGATGCTGGCGCAGACCGGCCAGACGCTGGGGATGAAGGCGGTCGGCATCCGTGTTATTCACCCCGACCGCATCAAGCCGGGACTCGGCTATCGCATCGCGTCGCTCCGATTGCTGGGCTTCATCCCGTCGGCGATCCTGCTCGTCGGGGCGCTGTCCATCATCTGGGATCGCGACAAACAGGCCTGGCACGACAAGATGGTCGGCACCTATGTGGTCAGCGAGCGCGAGTCATGGACGCCTGGGTTGATCATGCGCGAACTGACCGGCCGCTTCGAATCGCTCCAGGCCAGCCTGCACGCGCTGAAGAACACCATCACGCTGCTGCCGCTCGACGACAGCGAACAGGCCCGCCACGAGGCGCTGCTGGCCTGCTTCGGGCCGGCCAATGTCGAGGCGACCAGCAATCACCTCTCCGACGCCGTCGCCGACCTGCGCGCCTTGCGCCGGCGGAAGAAGGTCTACCGGCGGGCGCTGCGCGAGGCACCGGGAGCGTTGGCGCGGAAATACCTAGACACGCTCACCGCGCTGCTATCGGTGCCCGTGCGATTGCAGCAGTATGGCGAGTGGTTCCAGCGCACCGCGGCGGTGATGCTCACGCCGTTGGCCGCGCCGCAGGCGCCAACGCCGCCGACACCCGGCACGCCCACCCGACGCGAGCTCAAGGAAGAGATCGTGGGCGCCGTCTCGGAAGTCGTGGAGAGCGTGACCACCGAACTGCGCGAAGGACTGCGCGAATTGCCGCGCCGCGGGCGGGATGTCGGGCAGGAAATGCGGGACCTGGGCGAGCGGCTTCGCCAAGAAGCAGGGGGCCGCGCCGAACACCTGCGCGCGCTGCGCGATGAGTTGCGGCGGCACCGGGCGGTGATGCACGCGGCGCGCACGGCACGGCCCGCCGAGAAGCGCGACACGACGATGGACGACCTCTTCACCGCGCTGCGCAACTTCCGCGCCCTGCTGACCAACGACGAGCGCACGGGAATGCTCGACCTGGTCACCGCCGCCCTCGAAGGCTCGTCGCTGCGGGTGGTATTGCAGAACGCGGCGCGCGAAGTCGAGGGGCACGCCAAATCGTCGGGCGTGACCGTTGAATTGGCCCCCGGCATCTCGCCGATGATCCATGTCCCCGGCGACCCGGGCGCCATGCAGCGGGCGATTTCCAGTTTGCTCGACAATTCGATTGAGGCCATCCGCCGGCGCCAGGACCGCCCGCCGGACTTCGCCGGGCAGGTGCGCATCGGCGTCCACGAAGACCGCCAGGCGGTCCTGATCGAACTGAGAGACAACGGCTGCGGCTTTGCGCCGCAGGTGCTCGACGCCGCCCGGCGCGGCGAGCGGCAGAGCAGCAAGGGGCCGTCGGGCGGCCTCGGCCTGGGCAGCGCCCGACGGACGCTGGAGCAGTATCCGGGCGGCGCGCTCGACCTGTTCAGCGACGGGCCGGAGCAAGGGGCGACGGTGACCGTGCGCTTCGAGAAGGCGGCGCGGTAAACGCAGTAGAGGCGCCGCTATAATGGCGCCGAGATGGCCCTCGTCGTCCACAACACGCTCGGCGGCAAGAAGGAGCCGTTCGTCACCCGCGAACCCGGCAAGGCGGCGATGTATGTCTGCGGCATCAACCCCTACGACTATTGCCACATCGGCCACGCCCGGGCCTATGTCACCTTCGATGTCATCCGGCGCTACCTGGAGCATCTCGGCTACCAGGCGATGGTGGTGCAGAACTTCACCGACATCGAAGACAACATCATCGCCCGCGCCAACCAACTCGGCATCGACTTTCGGGAACTGACCGCAAAATTCACCGCGGCCTATTTCGAGGACATGGATGCGCTGCGCATCCTGCGCGCGCATCAGTACCCGAAAGCGACCGAACACATCCCGCAGATGATCCGGGTGATCCAGGGCCTGATCGAGAAGGGCATCGCCTATCCCGCCGACGGCGATGTGCTGTACGCGGTGCGCAAACTGCCCGCCTACGGCGCGCTGTCAGGGCGCACGCCTGACGCCATGCTCGCCGGCGCCCGCGTCGAGAAAGATGTGAAGAAGCACGACCCGCTCGACTTCGTGCTCTGGAAGACGGCGAAGCCGGGCGAGCCGTCGTGGGAGAGCCCATGGGGGCCGGGGCGGCCGGGCTGGCACATCGAGTGCTCGGCGATGGCGCTGGAATACCTGGGCAATCACTTCGACATCCACGGCGGCGGCGAAGACCTGGTCTTCCCGCACCACGAGAACGAAATCGCGCAATCAGACGGCTACACGGGCGAGCCGCCGTTCGCCCGCTACTGGCTGCACAACGCCCTGCTGAACCTGCGCCGCGAGAAGATGAGCAAGTCGGTCGGCAACATCGAGACCATCCGCTCGGTTATCGGGCGGGTCGGGCCGGATGTGCTGCGGCTGTATCTGCTGTCGGCGCACTACCGGACGCAGATCGAGTACGGCCCCGAGTCGCTCGACGAGGCCAAGGCGGCGCTCGACCGGCTGCGCGTCGCCCGCGAGACGGCGCTGCGCCTGGCGGCTCGCCCCGAGCAGCCAGGCAGCGACAGTGCCGCTTCCGCGGCGCTGGCGGGGGCCGCCGATACGGCGGACAGCGCCTTCCACGCCGCGATGGAAGACGACTTCAATACTCCGCAGGCGCTCGCCGCGCTCTACTCACTGGCCCGCGACCTGCATCAACACGGGAGTGGTGCAAACGCGCAGGCATTGACGCGAGCCGCAGAAGAGTTGGCCGACTGCGCCGGGCTGCTCGGCATCGAACTGGAATCGCCGGCGACGCGTGACGGCCAAGTGACGGCCGACCTGATTGGGCTGCTGGTGCGCATCCGCGCGATGGCGCGCGAGGCGAAACAGTTCGCCATCGCCGACACCATTCGTCAGCAACTCGCTGACCTGGGCATCGTCCTCGAAGACCATGCGGAGGGCACTTCCTGGCGCTGGAAGTGAAACGGCGGCTCTGGGTGCAAGGGCTGGCCGCAGCCGCCCTCGTGGTTGCGCTCCTCTTCACGCTCTGGGCCAGCATCGCCGCCGGTGCCTGGCCGGAACGCGAGCCGCGGATTGTGCGGGATGTGCAAGTTTTGACTGCCGATTTGGGCGGCCAAACTGCGAACGAAGCCTGTTCCACGCTCGCGACGGTCCCTTACTCCACAAGCACAGTAATGTTGCGGCTCGGCTCCGAGGTGATCCCCGCTTCTGCGAGTGACCTCGGCCTGACGCTCGACGTAGAAACGACCGCGCGACATGCTATGCGAATTGGGCGAACCGGATCTTGGCTCGTCCGAATCCGTGAGAGGCGGATGGCTGCGCTCGAAGGGGTCATGATTTCGCCGGTTCTGCGTTTCGATGAGGCGGCGGCCCGCGCCTTCGCTGCACGCATGGCCACTCGAGTTGACCGCGGCGCGGCCGACGCCATTCTCACGCTCGGCAATAGCGGCGAGTTCATTCGCCGCGAGGCCGTAACCGGGCAGCGGCTCGATGTGGAGCGCGCCTTCGCCGTGTTGCAAGAGTGGGCGCAGTCGGGCCGCACCACCGATAACCCGCCGCCGTTACCCCTTGACACCACTCCGCCCGGGCGCACCCTCGACGCCTACACGGGAATCGATGCGGAGATCGCGCGCTTCCATACCGAGATCGGCGGCACGCGCGAGCGCGTCTCGAATGTCACCGTCGCCGCGCAGGCGCTCAATGGCCAGGTCATCCAACCCGACCAGGAATTCTCGTTCAATGCCGTCGTCGGCCCGCGCACCGAAGACCGCGGCTTCAAGGAGGCCCCGATCATCTATGCCGGCAAACTCGTGCCCGGCATCGGCGGGGGAGTCTGTCAGGCGAGCAGCACGCTCTTCAACGCCGCCGCGGCCGCCGGGATGACGCTCCTCGAACGCCACAATCACTCGCACCCGGTGCCCTATGTGCTGCCCGGGCGCGACGCCGCCGTTTCCTCCAGCGCGCTCAACCTGCGTTTCCGCAACGACCTGGGCGTGCCGATTGCCATTCTGACCCGCGTCGAGAACCTGACGCTGCACATCGTTATTGCGGGGCCTGTCGGCCGGAACGGCGCGCGCCTGGTCACGACGACGCCCCAAATCAAGCCGCCGCCCGCGAAGGAAATCCCCGACCCGAACTTGCCCGCGGGAAAGCGGGTGGTCGTCGACGAGGGCCAGCCCTCGATCTTCGTCATCACTTCGCGGGTCTGGCGCGAGGGCGAGACCGAACGCATCGAAGAACTGACCCGCAGTTACTATCCCGCCAAGCCGCGCATCGTCCGCGTCGGGACCGGCCCCACCGCGCCCGCGGGGGAGGCACCGCCGCCGGCGCCCCGTTGACGCCCCGCGGCGCGATGGTATAATCCGCCCGTCGCCGGTCGGCTGGCCGCGCGACCCCACGAGCAGAGGGAAGTGGCCCCACGGGGGAGTCGTCCGTCTCATTGCTGGGAGGCTGGTCTCACGCGAGTCCGCGTCTGCACCCCGGCAGGTCTCACAAGGCAGTGGCCGCATTGCGGCCGACCTTGCGGGAGGGAGAGACCAATGAGAGGAAGGGGTACGCAGACTATCGGCGCGTCTCGCCGCCGCGGGACGGCCCGGGTGGCTGGGCCCACCCGAACCAACGGCGCCCTCAAACGCAACGGCGTCGCCAAGCGCCCCGGCGCCCTCAAGAAGCCCGTCGCCCATCTCCTGAACGGCAATCATTCGGTTAACGGCTCAGCCAAGCTGAATGGCGCACACAAACTCAACGGCGCGGCAAAGCAGAACGGCACCGCGAAGTTGAATGGCGCGGCCAAGCTGAACGGCGCACACAGACTCAACGGCGCGGCGAAGTTGAACGGCGCTCCCAAACTGAACGGCGTCAACAAACCCCTGGGCTTTGTCCGCATGAACGGCACCCCGCACCCGGAGCCGCCGGCGGACGAACAGCGCATCATCGAGTGCGCCAAGCGCGGCTGCTGCAAGTCCACCGAAGCCCTGCTGCATCGCTATCGCGGCATCGTCGAAAGCAAAGCCCGCGCGTATTTCCTGATCGGCGCCGACCATGAGGACATCATCCAGGAAGGCATGATCGGCCTGTTCAAGGCCATCCGCGATTTCCGCTGCGAGCGAATGCTGCCGTTCCGCGCCTTTGCGGAACTGTGCGTCAGCCGCCAGATTTTCACTGCCATCAAGGCGGCGACGCGCCAGAAGCACACGCCGCTGAATTCCTCAATTTCGCTCTACTCCAGCGTCTATGACGCCGATTCCGACCGCACCCTGCTCGACACCATCCCCGAAGAGCACACGCCCAACCCCGAGGGCGCCGTCATCCAGCAGCAATTCCTCGACGGCCTGCAGCGGAGCATGAACGGGGACCTCAGCACCCTCGAGTGCTCCGTGCTCAAGAACCATCTGTGGGGGAAGTCGTATCAGGAAACCGCCACGGAACTGGGGCGCGGCGTCAAGTCCATTGACAACGCGCTGCAGCGGGCGAAGCGCAAGATCGGTAAGGACCTGCGGAGGTCGATGATCCTCGGCCACTAGGTTTCTCTGCACCCATGCAGGGTCTTTGCCCCGGTCGCCTCGTCGGCACGAGCGACCGGGGCGTTTTTGTGGGCTCCGCAGTATACTCACCGCGACCGGTGCCAGCCGGACCTAGTGCGGGAGACTGACCGATGCGGCGCCTCATATGGATCGTGCTCGTCCTTCTCACGGTCGCCATCGCCGGTGGGGCGGGCTGGGATATGCAGTACGCGCAGAAAGTGCGCGCCCTGCACGACCGGCTGATGGCGGAAGTGGACAAGGACGCTGCGCTGCAGAAATTGATGGCCTTTCAGGTCGACACCGCGTTCGAGACGCCCGACCGCAATGACGCGATGGAGGCACTCGACCGTCTGCGAGCGCCACTCTGGAAAATCGGCGCCCACGCGGCCTTGAAGAACGCCCTCCGCAAGTGGCAGAGCGAAGAGCCAGCGGCCTTTCCCGCTCGGCTCGGCGCGTCGCCGGAGGAAGTGATGAGCAAGGTCATCGTGCCCTGGGTGGAGGGCGTGATGGCGTCGCCCGAAGCAGCCCGTTTGCAGGCGCTGGCTCGGTCGTTGCCCGGCAACGGGCAGCAGATGGATATTCGCGCGAATTTTATGACCACCGGCAGGGATCGGGTCGAGGCTGGCTTCAAAGCGATGCCGGTCTATCAGAAAGACCGCGCCGCCTGCGAAGCGGCCTTCTCCCGCGCCACCAAGGTTTTCGGGGTCTTCTAGCTTACAGTCGCCCGTGTGACAAAATGCTTCCCACGACCTGCGAGCTGTTGTAGAGCGCGTGGAGCAACATCCCCGGCAACAATGACCCGCTCCGCTCGCGCTGCCACGCCATCACCAGCGCCAGTGCGAAGATACTGAAGAAACCCATCGGGTTCCCATGGAACGCCGAGAATAGCGCGGAACTGCCCATCGCTGCCACCCAGAACCCGCGCCGGCGCAAGAGTTGAAACACCAGTCCGCGGAAGACCAACTCCTCCACAAGCGGCGCCGACACGACCGCCAACAGGACGAACATCACCCCCTTGTAGGACCACAGGGAGTCGGGGACGACCTGATTGGCTCGCTCCGCGAGGTCCCTGGCCCAGTCCGCCCAGCCAGGGCTGACCACGCGCAGGAGACGTTCCGAACTCTGCGCCAGCGCAGAGGAGAGGAAAAACATCGGCACGGTCAGCAGCAAGTTCCCTGCCACCCATGCTGCCCGGGCGGGCCGCTGGAGACCGATGGCAGCGCGGCCGACGCGATAGAACCAGCGGATGCCCAGCACGACACACACCAACCAAAGCGCATTCAGGGCCAGGAGCAACAACAGCACATGCTCCGTTATGAGTGCGTTGACTTCCTGTTGGCTGTGACCTGTCGCCAATGACGCCGCGATAGCCACTCCGGCCAGTCCAAACACGCCAACGATGGCGACGACGGGCGCGGCAATGACCACCACCACCCCCCGCCACACTGGCGGAAGTGGCGGCGCCGCCACAGGCGCTGCGGGTTCAGCGGGGGTCGGGACATCGGGAACAGCGGCGGCGGGCGGCGTTTCGTCGGGCATTGCGCGGCATTATCACCGCGCGGCGCGGGGGCGGCTAGTACCCCGCCTCGTAGTCGACCACATTCCGCAGCGGCTCACCGGCGAAGTAGCGGCGCAGGTTGTCGGTGATGATCGCCCAATAGCGCGGGCGGTTCTTGGCGGATGAGCCGGCGTTGTGCGAAGTGATGAGCACATTCGGCAGGTCCCACAGCGGGCTCTCCAACGGCAGCGGCTCCGTCTCGAAGACATCGAGCGCGGCGCCGGCAATGATGCCGTCGCGCAGCGCCTCGGCGAGCGCCGCCTCGTCCACCAGCGCCCCGCGCGCCACATTCATCAGCACCGCCGTGCGTTTCATTTTCCGCAGCGCGCCAGCATCAATCAGATGGCGCGTCGCCGCCGTAGACGGCGCGCAGATGGCGAGGAAATCCGACTCCGCCAACAGCCAGTCGAGCGCCTCGGGGCCGCGCATCTCGGCGACGCCCGGCACCGCCTCCGGCGTGCGCCGGATGCCGATGACCCGCATCCCGAACGCCGCCGCCCGCGGCGCCAGCGTCCGCCCGATCTGCCCGACGCCGAGAATGCCGAGCGTGTCGCCTTCCAGATCGCGCATCGGAAGCGAGTCCCACTTCGCCCATTCGTGCGCCGCCTGCTTGCGCAGGAATGCCGGCGCCGCCCGGGAAAACGCCAGCACCCAGCCCATCAGGTGGTCGGCCATCGGGACCGCCCAGTTGCCGTGCGTCAGGACGATGCCATGCGCCCGCAGGCGGTCGAGCGGCAGGTGGTTGACGCCGGCGGCGCCCGTCTGCACCCACTTCAAATGGCGCGCCGCATCCACCAAGTCAGGCGTCACCCAGCCGCCGATGTAGACCTCGGCATCGGCCGCGGCCGCCGGCGCCTGCTCGCGCTCGTGGACGGCAACGAACTCGTGCGCCGGGAACTCGGCGCGCACGGCCTGCAGTTCTTCCTCGCTGGCGTTGGCGATGACGACTTTCATTGTGGCGTGTCTCCGCTGGGAGTTGGCGGTCGCAGGGACTTGTTACAATCTTCGTGCCCGTGACCAAAACCCCTCCGCTCATCGCCGAGAAACTGGCGTCGCTGCCGGCGCGCAGCGGCGTCTATCTGATGAAGGACGCCGCCGGGCAGGTGCTCTATGTGGGCAAGGCGGCGTCGCTGCGGGCGCGCGTCCCGTCGTATTTCCAGGAGGACCCCGGCCACCCGCGCACCCGGGCGCTGGTGCAGCGCACGACCGACCTCGACTGGATCGTCGTCGATTCCGAACTCGAAGCGGTGATGCTCGAGTGCAACCTGATCAAGCGCCACCGGCCCCGCTACAATGTCCGGCTCCGCGACGACAAGCGCTATCCCTACATCAAGATCGCCGTCACCGACCGCTTCCCGCGCCTGATGGTGGTGCGTAATGTCGAGCGCGACGGCGCGCGGTATTTCGGCCCCTACGCCTCGACGCAGGCGATGTGGGAGGCGGTGCGGCTCGTGCAGCGCGTCTTCGGCGTCCGCCAAGCGATGAAGGCCCGCCACTACAACCGCAGTGCCTGTACCTGGAAGAACGAGGACAAGCCACTCCCCCGCCCGTGCCTGCTCTACCACCTGAAACTCTGTACGGCGCCGTGCGTGGGGAAGATTGCGGAGGGCGAGTACCGCGCCGATGTCGAGGGCGCCATCCGCTTCCTCGAAGGGCGCCATTCGGAGATCCTAGACGCCGTGCGTGCGCAGATGCAGCAGGCCTCGGACGCGCAGCGCTTCGAGCAGGCCGCGGCGCTGCGCGACAAAATCGCCGCCCTCGAACAGGCCACCGAGGCGCAGAAGATGGTCACCACTTCGGACGAGGACGCCGATGTCGTCGGCCTGGCACTGCGCGCTGACCTGGGTTTGGTCACCGTCTTTCAAGTGCGCGAAGGCAAACTCGTCGGACAGGATTACTTCCCGATCGAGGGCGTCTCCGGCTTACCAGCGGGCGAGGTGCTGTCCGCGTTCCTGCGCCAACACTATGAGGACGCGCCGACTACTCCCCGCTCCATCCTGCTGGCCGAACCGGCGACCGAGCAGGATAACCTTGCGCAGTGGCTGTCCGCTAAAACCGGCGCAACCGTGAAGTTGGCTGTGCCGCAGCGCGGGCAGAAGCGCAGTCTCGCGGCGCTGGCGACCGAGAACGCCGCGACGCAACTCACCCGTCTTCTCGAACGCGAACTCGTCACCAAGCGCCGCGCCGAAGCCGGTCTCGCGGAGATTCAGGAAGCCCTCGGCCTCGATCTGCCGCCGCAACGCATCGAATGTTTCGACATTTCCACCTTCCACGGCGACGAAGCGGTCGGTTCGATGGTGGTTTTCGTCGCCGGGCTGCCGAAGAGCAGCGACTACCGCCGATTCAAGGTCCGCCTCGAACCCGGGCACTCGGACGATTACGCGATGATGCGCGAGGTGTTGACGCGCCGCCTGCGCGCCGCGCAGACCCCCGGTGGACGCCTCGCGACTTTGCCCGACCTGCTGATCGTGGACGGTGGCCTCGGGCAACTGCAAGTCGCCGTCGCGGCGCTGGAGGAACTCGGGCTGAACATTCCCGTCGCCGCGCTCGCCAAGCAATTCGAACTGCTCTATCGTCCCGGCCGCGCCGAGCCGGTCGCGCTGCGGACCCATTCGCAGGGCCTGCATGTCCTGCAGCGGCTGCGCGATGAGGCACACCGCTTCGCCGTCGCCTATCACCGCCTGTTGCGCAACCGCGAAATGCGTACCAGTCTCCTGGACACCGTCCCCGGAATTGGGGCGGTGCGCCGGCGAGCGCTCCTGGAGCGCTTCCGCTCTGTCGCCGCCATCACCGCCGCCACGGTGAACGACATCGCCCAGGTGCCCGGCATGACCCGCGCTGCGGCGCAAGTCCTCCTCGACCACCTGCGCACTGCCGAGGCCGCCCGGCTGGCCGGCGCGCGCAGTCCGTAGGAGGTCGCAGGCGACCGCCGCCTGGTATAGAATCTCCTCCACGACAGGAGACCCGCATGACCTTGCGCAACGGCCACGGCGCACCCGCTGCACTCGAAGAAATCGGCATCGCCCCCGTCACGGAACTCGGACATATGGTGATGGCCTGCACCACGGTGAAAGTCGAAGTCGCGGGCCGTGGGCGCTGGGTAGCGCTGATTGGGTCGCCGCACGGCCTGCTGCGCTGCACGATGCCGGAGCCATCGCATGACGACGCCCTCACTGCCCTCCTGCCCCACATCACAGAAGCGCAACGACGCCCCCTGGGCCAGCCGCGGGACATCGGCATTGACGAGGCCTGGGTGGAGGATTTGCTCGACGACACCGGCCGCCGCCTGCGCGCGTATTTCGGCGGCGCCCGCGAGACTTTCGATGTTCCCGTGGACTGGTCGGGCGTCACCGCGTTTGGGCGCGCTGTGCTCGAGCGCGTGCACGCCATTCCCTACGGCGAAGTGCGCACTTACGGTGACATCGCCCGCCAGGTTGGCAAGCCGGGCGCCAGCCGCGCCGTCGGGCAGGCGGTCGGTGCCAACCCGGTGCCGCTGATCGTGCCCTGCCACCGGGTCGTCGCCGCCAACGGCCTGGGCGGCTTCGGCGGCGGGCTGGAGTGGAAGCGGCGCCTGCTGTCGCTCGAAGGCGTCCACCTGGCATGAACATCCTCTTCCTCTGCACGGGCAACGCCGCCCGCAGCCAAATCGCCGACGCCCTGGCGCGGGCCGCGGCGCCCGACAACGTGCACATCTACTCCGCCGGCACACACCCCGAAGCACGCGTCCATGCTACCGCCCGGCAGGTGCTCGAAGAGGCCGGCCTGTGGCGCAACGGCGCGCACCCAAAATCGGTAGACGAGATTCCGGTCACGCACTGGGACCTGGTCATTACGGTCTGCGCCGACGCCGACCAGTCATGCCCGGTGCTGCCCGGGGAACACCGGCGGATGCGCTGGCCGCAATTCGACCCCAGCTTCGTCCCCGACCCCATCGAGCGCCTGGCGGCGTTCCGCCGGCTGCGCGAAGATTTGCGCGCCCGCGTCCAGTCGCTCTTTGCCGAATTGGCCTCACCGGTGACGACCTGATGCGCGGCTTTGTCGTGCGTTGGGCGCTGGCGGCGCTGGCGCTGTGGCTGACGGCCCGCGGCGTCGAGTGGGCGCTCGATCAACCGGGCGTGTTCGAAGTAAGCGGCCTGGGGGCGGTGATCGCAGTCGCCGCCCTGGCCCTGGTCAACGCGCTCATCTTTCCGGTGATGCTGCTGTTCCGGATTATCACCTTTCCGATCGCCCTGCTGACGCTCGGCGTGTGGTCGCTGATTGTCAGTTTTCTGGCGAATGCGGCGGTCCTGTATTTCGTCGGGTATTCGGAAGTGGTCCCCGGTTTCCGGGTGAAATCGCTCTCCGCCGCTCTCGTGGGCGCCGCCATGATGAGTCTTTTGAATACAATTCTGAACTCCCTGGTACGCGGGTCGCAGCGACGCGCCGGAGAGTGAACCGGCACGCCCATTGCCAGGCCGGTGATTGCGGAATATCGTTCTAGACTGAGGCTCAACGATGCCGCCCGGATTCACCCTTCACCAGCAGCGGGCGATGTTGCATCAGTACTGGCGCGATCAGGCCATCTATTGCGCCGAGTGCGGCGCGTCGATGGTCGTCCACCCCATCGCGGTGCCCGGCAAACCGACCGACCTGGTCTCGGCCTCGTGTCCGCAGTGCGGGCGCGCCTTCCAGGGTCACGGCCCTACCGGCAAGAGCGCTCCGTGGCCGGACACCTTTGTGCAAACGCTGCTAGCAGGCGCCCGTACTGACGACGCCGCGCCACACTGTCCGAACGACGACGCCCGCCTGCAAGTCCGCCGTGTCGACAGTTCCCAGGGGACGCTCGTCCTGTTCCGCTGCCAGAACTGCGGTCAGCGCGCCGGTGGCCCGGTGATGGCGGACACGCCCGCCAAACCGCCGCGGACATCGCCCTCCGGCGTCGCCTGAGCAGCCGCGTTGCGGGCCTCTGTTCCCTCTCCCAGTTCGGAAGAGGGCTGGTTCTCCGAAGCGCGGCGCATCGCGACGAGCGAAGGAGGATGGCCGAACGCAGTGAGGCCGGGTGAGGACGGCTTCACGCGCGACGCGGCCCCATCGTCGCGGCTAACCTCACCCTCCTTCGCCCGAAATCGGGCTACGGAGGGCAGGCCCCCAGCCCCTCCCCGCTTGCGGAAAGGGGCAGACCTGGATAACCCCACCCCTAACCCCTCCCGTTCACGGGGAGGGGCAGGGACAACTCCTGGAGCCGGCGACCCGAATCGAACGGGCAACCTGCTGATTACAAATCAGCCGCTCTGCCGATTGAGCTACGCCGGCCCGCCTGAAGCATAGCACCAGGCCGCAAAACGCTCACTACGCAGCAGCGCTGACGCCGCGAACAGCGGCTGATTTGCAGCCCCCGCGTCCCGGAAAGGGATTCGGGATGCCATCGCTCACCACGCTCCTGTTGGGCACCACCCCCAGCGCCAGCCTCGACGCCGCCATCGAGGTGTTCCTGTTCCGCTGCGACGCCGAGGGCCTCTCTCCGGCCACGCACCGCTTCTACCGCCAGCAACTCGACACCCTGCGCCGCTTCCTCACCGAACACAACCTGCCGACCGCCCCCGATGCGTGGACACCAGACCACCTGCGCGCCTACCTGCTCCACCTGCGCCAGGAGAAACGCACCCCGTCCGGAAAGCCGCTTTCGCCGTTCAGCATTGCCGCTGCTTACCGTGCCGTCAGCGCCTTTGCCCGATGGCTGCACCGTGAAGGTTACACAAGTCACAACGCCGCCCAGGGCCTCGCCGCCCCTCGCACGCCCAAGCCGCATATCCCCGGCCTGTCGGGACCCGAAATCGAACGACTGCTCGCCGCGCCCAACGCCCGCACGGATGCGCGATACCGCGACCGCGTCGCCATCACGGTCCTGGTGGACACCGGGCTGCGGCTTTCCGAGTTGTTAGGCATCACCCTCGCCGACCTCAATTTGCGGGAAGGGACGGTGCGCGTCTGGGGCAAGGGGAGAAAGCAGCGCGTCGTCGGCATCGGCCTCCGCTCCCGGCGCGCCCTTGCCCACTACCTGACGATCCGCGGTAACCCCGCCGGGCAGCCGCTCCTCTTCCTCACCCAGTCCGGAGAAGCGCTGAAGCCGCGCCACCTCCAGCAGCGCATCGCCGCCTACGGAAAGAAGGCCGGCCTTGGCCGCGTGCATCCCCATCTCTTGCGCCGAACCTTTGCCCGGCATTGGCTGGTGAACGGCGGCGGCATCGTGCATCTGAAAGCCGCCCTCGGGCACACCACACTGGCTCAATCCGAATACTACGCCAGCCTGTTGGACGCCGACCTGCTCACCGCAGCCCGCTCCGCCTCCCCGATGGATCGGCTCTGACGTTGTCTCACATGACACACCACTAATCCTGGCCCAAGCACTCACCTCGCCCTGTCGAAAGGACGCTTGTCAGGCGAAAAGGAACGATTGACTTTTCGCCGAACCTGCGCACCGTGGCACCAATCCGATTCACGGCAAGCCTCTGCATGCCCCTTCGTTGGCCCGCGGTCTTGCTTCTGTTGGCGCTCGGTCCAACATCGCCTCCGCCAGGCGCATCTTCCACTGATGACCGGTCCAGCGTCCTGTCAGTCATCTGCGCCTTTGTCCGCGTATCGAACAGCCAGTATGGCCTCCCGAAGACCGAATTGGAGGCTTATCCCATCGCAGTCGCCCGTCAGGGCCTGTTCGAACCTGCCATCGTATATCCGGAGTCGGAACCCGAGAAGGTAAGCCCACTTCAACTTGGTTCGTCCGTGCACATTTACAAGAACGGCAAGAGAATCGGGAAATTGCAAGTGGAGCGATTTGAACCACGCCCGTATTTTGCCGTCCAAGTCTTGGTCGGTATGGGCCAGTGGAGCCTTCCATCGAGCTACTACCCAACCAAGTTCGATGCCTCTGTCAAGGCCGAAACCCTCAAAGACTCTATTTACACTTGGAGCGACTGGTCTACGCAATCGGAGGGCCCTGTGACCTACAGCCTACTGCCCCTCCTCGCATTCGATCGGGAACTCCCTTCCCGCGATGCGCGCGCCGTTCTCTCTCCCGAAAGAACGCGGATAGCGAAGGACGCACTTTGGGGCCAGGCCAGGCAGCTCGCCGCTGCTGCCGGTTATAGGCAGCGCCTAAGAGAGATGAAACTTGAAGACTTCCGATCCTTCGACCTCAACGCGGATGGCATTCCCGAAGTGGTGGGCTCGTTTTATCTCCCGCCCCCGCCCAAGCAAGACCCATGGGAGGGCCATTCGGTTCTTGTGGTTCTCTCGCTCTCATCGACACCCAAGCGGTTGTTCGGGCAGGTCGCGCAAGGTGTTGGGTGGTGGGCATTCGAGGCAATCGACACCGATAACGACGGTTGGTGCGAACTCTTTCTGACCGGGCGCGGCTACGAGTTCTTTGGGTTCAGCATCCTGAAAACTGATGGCAAGACGACTTCCAAAGTTTTCGAAGGAGCCGATTTCGGGGGCTAGCATCCTCGCTCCCTCGGGTCCCCCCAGCACCGCCTCGCCGATGGACCGCCTCAGATGAGCGCGCGCCTACCGCTTCACCTCGACCGGGATGGGCGGCGCTCCCAGTCCCCACCCAAACGCGCTCCCCCGGCTGCCATTGATGGCGCGCAAGTCCACCTGCAATGGGCCCATCGAACTGTTTGTCACCGGCAATCCCCCGACCACGGACATGCCCCCAACACTGGCAATGTTCACATCAGCGGAGCCATAGGCCGCCCGCGCCGGCACCGGTCGCCAGACGAGCGCGATCACCAGCGCCCACAGCCCCGCCGCAATCACGGTCAGAACGAACTTCGAGTAGCGATCCATGAGTCACCTCCCCTTGCGCGGCTTTCTTCTTTCGCGCTTACCCACCTTCCTTCCCCTCGGTTTCCGAGTAGCGCCCCCACCCTTGCTTCTCTTCGCATCCGCGTCCAGCGCCGCACAGCCCCGCTCCCCCCTCATTGAGTCAGGAGGACACTTCTCAGCATCCTTGCGCGTAGCCTGGAAAAGCCGGCGGCATCGTCGACAGACGACCCATCGGCGGCCGCACCTCTTCTCCATCAACAGCATTTCCCAGAGCGCCGTTCGCAAAGACGGCAGCGAGAAATACCACCGATCTGCGAAGCGGTCGCCCCCCACGCGCATTACAAAGCGAATGCTGCGGTCGACCGCTTGCACCACCGCCGTCACAACATCCCCGGGTCCCACCGATGCCCCCGGCTCCTTCAGCAGCCCCAACGGTAGAAAGCAATCGAGGGCACTGTCAGCAGCCACAACTTCGTCCTTCCAGTCGCGCGCCCACCCATGTTCGGCTGCAAGCTCTCTGGCGGAATCCAGCAAATTACGCCGAGAATATAGCCACACCGAAGGCTCGCCCGGCCCAAAGACCCACACGCCTGTCCCGTCCCGCTCACACTGCTGTTCCTCCTCAACCCATGCATTCACCTTTGACTGAAAGTCCTCATAATCCATCCAGCCGGCGCCCTCAAAAAGCTCCGCTGTCCGGCGTAGGCGCCTTTGTTCTCGCGACAGTTCCGCCGCAGGGACCAAGACCCGCTGATGGGGCATCCCTGGCCGTCCGAGGGGCGGGTCACACAGCAAACCCCACCGCGCCACGAACTCCACCGGATCGCTTGCCCTGATGAACCGAGTATGTAACGAGTGCGATCCTACCTCTGGGTCAGGCTTTGCCCGGAAAAACTGAAATGCGTTATATGCCCCAAGAGGAGGAGAGGGAACTCCGTCCGAACGCCGATACGTCGAGTCGGGCGCCCCGTCATCTTCGCAATACTCAGGTCCGGATGCCCAATAACCAGCTCTCCCCGCTTCTCGATTCGTTTGGGATAGCACACGCAAATCCGCTGATGTTGCACGGCCGGACCCCGGTCCCCAAGCATCACCACCTCACCCCCGTAGGCTCCGGGGAACTGATAGTCCTTTTCAGGGTTCCACGGCTTCATTGCGAACGCTTTCCCATACTTTCGCGTTTAGACACCCTCCCTCGTTCCTCGCATCATACCCTTGCTACTGCCCACAAGGAGGGGCTCATGTCTAACACTCTCACTGTTTCTCAGCGACTCGGAATGAGTCAGGCCGACTTGGCGCTTATCGGAGGACTCAATCCCGGGCACGCATCGGAAATCGCCCGAGGCCGGCGTCCTCTCCCTCTGCGGCTTGTCGAAGCGCTTGAGGAACTGGGCTGGCAGCGGGATGCGGTTCAGGCAGCCTGGGCACGCGCAAGGGAGACCGAGCGTCGTCGCGTGCTTGCGAAGATTCGCGCTCGGAACAACAACAGTAGTAAAGGAGGATCCACAAATGCCCAACCCTGAAGCAGCAAAACGGCGCCCGGTGGTCGGAAACCTTGGGGCGCCGCAGACCAGCAAGAATGGTCAATCCACACAATACGGCAACGCTGCCGACCGCGCAACCGTTTTGCCAGACGGCCGCGTCACGCTGCCTGAAGGCGTTAGCCCCTGGCGGGTCAGCGACGGCGCTGTCCGCCGGAGGGGCGGAAAGCCGTTTTTGAAGAGGGATAGTTGGGGCGTGCCGCTCCCCGTCGTCCAACTCGCCGAGGCTCGACGCCTTGTCGTCGAACAATTCGACCGCCGGCGAGGCGGATGGCTACGCAGCACACCGGAAACGCTGCGCACTTACGGCCACCTCGAAGTCTTCAACGGCGCCGGCGCCCAACTGCATCTGCGCCGTGATCGTTGGATCCCTGTGGCGCAACAACTGTTGCCCGGCCTGTTGTCGGAGCCCGCGCGATGACCCGCAGACCGATGCCGAAGCGCAAGCGCGCCTGGCGCAAGCCACACGAGAACTGGGGCGAGTCCGCCCGCCACGGGTGGACCGCCGTTCCCAATCTACTGCTCGATTACCTCGACGACCTCGCCGAGACCGTCGGCATCTCGCCCAAGGCCGACCGACTTCTAATCCGAACCCTGCGCTGGGGCTGGAACACCGACGAGCGCGTGCTGCTCACAACCGACCGCGTGGAGCGCCTCATGGCCACCCTCCGCACCAACGCCGCTGGACTGGAAGCCGCCCTCGCCGAACTCCGTGACGCGGGCTTCATCGACTTTCTGCGCCTCGGTCAACTCTCCGGCACTTGCGCCTATGAGGTTGACTTGCGGCCCGCCGTCCGCCTCCTCAATCGGTTTCATGAACAGCGCGGTGGGCCCCTGAAGTCTGATAAGTCTCAGGCGTCTAGTCTCCGGGGGTCTCTGGAGTCTCCGGCGTCTCAGGAGTCTCCTGCCCTGGCGTCTGCCTCTTTGCAGTCAACCCACAGGAACGGGCAGGAGGAGGACATTGCCATCACCGGTCGGTCGCCTCGCGCTGTGCTCATCAGCGCGCCCCAGTCGCACGCAAAGCGGCGCAATGAGGTTTCGACCGAGAGCGCCAGTCGGGAGCGTGCCAGTGGCGCGTGACACGAGTAACGGTAGCCCTCCGCGCCGCCCTCGCGCTTCCCTGTCCGACTTCCGCCGATCCGTCGGCGTCTCCCAAAAGGCCGCCGCCGCGGAGTTGGGCTTGAAGCGGCCCATCGTCTCGTTTGTCGAGACCGGCTCTGTCGACGTCTCCACCGCCTTCCGCCGCCAATACCGAGAGGCCTGTCTGCGCTTGGCCGCGGCAGGACAGACCACCCCGCGCCTGCTCCCTCACGCTTGGCGACTCACTTTCCCTGCTAGGAACCACGACACCAACTCGACCATCTCAAAGGAGGAATAAGAATGCTTCCGCAGCCCCCTGACCTACCCGGTTCTCCGACGCCTCCCGGTCGCGGCTCCCAATCTCCATCCGGGCCTCAGGCCATCAATCGCCTACTCGAAATCGTCAGGCAGTCCGGGCAGGAACTCCAGACCGCTCCGCACGACCCATCGGCCATCGAACCAGCCGTCCTGGAAGACCTACAAGGCATGGCCGACGCGCTGCACAGTCCAGAGAACGCCAGCGACCTGCCTTCCCAGTCGCGCGTGCGCCACGCGGTCGCCGCCGCGGTCATCGCTGTCCTTTGGGCGGTCGCCCGCGGTCGCATCGACCCTGCTCGCTTCCTGTCGCGCCTCGGCTTCCGCCTGCCTCCGGATTCCGCGGGCGGCTCCCGCCCTGCTGGCCAGCCGCGTTCCACGCTACCGCCAACCTACCGCCCCGGCCTCTTCGGCTTTCCGCAGTCCCCACCGGCGAGTCGCTCCCAGCCGGGACTCGGACAACTGCTGCGCCTGTTGCGCGGCGGTCCACCCCCACCTCCGCCCCCTCCGCCGTTAGGCAGTCGTTAGGCGAGAATCAGGGGGGAAAGTTTGACCATGTGAACTCTGCGAACATCCGGCCGCCAGCCCGCCTCGAACGAGTTTCGGGAATTATCTCGGGCGTTCTGCCTGCCGCCTGCCCGGGGCCCCTGGGGGGCCGGTCGCCTGTGTCCGCGCCCGACCGCTTCACCACATGCAGTCTTTCAGCCGCTCCACCGGCGATAGCTCCGGAACGACCGGCGCTCCCGCCTTCCCGATCCGCGCCTCGTCTGCTTCAGTGAGCACGACCGCCAGCCGCACCGCCCCGCGGGCGGCCGTCTCCGGGCTTACGCCAACTGCCTCAAGCAGCCCGCGGCTTATCTGCGCCCGCACCTGCAGGTGTTGCGTTGCCGACTGCCCCGCCTTCGTGAGTCGCGGGCATCGATACCGCGCATACTCGACGAATCCACCGCGGGCCAAGGCCTGCATCGTCGCTGTCACCGTCGCCGGCTGCACATCAAACTGCCGTGCCAGCGCCCGGTTGCGTGGACGCGCGCCCCGCTCCCACGCCTCCGCGATGGCCACCAAGTATTCCAACTGCCGCAGCGTCAGCGCCCCGTTCAGCATCGCGCCCCTATTTTAGACCATGTGAACACTTCGGCCCCCTCTGTTAGCCGATTCAAACACCCGGCACCTTCTCCCCGAGAACACCCTCCCTCACACCGGCCGCCCCTGCGCGACACCACCGCGCTCCCGCCGTATTACAGTTTCAGCCTTTCCCGTGCCTCTGCTTCAGTGATCTCTTTCGGCGCAAGGTGCCTCCTAAAGCCCCCCTCAATGGGACTCCAGTCGTTCAAGAACGTCTCGAGGTCGTGTATGCGGGCTAATGCCAAGAAGACCATTATGAATCCGAGAACAAAAAGGACACGCACCGCCCAAGTCAACACCTCATACGAAGAACCCGTAAACGACAACGCGAACGCCCATGCCGCCGGCATGGCAATCACGACCGTGAGGACCTCAAGCCAACCACTCCTCTGCCTCTGTATCTGGAACGCCATGATGTTTACTCCAATCCGCTGAACATTCTAACTGCCGCGCGCACTGTCGAACGACCTTCGGCCGCCCACCCCCGCCGAAGCCGGGGCACACGCCGCCCGTTGTTGTTCGCACCCCTCCCTGTTGACGGGGAGGGGTTGGGGGTGGGGTCGCCACCCTGCCGCGTCCTACCGCCGCCGGGGCGTCGCCGCCGCTTGCCCTGAGTAACACCGAGCGGGCTACGCGTCGTGGGCGGCCAAGCGCCCTTGCTGGCCACGGCGAATGCACCGGGCCGCTGCGTCCGCTCGCCAGCAGCCCATTCCGGTGCGGCCGTCCTTCTGTTACACGATTGTTCTCTCACGGTGGCCTCTCACTCCCCGCTCTCCCCTCCATCGTGTTACAGCAGCCCCCGCCAGTCCCGTTCCCTACACCCCACACCCCAGCCCGGCCGCCGCCGCGCTACGCGGGCGCGCGTCGGGCGGCTTGCCCTGAGCAGCGTCGAACGGGCTACGCCGACCCGCCGCACAGACCCGCTCGCGCCGCGGCTTCCCTCACCTGACCTCGCTGCCTCTTCTTCTCCCACCAAAGGAGATAGCGCCCCTGGCGGTCGTGCCCCACCCGGCCGCCCCGTCGGCATAAGCAATTCAGCGCCGGGGCCGCCGGTTGTTCTTGTTTTGAGCAGTAACGGCCCGCCCGCGCGGGGGCGCCCCTGCCCCTCGGCCTGGCTGTGCCGGGCCTCCGGCCAGGGAGACTGTGGCGACATCCTGCCACTCAGCAGGGTGCCCTAGAGGTGCCCACACTTCAGAAGGAGAAAGCAGCAGCTGTGCTCACTGACCAGTCTGCCAACCCCGCCAAGCATGTTGCCGAGGTCGCACTCGTGGTTGTGCTCCTCGGCCTGATCCAGCGCTTCGGAAGAAAATGGCCGCGCTGGTTGGAGAAGGTCTTCTTCTACACGATTGTGGTGGTTGGTGCCGGCCTAATCTTGCTCCTCGGGTTCGCCCTAACGCAGGGCTCTCCCGATCCGACACCCTGACGACTACGATCTCCCCCAGGCCATCGCCGCGCCTCATTTCACTCCGAGATACTTCACCTCCACCGTTTCCTTGTCGTCGGTGTTCACCAGTTTGTAGGGATACAGCGGGTCATCGCTTTCCAACACGATGATGTCTTCCGTTGCGAGCCACAGGGTCGTGTAGATTCGGTCGAGAGGCGACACATCCCACATTGACCCGTCCTCCAAAATGACGAGAGCGCCGCTATCAGCCACCTCTTTGACCCAGTGGCCTCCACCCACACCCGCATAGCCCCCCCTAATTCCGCGCCTGCCGCCTGCCGACACACCACTTTGAGGAGAAGACGGCTGCGCTCGAACCTCCCGTGCAATATCCCACAGACTGTGGATCTCATGAACATTTGAGTCCACCAGCGTCACATCAGGATGGCCCTTCCCTGCAGTCAACTCAACACCGGGAAGTCCGCTGGCATCCTTCAGCCACAGCAGTGGCCCAACGCCTTTCGAAAGCGCCAACTCCACTCCCTCCTTGCCATCACCTGGCCAGAAATCCAGACTCTCCGCCCCGCTTTCAGAGTGGCCAAGATGCATCCTCGTTCGCCCTTGCCGGTCTGTGAAAAGCAACCGCACTCGCTCTTCGTCGGCAGGGACATACGTGTCGACGACCAATTGTGCGCGAGTCGCATTGCGCTCATCGCCAAGGCTAATTGCACTGAGGTCATGCCGGCTGATAAGGGCTATCTGTCGTTTGCCCTGTCGGTTCGCAACGGTGACCATCGCGCCGTCTCGGACCACTACCAGTCCAGCGCATACCGAACCGTCCGGCTCCATCAGCACCAACTCTGGTAGCCCCTCCTTGCTCATCTGTAGCGCACCGCGGGGTTTCCCCTCGCTATCCACCAGAACGAACCTTGTCGCCTGGAGCGCCTTCGGTGCGGGGGCCATCGCCGCCAAGACCCCCAGGCTCACCAAAATCACTCCCGCCATTCGGCGCGCACCTTTCCGCTGCCACCGCTCAATCCTCTCGACGCGCTCCAGCAACTGCGTCTCAACCATATTGGTCATGTGCAGCCCCCTCCCCTGGGTTACTGATGGATTCAACCAAGTCTTGACACCCGCCTGCCCCATTTGAGTCATTCGGCCTCCGGCGGGCACTTACTGAACCCACTCCCTCCTTCGCCCCACAGAAGCGGCTTCGCGCCGAGGCCTCCGGCAGCCAGTCCCACGCCCCATCCCCACACCCCAGGGAAACGACTACTTGCCGCCTCCCTCTCTTCACACGCAGCACGCCTGCACCACACCACGCCCGAGCGGATCGGCGACACCGAGAACGGGACGAAGCAGACGAAGGCCGGGAGAAGGACCGCACGCGCCGCGCACCACCGTGAACCACTAGCAGGAACTACGCCTGATTTGCCGAATTGGTGATTCAGCCGCGGCCCTTCAAGCCGCATGCTGATTGACACAGGGACGAACGGGCAACCTGCTGATTACAAATCAGCCGCTCTGCCGATTGAGCTACGCCGGCCCGCCCCCATCTTAGCAGCGGAATCGGTCAAGAACCGCGTGGGTCGTCTTCTTTGGTAGTGCTGTTTGGACCCTGTATCGACTGGAGCGGTGGCAGCTTAGGCCAGACGGCTCCGAGACTCCAAATGCTCACTGAAGCCAATGCAATCCAAAACACGCCCATGACGGTGCCTGCCAGCGGCGAGAGCGGTTGTGAGTCATCGGCGGCTGGGGTCCGTCCGGTGAGGACAAAGATCAAGCCTGCGGTTCCCCACAGCAAGCCCTGAATGATTAGCAAGATCGTCGCTACACGGCGGCCGACGCGCGCTTCTTCGTCGAAAGGTTGGCTCCCGCGCTTTACCCACCGCCCAATCTCAATTCCGGCCCACAACTGAATGCCACCGATGAATGCGCCGCCAAACTTCAGGACAGCGTCGACAACTTCCCCACTTAGGAGTCCAGCGAAACCACTCAAAAGTCCTCCGACCAGAGCAAGGAGACCGACAACGATCAGAAGCACTTCCGCAGCCCGCACCCGCGCTCGTGTCATCTCTGCCCCTCCACCCTGTTCGTCTGCCGATTGAGCTACGCCGGCCCGCCCCCATCTTAGCAGGGCACCCCGAAGCCCCAGGGCACTCTGCGGCGGATTGAAAGCAGCCCGCCGCTCCTGTCAAGCGGGTAGAAGCCCGCATACAAAGGCATCAGGCAGAAGGAGTCCGCCGCCCGGCCCCCGAACCAAACGCGTGGTGGGTAGCGTGGAAGCGCTCGGTTCCTGGGGAGGCAGCCGTGCTTTCGGAGATCACCCGTTTCTGTGCACTCTTTGTCGTCTGGGGTGGCGTGGGAGGTTTGGGTCTGTACTGCGCTCTGTCCGTGGTGGGCGATTTCCTGTTCCCACGCGACATCTACGGCCGCTGGCGGCCGGAGCGCCTCGGGCGGTTGCTGCTCGACTAACCCGCCCGCGTTACAGACTGCGCAATAACTCGCCCGCTTCGCGCGCGGCTTCTTCCGCCAACTCGCGCGGTGCGCGGCGGCGGTCATCCAGCACCTGCTGGGATTCGTTCAATTGCGTGCGCCGGTAGGCGTAGGCCGCGTTCGCCTGCTCGATGCAGTCCTTCAACACCAGCAGTTTCAGGCGCAGGTCTTCGCGCGAAGTGGCGAAGTGGACGAGGTCCTTGTTGAATTCGTAGTCCGTCGGCTTGGGGTAGGAGACCCAGCGCGCCGGGCGGCGGAATTCGTCCACCCACTCCCCGCTCGGCGGTGTGGACAACCGGAATCGGTAGTGGAAGACCGCGTGCGGCGGATCCGTCTCAGCCCAAGTCACTTCGACGGCCGGCGGTTCGTCGAGCAAGTCTACAGGCCCGTGCAGCATGTCCATTTCCGTCCCCTCCAGGCAGGCCCGCCTCGCTGCCATTATAGCCGACGCTTGCCCACTTGAGACGAGGGTGGGTCCCGGCGAAGACGGTTCGCCGGGACCCGTGGCGCTGTATCGCCGGGCACCTCTGCCTTCGACAACCCGCCCATCAGTAGCCGCCAGCGAAGACCAGACGGCCACGGGAGCCCCGGTTCCGAAAAACCTGGTCCGGCTGGAACCAAACCCCGCCACCCCTCGTCTTTCCCAGTGAGAGACCAAGTTTCTGCGCAGCGCCGTCCCACCCTCACTGGCGGCGCCCGGGACGGGCGGAGAGGCCCGACCCGCTGCTAACAAAAACCTCCTTGAGTTGAGAAACCCCCGACCGGTTCAGCGGCCGGGGGTTTTCCTTTGGCGCCTCCCGGAGGAGGGCGGCCCCGGGCGGCGAAGGGGGCCGGCGCGCCCACGATGTCCTGCGGGGCAGCGCCGCGCCCGGAGGTTGCCATGCTTCGATCCCGTCTTCGCCTAGTCTTTCCCATCGCCGCCTGCCTGGCGCTGACCCTCGCCCGACCGGTTGCAGGGCAGCCGGCGGCCGGAGGCATCCCGACCCCGGAGTCGCTCCTCGGCTTTGGCGTCGGGGCCGACTTTCACCTAGCGCACTGGGACCAGATCGTTTCCTATTTTCGGGCGCTCGACGCCGCCAGCGACCGGGTGCTGGTGCAGGAATTGGGCAAGAGCACCGAGGGCCAGCCCATCCTCCTGGCCTGCATCGGCAGCCCCAACACGCTGGCGCACCTGGACCGTATCCAGGCACAACAGGCCAAACTGGCAGACCCGCGCAAACTCAGCGCCGCCGACGAGGCTGTCCTGCTGCGCGACGGTCCCATCGTGGTTTGGGTGAACTGCGGCCTGCACTCGACCGAAGTCGGCGCCAGTCAGATGAGCATGGAACTCGCCTACCAACTGGCCACCGGCGAGGACGACCGCACCCGCGAAATCCGCGACCACTGCCTCATTCTGCTGATGCCGAGCGCCAATCCCGACGGCAATGTGAAAGTGGCGGACTGGTATGAGCGCTACCTGGGCACGCCGTTCGAGGGCGGGCCGATGCCCTGGCTGTATCAGAAATACATCGGCCACGACGACAACCGCGACTGGTTCATGGTGACACAGCAAGAAACGAAGATCCTGACGCAGGCGCTCTACCGCGAGTGGTTCCCGACCATCGTCTACGATGTCCACCAGATGGGGAGCAACGGCGCCCGGCTGTTCGTGCCGCCGTTCTACGACCCGGTGAACCCGAATGTGCAGCCACTGCTCAATCAGTCACTGCAGATGGTGGGCGGGCATATGGTCGAAGCGCTCAGCGCCGCCGGCAAGTCGGGCGTCGTCACCGGCGCGATTTTCGACAACTGGTGGAACGGCGGCTTCCGCACTGCCGCCTATCGCCACAACCTGGTCGGCATCCTGACCGAGGCGGCGTCGGCGAACATCGCCTCGCCCATTTTCCAGCGTTTCTCAGAATTGCGCGGCGGCGCGCGCGGCCTCGACGCCTATGCGCCGCGGGTGAACTTCCCCGAGCCGTGGCCGGGCGGCTGGTGGCGGCTGCGCGACATCGTCGAGTATGAAGAGGTCGGGGCGATGTCCATCCTTACGCTCGCCGCGCGTTACCGCGACACCCTCTTGGGCAACCAACTGGCGCTCGGCCGCGAGGCGATCCGCAAGGGGCAAGAAGAGCCGCCGTACGCGTTCTTGGTCCCGCCCGACCAGCGCGACCCCTCGGTTGCCGCCAAGATGCTGCGCACGCTGCAACTCCAGGGTATCGAAGTGCACCGGGCGCGGGCGCCCTTCACTGCCGACGGCGTCGCATACCCGGCGGGCACCTCTGTGCTCCTCTGCGCGCAGCCGTTCCGCTCGCACCTGAAGGACCTGATGGAGCGGCAGGAATACCCCGACCGGCGCGTCTTTCCGGGCGGGCCGGCGGAGGGCCCCTACGATGTCGCCGGCTGGACGCTGCCGCTGCAGATGGGCGTGCGGTGCGTGACCGCCGTGGCGCCGTTCACCGCCGACCTGGAGCGCGTCGACGACATCGCGGTGCCGAAACTGGTCGCACGCGACCGCGCGGTGCCGACGAAGCAAGTGCCGCGCGTCGCGCTCTACCAACCCTGGACCGGGAGCATGGACGAGGGCTGGACGCGCTGGGTGCTCGAGCAATACGGAATCGAGTACACGACCGTGCACAACGCCGAAGTGCGCGCCGGCGACCTGCGCGCACGCTACGACTGCCTCGTCATCGCCGACCAGGGGCTGGCGAGTCTGCTCGATGGCGTGCCGCCGACCGCGATGCCGGCGCCCTATGCCGGCGGTATCGGCGAAGACGGCGTCCTGCGGCTACAGGAATTCGTCGCCGGCGGCGGCACGCTGGTGCTGATGGACTCGGCGACGGACCTGGCGATCCAGCGGTTCGGCGTGCCGGTCAAGAACGCCGTGGACGGCCTCGACCGCACCAAGTTCTTCTGCCCCGGCTCCATCCTGCGCATCACCGTGGACAACACGCAGCCGCTCGGCTTCGGCTTCGACACCAACGCCGCCGCCTACTTTATCAATTCCCGCGCCTTCACCGTCGACCCGGAGGCGCTCAAGCCCGACCCGGCGCGCGGCAACCGGCCGCGGGTGCGGGTCGTCGCCTCATATTCCGATACCGTCCTGCTGTTGAGCGGTTGGTGCCTCGGCGAGGAATACCTGAAGGGCAAGCCGGCCATCTGCGAAGTGGACTATGGGAAGGGGCACCTCGTCCTCTTCGGCTTCCGCGTCCAGCACCGGGCGCAGACGGAAGGCACCTTCAAGTTCCTCTTCAACGCCATCTTCCGCTCCACGCTGCCGGAGTGACGCCGAATCACTGGTAGCCCCGGATTTCCCAATCCGGGGATACCGGGTTCTCCGCAATGGGAATTGCGGGGCTACCGAGCGGGCAGCGGCGTTGTCTGGCGCGGCCCGGCGTTCTTCACATACTTGTCGAACCATTCGAGCATTTCGGCGAGCGTGTCGAGAATCGATTCCCGCGCCGCGTAGCCGTGCGCTTCATTGGGCAGCATCACCAGCCGCGCCGTGCCCCCGAGGCCGGTCATCGCCGCGAACAGCCGCTCGGACTGAATGGGGAAAGTGCCCGAATTGTTGTCGGCCTCGCCGTGGATGAGCAGCAGCGGCTCGTTGATTTTGTCGGCATAGGCGAAGGGCGACATCGCCATATAAGTGCCCGGGGCCTGCCAGAAAGTGCGCCGCTCCGACTGGAAGCCGAAGGGCGTCAGCGTGCGATTGTAGGCGCCACTGCGGGCGCAGCCGGCCCGGAAGAGGTCGCTGTGCGCCAGCAAGTTGGCGGTCATAAAGGCGCCGTAACTGTGCCCACCAACGCCGATGCGGTCGCGGTCGGCGACGCCCATTTCCACCACCTTGTCAATCGCCGCTTGGGCGCCGGCGACAATCTGCTCGATGTAAGTATCGTTCATCGTCTCGGGGTCGCCGACGACCGGTAAGGTCGGCCCGTCGAGCACCGCATAGCCCTCGAGCAGGAAGAACAGGTGGCTGGGGCCGGTCACCCGCGTGAAGCGGTACGGCGAAGTGCGCACCTGCCCCGCGGTGCCCGGGTCGGTGTATTCGAGCGGATAGGCCCAGACGACGACCGGCAGCCGCGTGCCCTGCTGATAGCCCGGCGGCAGGTAGAGCGTGGCGGAGAGTTGCACGCCGTCGGCGCGCTCATAGGTAAGCAGTTGTTTCGTCACGCCCTTCAACTGCGGGTTCGGGTCGGGGAAATCGGTCAGCGCCGCCCGTACCGCGCCGTCGCGCAGCGCCCGCAGGCGGTAGTTCGGCGGCTGCACAGGCGTCTCGAATGAGGTGATAAAGCCATCGCGCGTGACCGCGGTCACCGACTCGTAGGTGCCGTCGGCACATTGGAAGACGCGCTGTGTCTTCAGCGTGCCGAGGTCGAGGCGGTCGAGGAACGGCCGCAGTCCCTGCGGGTTCGCGCCCTGGCCGGTCAGGAAGATGGTGCGGCCGTCGAGCCGGATGACCGACTGCCCGCTCGGCAGGCGCCGCACTTCCGGATTGCCGGGGTCGTTGTAGGCGTCGTTGATGCTCAGATCCCAGATTTTCGTCGGCTCGCCGCTGGCGGCGCGCGTGTCGAGGAGCCATGTGGTGCTCCATTGCCGGTCGCGGTCATACTCAACGAGCAGGGCAAGCGTGCTGCCTTCGATCCAAGTCAAGTCGGCGAACCGGAAAGTGGTCTTCGCCAGATCGCGCGGCGTACCGGTGAAGGGCGCCGACAGTTCCTTGACGACATCGCGCAGCGGGACCTTCTGCTTCGGGTCGCCGCCGTCGAGCGCCTCGGTCCAGTAGAGTGTCGCGTCCGCCTGCGGTTCCCACTGCGTGCCCCGCGGGCCGGTCGGCACGCCGCCCAGCGGCACCGCCTCGCCCGCCGGCTGGTCGGTGAGCGTGAACACCTTCTCGCCGTTCGCGTCCCACACTTCCTGCGTGTGCGCGAACAGCCCGAGCGGCACCAGCAGCGAGAACGGCTTCTGCACGCGGGAGACCAGCAAATACCGCCCGTCGGGCGACGCTTGTGCCTGCCGGTAAATGCCGGGCGCGCCGACCTGCGTGACGCCGCCCGATTGCGCATCCACACGGGCCAGTTGCGAGGTCGCATAGTAGGCGAACACTTCGCCGTCCTGCTCGGTGCGCAACAGGTCCTGGTAAGTCGGGACGGCGGCAGTGCGCCCGGCTGTCACCTGAATGTTGGGACCGGTCGGGACGCCCGCGGTTGCGAACGGCGCTTTGCCGCGGTCACGCGGCAGCAGCCAGCAGAGCAGCGACTTACTGCCCGGCATCCAGGCAACGCCGCCGGTGACACCGTTCACAAGGAAATCGCCGAGCCGCTTCGCCGTGGCAGTCGCCGTGTCGCCCATCCACAATTCCAATCCGGCGCTCGTTGAATTCGTGAAGGCGAAGCGGCCGCTGTCATGCGACCACAACACCGACGCGATGCGCACGCCGCCGGGCAGCGTGACCTTGCGCACTTTCTGGTCGCCGACGGACTCGATGTCGATGCCGGTATAGAAGCGGGTGCGGAATTGGTCGTTGGCGGCCGGGTCGATGCGCATTCCCGCTGAGCGCAACATTGGGCGCGCCACTTCCGCGATGGACGGCATCGCCGGATACGACAGGCGCAGCAGCCAGGCACCGTCGGGGCTGACATTGACGACGGGAGTCGGCGGGGCATCGAGCGCCGCCACGACTTCGGGCGGCGGCAGTTTGTAGCGCGTCTCGGCGCCGCCCGGCGCCACGAGCACGAGCAGACCAGTAACTCCGAATGCAATGACAGCGACGCGACGCATCACGGCGGCCCTCCTGGAAAGGGAACAGTCTCCTGTTAGGGTTTCGGCAACCGGGAGCAGCGTGCCTGCCGAAAGCCCTCACCCGCCCTTCGCGTTCGCTCCGGGCACCCTCTCCCTGAAGAGGAGAGGGACTTCGCATCTGCCCTTGCGCGAACAGTCCCCCCTCCGCTCGTCGGAGAGGGGCTGGGGATGAGGGGGACTACTCCCGGATGAACGCCCGCAGCCGAGACGCCACGATGCGGTTGCGCAACTTCTTCAGCGCCTTGGCCTCGATCTGGCGGATGCGCTCGCGGGTCACTTTGAAATGCTGTCCGACTTCTTCGAGCGTCCGCGGGTAGTCGTCCTCGAGGCCGTAACGCATCCGGATGATTTCGCGCTCGCGCTCGCCCAGGTGCTGTTCGAGCACACTCTCGATTTCCTCGCGCAACACCAGTTGGTCCGCCATTTCGTCGGGCGGCGTGGCGTCCACATCCTCGATGAAATCGCTGAGGTAACTGTTCTCTTCCTCGCCGATGGGCGTCTCGAGCGACAGCGGTTCCGGCGCGATGCGTTGGATTTCGGCGACGCGGCCTATGGCCTTCTCGCGCTCTTCTTCAGCCATCTCGACCGCGTCCGCCATCGACATCCCTTCCTGCAAATAAGTCCGCGGGTCGAACGGCCCCTCCATCGTCTCGGCGAGTTCCTCGGGAGTCGGTTCGCGGCCCAGTTCCTGGAAGAGTTGCCGCTGCGTCTTGTAGAGTTTGTTGATGGTCTCCACCATGTGCACCGGGATGCGGATGGTGCGCGCCTGGTCGGCGATGGCGCGCGTCACCGCCTGGCGGATCCACCAGGTGGCGTAGGTGCTGAACTTGAAGCGTTTGCGGTATTCGAATTTCTCCACCGCTCGCATCAAGCCGATGTTGCCCTCTTGAATCAAATCGAGGAACGACATCCCGCGCCCACTGTAGCGCTTGGCGATGCTGACGACGAGCCGGAAGTTCGATTCAATGATGCGCTTCTTCGCCATGCGCCCCTCGCGGTTCGTCCGGTGCGCCCACTCCAGCAACTCATTGGCGCGCGCCCGGCCGATGCGCAGCGACGCCGCCAGTTCGTCCGAATCGGGGTCGCGGTCTTCTTCGTCCTGAATCTGCTGTTCAAGCGTCATCAGTTCCGCCGCGGTCAGGATGTCGCGCTCGGGACGCTGGAGAATGTGCACCGCGTGGTAGCGCTCCATCGGAATGGACAGGCGGTTCGTGGTCTCGTCGCGCTTCACCTCCGGCTTGAACAGGGACCAGGCCTTGCGCAAGAACATAAACTGCCCGACGCGGGTCTTGTTCAGCGACGCCAGCAGGTCCTCGTAATACTCCCGCTGGACGCGCAGGCGCGCCAACTGCTTGCGCAGCTCGTCACGCGACGCGCGCAGCCGGCTGGTGCCCTCGTCGAGGTCCTTGCGCCGGTTGCGCTCCTTGGCCGCGATTTCCGCCAGCCGCTCGCGGATGAGCGCCCGCAGTTCGCGTAACATGTCGTTGGGCGCCATGTCGAAGTTTCGATCGTTCGGCGCCACCCGTTTGATCGCCTGGTCGACTAGATCCACTTCTTCGGAGAGTTCGGCGTCCAACACCGACTTGATAGCGTCGGTGATGTCCTTGAGCCGGATGCGACGTCGCAGCACGACCTTGCTGTACATCCACAGTTTCTGAATACGCGTCAGGGTGTTGTGCTTCTCGAGCAGTTGCGCCAGTTCGACTTCTTCAACCGCCGTCAGCAGCGGCCGCCGGCCGATCTCGCGCAGCCACATCCGGACCGAGTCATCGGGCGCGATGCTTTCCGCCGCCGGGGTCTCTTCGCCACTGCGGCGCGCCCGGTCTTCCCAGCGCCCGGCCCGCGCCTGGCGCGTGTTGACGACCCGGACACCCTCGTCCGACAGGAACTGCAACAAGCCCTCCATTTCGTTCGCTTCGAACGCGTCTTCCCCGAGTGACCGGTTGATCTCGTCATAGGTGAGGACGCCGCCGCTGGCGCGGCCCAATTGCAGCAACCGCTGGAACTCACTGGACCGCTTCAGGTCTTTGCCAGGCATACGCGACCGGCCGCGCTTCTCGCGCGGCTTCTCTGTGCTGCGTCTGGCGCCGTTTGTTCCTATTGCTGACACCCTAATTCGCCAAACACGCGTTCACTCCTGTTCATTGAATCCCGCTCACTGGCCGGTAATCGGCTTCGCCGCCTGCGCCGATTCTTCGCGGCGCAATGCGTGCATTTCCGCCAATTCTTCGTCCGTCAAGTCCTCCTTGCGCTGCAACCGTTCCCGCAGCGCGTCCGCTCGCCGCTTCCGGGAACGCAGCGCCACTTCTCCGACCATCTGGCTCACCACCGCCTCGCTCACCGGCGGCAACTCCTGCGTCGCCAGCCGCGACAGCAACACATCCGCCGCCGCGTCGCCAGTCTGTCCCAGCGACAGCGACGCCTCACCCCCGGCTTCTATTTGTTCGAGGATGCGACGAAAAACAGTCCGATGCGTCGGCTCCGCAAAGTCGTCGGGCGACAGCGACAGCAGCCCGGCTGCCGACGCCGCCACTTCCGGCGCACCAATCAGGGCAGCCAGGAGAAACTCTTCCGGGGTCAGTCGGGTTCCGACGCCAGGAGTCTCAGACGCCGCCGGCGGCCGCGAAGTTCCCGTCCGCCTCGCCCCGGCGTCATGCGCCGAGGGCTTGACGCCTCGTTCCCGGTAACGCTGAATTTGCTTGCGCAAGTCTTCTTCCGTGCGGTCGGAGCGCATCCCGGCTCGGGTCCACATTTGCGCCAACTTCCGCACGCAGTGGCCCATTTCGACCTCGTCGGGCAGCGCCGCCAGGATCGGCACCACTTCCCGCATCAGCACTTCCGGCGCAGCCTTGCTCCACCCACCCAGCCGCGCCGCCACCTGCCCCAACTGGAACTCCACCGGCGACACCGCCTCATCCACGAGCGCCCGGAGGCGCTCGGTGCCCTCCGCACGCTGGACCTCGTCGGGGTCGGCGCCGGCGGGCAGCATAACGACCTTCACCTGCACATCCTGCTCGCGGAACATCGGCAGCGAGCGCATCAGCGCCGCCAAGCCCGCCGAATCGGGATCGAAGGCGGCGTGCACCGTGCCCACGAACCGGCGCAGCGCCTGCACATGGTCAGCGGTCAGTGCCGTGCCCAGCGTCGCCACCGTCTCCGTGATGCCGGCCTGATGGCAGGCAATGACATCCAGATAGCCCTCGACGACGACCGCCCGCCCCGCCTTGGCCATCGCTTCCCGCGCAAATGGCAGGCCGTAGAGGGTGCGCCCCTTCTTGAACAGCGGCGTCTCCGACGAATTCAAGTACTTGGCCAGCGCGGCTCCCTGCCTCCCTGCATCCCCGCTTCCCTCAATCACTGGCAGTACCCGTGCCCCGAACCCCACGACGCGTTGTTCCGCATCGTGAATCGGGAACACCAGCCGCCCGCGGAAGCGGTCGAGCAGCCCTTCGCCGCCCGGCCCGACGCCGCCCGTCTGCATCGCCAAGCCCGCCTTCACCAGGTCGCCGACGGCCGCGTTCTCGCGCATCAGATGGCGCACTAGCGCCGCTTCGGCTGTCGGCGCGTAGCCCAACTGGAATGCAGCGATGCTGTCTGCCGTCACGCCGCGCTGTTCCAGAAACGCCCGCGCCGGCGCGCCTTCGTCGCTGTGCAGCGCCTTCTGGTAGAACTGCGTCGCCTTGGCATTCAGGTCGGCGAGCGTGGTGCGCTCGGCGCGCACTACCCGGTCGCGGGGACTGCTCTGCAGCGAGACGCCCGCCCGCTCCGCCAGTTTGCGCAGCGCCTCGGCAAAGTCCACATTGTCGGTGCGCATCACAAAGGCGAAGACATCCCCGCCGGCCTCGCATCCGAAGCAGTGCCACTGCTGTCTTTCGGCGTTCACCGAGAACGAAGGCGTCTTCTCCTGATGGAACGGGCACAAACCCCAGAACCGACCGCCGCGCCGCTTCAGGGCGATATGGCGGGAGATGAGTTCGACGAGGTCGGTGCGCTTCCGCACCTCTTCGAGCGCGGCGCGGTCATCGAATCCGCGGCCCGGGGCGGGCGAAGTGCGTGGCGCGGCGCTCATTGGATGTTGGCGGCTCCCCGACGCGCGCGGGCGCACGCGTCCCTGACTACGCTAGTTGGACATGCCATCACTCCATCCTTCCCCGTCTTATGCACACATATTCGACGACGCGGCGCGGCAACGCGTTGTTTCCGCACGGCACGGCGGCGCCGAAAACCCCCGTGCTATAATCCGCCCCGGAGTGATGCGGGACGGCCCGCCGTCGGACAGGGCCGCCCATCGGGGGCCCCTGGATTCATGGCGGACATCAGCCGGATTGTTGCCACCGACTGTGGCAGCACCACCACCAAGGCCATCCTGATTGACCGTGTCAACGGTTCGTACCGGCTGGTGGCGCGGGGGGAAGCGCCGACCACGGTCGAAGCGCCCTTCGATGATGTCACCGTCGGCGTCATCAATTCCGTCGCCGAACTCGAGGAACTGACCCACTCCTCGCTCCGCACCGACAGCCGAGTTGCCGTCCCCCGCAACGACAAAGGCGGCGCCGACCTCTATGTCTCCACCTCCAGCGCCGGCGGAGGGCTTCAGATGCTGTGCAGCGGGGTGGTGAAGGCGATGACCGCCGAAAGCGCCCAGCGCGCCGCCCTCGGCGCCGGCGCCATCGTCATTGATGTCCTCTCCGTGGACGATGGCCGGGCCGATTTCGAGAAAATCACCCGCATCCGCAGCATCCGTCCCGATATGATCCTGATGTCCGGCGGCACCGACGGCGGGACTGTGAATCACCTGCTCGATATGGCCGTGCTGCTGCGCTCCGCCGACCCCCACCCCCGCCTCGGCCGCGGCTATCGCCTGCCCGTCATCTACGCCGGCAACCGCGACGCCCGCGACAAGGTGCTCGCCATCCTGAAGGACACCGTGGATGTGCGCTTCGTGGACAACCTGCGCCCCGTCCTCGAACGCGAGAACCTCGGCCCCGCCCGCGAGGCCATCCACGACCTGTTCCTCGAACATGTGATGGCGCAGGCGCCCGGCTACGACAAACTGAGCGGCTGGGTGAGCGCCGAGATTATGCCGACGCCGATGGCGGTCGGCGAGATGGTGCAATTGGCGGCGCGGGAACTGAAGACCACGGTCCTCGCCGTGGACATCGGCGGCGCCACCACCGATATCTTCTCCACCTTTGCCGACACCTTCAACCGCACCGTCAGCGCCAACCTGGGATTGAGTTACAGCGTCTCCAATGTCCTCGCCGAAGCGGGCGTGGAGAACATCGCCCGCTGGCTGCCGATGCCGATCAGCGACGGCGAAATCCGCAACCGCCTGCGCAACAAGATGATCCGCCCCACCACCATCCCGCAGACGATGGAAGACCTGCTCATCGAGCAGGCCGTCGCCCGCGAGGCGCTGCGGTTGGCGTTCGCGCATCACAAGTCGCTCGCCGTCGGCCTCAAGGGCATCCAGACGCAACGCACCATCGCCGATGTCTTCGCCCAGACCGCCACTGGCCAGACGCTGGTGAACATGATGGACCTCGGGTTGATCATCGGCTCGGGCGGGGTCCTCAGCCATGCCCCCGCCCGCTGGCAGGCGGCGCTGATGATGATGGACGCCTTCCAGCCCGAGGGCGTCACCCATCTGGCCGTCGACTCCATCTTTATGATGCCGCACCTGGGCGTGCTGAGCCGCGTCAATCCCGAGGCGGCGCACGAAGTGTTCGTGAAGGATTGCCTGATCAGTCTCGGCACTTGCGTGGCGCCCGTCGGCGAAGGCAAGCCCGGCCAGCCGGCGCTCAAGTTCGTGTTGAGCGGGCCGGGCATTCCGAGCGTGTCGGAAGAATTGAAAGTCGGCGACCTGCGCCGCCTCGACCTGCCCGTCGGCACGACCGCCGAACTCGTGCTGCACCCGGCGCGCGGGATGGATGTCGGCGCCGGGCGGGGGCACACCGTGCACGCGAAGGCCGAAGGCGGCGTGGTCGGCCTGATTTTCGACTGCCGCGGACGCCCGCTGGCGCTGCCGCTCGACCCCGACACCCGCCGCCGGGCGCTGCAACTCTGGCTCGACGCCATGCGCACTGAAAAGGGCGAAGCCGAACGGGTGCACCTGTAATGCCGACCGCCTACACGCCCGGGCTGCGCGTCACCGCCGATGTCACGCTGCGGAAGGAGCGGCGCCTGCCGCTGGCCGGCGAGGTGCTCGTCAAGGACGGCGACCGCGTCGCCGCCGACACCATCGTGGCGCGAGCGAATATCCCTGGTCTCGTCCATCCGATCAAAGTGAGCGAGGTGTTCGATGTCCACGCCACCGAGATCGGCAAGTTCGTCGTCAGGCAGGTCGGCGACGCGGTGCAGGCGGGCGATGTCATCGCCTCGCAGAAGGCGATGTTCGGCCTGTTCAAGACTGAGGTGAAAGCGCCGGTGGACGGCACCGTGGACAATATCGACACGACTGCCGGCTATGTCGGCATCCGCGAATACCCAAAGCCCATCGAAGTGAACGCCTATGTGGCTGGGCACATCGTCGAGACCATCCCGCAAGAGGGCGTCATCGTCGAGACCCGCGGCGCGTTCATTCAGGGCATTTTCGGCGTCGGCGGCGAGCAGTTGGGCGAACTGAAAGTGCCCGTCGCCCGCCATGACGCCATCCTGGAACCGGGCCAACTCGAACTGACGATGGCGGGCGACATCGTCGTCTGCGGCGCCACCGCCACGCCGGCGCTGCTGAAGCGGGCGGCGGAGGTCGGTTTGGCGGGCGTCATCGTCGGCGCCATCGAAGATGAGGCGCTGCGGGAACTGGTCGGCTACAACATCGGCGTCGCCATCACCGGCCAGGAAGATGTGCCCTTTTCGCTGATTTGCACCGAGGGGTTCGGCAGTCTGCCCATCGCCGACCGCACTTTCGAACTCTTCCAGCACCTGCAGGGCAAGCTGACCTCGATCAACGGCGCCACCCAAATCCGCGCCGGGGTTATCCGGCCCGAAATCATCGTGCCCGACTTGCAGGCGCTGGCGTCGGGCGCCGGCCCCGCCGCCGAGGAGGTCGTGCAACAGGAACTGGTGCCCGGCGCCCGGGTGCGCGTCATTCGGGAGCCCTACTTCGGCCGCCTGGCGACCGTGACTGAACTGCCGTCCGAATTGCAAGTCATCGATACCGGCGCCCGCGTCCGCGTGGCGAGAGTGGCCGTGAACGGCGAAGTGGTCACGGTGCCACGGGCGAATTTGGAGATTATTCAGGAATAGGCAACAGTGAAGCATCTCCGACCGCGGCGGCTGGCGCTCGGCTATCTGGCGTGTGAGTGGTTGCGCAAGCTGACTTCGGGATCCTTTGACTTAACGAATCCGGTGATGACGACCTTGTCGCCGCGAACCTCGAAAGTGAACCGATCCAGGGGTCTCGGCGCCGGCCCGAAGATGACTTCGCCACCGCGGGCCAGGTCGAAGACCGACCCGTGGCATGGATCAGATGCAACAGGTGTCGTGGGCATGCGAAGCCGTGGCGCCCAGAGCGTTCCGCCCGCCCCCCGTGGGTTGCGCACGATGTCCACGATACACCCTGTGTCAGTCGAAAGGCGCGAGTACACTTGCAATCCGCTCTGGAGTTCTTCAGGGCGCTGGCGTGCCGATTTCGGAAGTCGAATTACGAAGCCCGGAATGTTTCGCCGTCCGCCGAATCCAGTGGAAGTCCCACTGTCATAAATGAACTCCGCCACTTCCCAGTCATTTCTCAGAGCAGCCATCGAAGCGACACTTTGCTCCGGCCGGTGACCCCCTGCCCGCTTGGCCACATCCGCGTAATCGATGACCGCCAGCGCGGCCAGCGTTCCCAGTGCGCACAAAAATGATGCCCCCACCAGCATCCGAGCCAAGTGCCGCTTCCATTTCGGAATAATCGCCGCGTCTCTGCCGTCTCCCATCTTGCATCCCCCACAGTTCCCGCTAACCCTCGGTACTGTAGCCGGATTCATCACTTCCCATACCGGAACTTCGTCCGCAGTTTCGTGTAGAACTCCGGCGGGTCGGCAGTCAGGAACTTCGCCGGTTTGGCGGCGCGGCGGACGGCAACCCGGTCTCCCCCTTCCATCGGAAACGCCTCCTGGCCGTCCACGGTGAGCATCGCCTCCTGGCTCGGCCCCAGCGCCCCCAGTTCCATCGTCACCACTTCGCCGGCGGGGACGACCAGCGGGCGGGCGTAGAGCGTGTGCGAGCAGATCGGCGTCACCAGCAACACGCCCGCCGCCGGGTGCACCAGCGGCCCACCCGCGGAGAGCGAGTAGGCCGTCGAGCCGGTCGGCGTCGAGACGATCAGGCCGTCGGCGGGCAGTTCGCCCAACTGCTCGGCGCCGATGGAAATCCGAATGCGCACCAGCCGCGAGAACGCCCCGCTCGCCAGCACCACATCGTTGAGCGCGGTGAAGCGCCGCACCTCGCGCCGCCGCCGCACCACGCGGGCGTCGAGCATCGCCCGCTCCGCCGTATGCATCCGCCCGGCGAACAGCCGCGCCACCACCGCCTTCGCGTCGGCGGCGTCGTGCTCGTAGAGAAAACCGAGGCCGCCGGTGCGGATGCCGAGTAGCGGGATGCCGCGCGGGCCGCAGCGGCGCGCCGCCGCCAGCATCGTGCCGTCGCCGCCGAGCACGATGGCGACGCCGACGCCCCGCAGCCGCGCCGCGGCTTCGCTCTCGGACTTGACCTCGGTGCCGTTCGGATAGACCACCTCACTGCCGCGGCGCGCCAAGTCGCGCGCCAGCGCGTCGGCGGCGTGCTGGCTGCGACGGCGGCCGGGGGTGGTGAAGAGGGCGATGCGGCGCAACCCCGGCCGGAGCGGGCGTCGCCGGGCGCGCGGCACGGCGTTACTGGCCTCCGCCGCCTTCGAGGCGGGCTAGATTGGCCTTCGCCTCGGCGTGGTTGGGGTCGAGCGCCAGCGTCTTTCGATACTCCGCCTTGGCGCGCTCGACATCGCCGAGGAGTTCATAGGCAACCCCGAGGTTGTTGTGCGCGATGGCGAAGTTGGGGTCGAGCGCCAGCGCGTGCTGATAGGCGTCCACCGCCGCCTCGAGTTCCTGCTTCTTCAGGCCGGGATCGGCCAGCGCGCTGCTCTGCCGCTCGTAGTCGACGCCGAGATTGTTCCAGACCAACGCGTTGTCGGGGTTGAGGTGGAGATAGCGGCGGAAGTGCCGCTCGGCATCCACATACTTGCCCTGATTGAAATAAATGCGGCCGATGTGCTCGTGCGGCAACGCCATCCGCTCGTTCAGGTTCGCCATCTGCATCCACTCCTGCAGGGCCTTGTCCTCATCGCCGCGCTGCGTGTAGGCGAGGGCGAGGTTTTGGTGCGCCAGGATGCTCTTCGGGTCGAGTTCGGTGGCGCGGATGAGCGGCGGGATGGCCTCTTCGGGGCGCTTCAGTTCGAGCAGCGTGTAACCGAGATTGAGGAGCACCTTCGCCTGGCCGGGCTTGATGCGGTCGGACCGCTGGTAATGCTCGAGCGCCTCGGAATGGGCGCCGAGCGCGGTGTCGCACAAACCGAGATGATAGGCGGGCTCGGGGTCGCTGGGGCGCAGTTTCTCCGCTTCGGCGAAGGCCGCCTTGGCGTCGGCGAGCGCGGCGTCATTGACCGCGCCGAAACTGCCGATCTTGTACCAAGCGAGGCCGAGATTGAACCAGGCGTCGTATTGCGCCGGGTCAATCTTGATGACCGCCCGGAACGCGTTCACCGCCTCGCGGCTGCGCGAGTTGTTCAGGCAGGCGATGCCGCAATTCAGCTGATAGAGCAGGACGCCAGGCGCCAGCGTCGCCGCCTCTTTGTATTCGGCGAGTGCTTCCGGGCCGCGGCCGAGCCGGTCGAGCGCCAGCCCCAGGTTGTTATGCGCGTCGCCGCGCTTCGGGTTCAGTTGCGCCACGCGCCGGAAGGCCTGCGCGGCGCCCGGCGCGTCGCCCGTTTCCAGGAGCGCGTTCCCCAGGTTGTACTGGGCGTCCTCATAGGCGGGCCGGAATCCCAGCGCCGTCGAATAGGCCTTCGCCGCCTCCGCCGGACGGTGCAGCGCTAAGAGGACATTGCCCAGGTTGTTGTGCGCCTCCGGGAACTGCGGCCACAGTTCCACCGCCCGCTGCAGTTCTTTCAGCGCCGCGTCGTACTGCTGCAACTGATACTGCACTGTGCCGAGCCAGAAGTGCGCATTCGGGTTGGTCGGTTCGAGGTAGATGGCGGCGGCGAATTGCTCCCGCGCCACCAGGTACTCGCCTTGGTGATACTGCCCGATGCCCGCGTCGAGCAGCGCCTGCACCTGCGCAGTGACCGCGACCGCGGCGGCCGCCAGAGTCAGACACAGCAGCATCGCTACTGCGGCAGTGGGTGTTCGGCGTCTGGTCATGGCTTCTTATACTCGATCTTGCGGGAGGCGAGGTTGCCGGCGGCGTCTCGCACCTGGATTTCGAGGGTGTGCTCGCCCGCCGCTAATTTCTCGGGCTTGAGCAGCAGCGTCTCGCGGGCGCTGTCGAAGACCAGGTCCGCGCAGCCCGCCGCGATCCACTGGCCGTCGTCGACGCGGTATTCCGCGCCGGTTATCCAACTGCCCTTGTCCGTCACGACCACCTGCGCCGGCGGCGCGGCGCGGGCGCCGGGCTTGATATCGAACTCTGGTGCGGTGTTGTCCACCAGCACGCCGCCCAGAATCATTTCCGCCGTCAGCGGTTCGCTCGGGTTCGCCGCCTCGTCACTCACAATGACCTTGACGAGATAGCGCCCGTCCGGGACAGACTTCGTGTCCCATTCGCGCGTCGTTTCGGTGGTGGGCCCCGGCGGCCCGGCCAGTTTCACTTCTTTCTTCGGAGCCTCGGCCGGAGGCGCAGCCGTTGGCAGAGGCGACGGCTCCGCGCCCGCTCCGCCCGTCTGGCCGCTCTCAGCACCTCCTGCCGCGCCGGTTGCTTCACCTCCGGCGCCCGTCGCGGGCACTTCGGCCGGCGGCGCGGGTTTTTCCTTCACCGGTTCCACCGCCGGCGTCCAAGTGACGCCGCCGTCGGACGACACGAAGACATCGTAGGTGAGCGTGTCCTTATCGGGGTCTTCGCCCGACCAGACGACCGACACCGTCTCGTGCACCGCCTCGCCGCGTTCCGGCGCGTTGATCTTGACTGTCGGCGGGCGGTTTTTCGGCAGGTAATGCAGCCGCATCGCGGTCAGGCGCGGCGCGCCGCTGCGCCCGGCCTTCAGCGTGACGCGGTATTGAATGAACTGCCCCGGCGTCGAGGCTACCAGTCCGCCGTCGGATTTCACCGGTGACCAGGCGCTCCAACTGACGTCCGGCAATTCCACCATGCCCGTACGCGTCTCGAACGCCACCGACGACCCGGCCGGGACATTGCCCTCCCAATCGAGCGCCCCCCAGCGCGCCGTCGTGTCCGCGTTGTGCACTGCCGAGAGATAGCGCCCCTCGCGCGCCGGCTCCAGTGCCAACACATCGCCGCCGGCGGTCGCGGCCCACACGGCGTCGCCGTCCGCGGCGACGGCGGCAATGGGCGTGACATTGGAGACAGTCTCATCTTCGCGCGCCGTGGCGCCGGACACGGAGACCAGATGGACTTCCGGCCCCAACACGGCGCCGACGGCACCGCCAGCCGCGGGATAGAGCGCCGTCACCTGCGCGGCGGAGGCGTGGTCGAACACCTTGTCGAGCAGGCCGTCATGGGCGTGCCAAATCTGTCCCTCGGTCGCGGTGCCCGCCCACAGGTCGCCGTCGCCCGCAGCCGCCAGCGAGCGCACCGCCTGCTCATGCAGTTGCCCGATCGGCGTCGCGTGGGCGTCGCCGCCGCTGCCGTCAAGGCGGTACAACTTGCCGCGCGGCATAGTGCCCACATACACCGCGCCGCGCCCGTCGCGCGCCAGCGCGAACGCGTGCCGGTCGGCAACTGTGGCACGACCGCGCTCCTTGCCATTGGCGTCGAGGTGCACGACCGCGCCACGCGGGCCCGTCGCCAGCCACCAGCCGCCCGATCCGTCGTTCGTCAGCGCCCAAATATACGGTTCGCCGGTGTCGGCGACGGCCGTCACCGCGCCCTCTTTCACGCGCACCAGCCGCCCTCCCGGCGTGACGCCCGCATACAGTGCGTCGTCACTCCCCCAGGCGAGTGCGGTAATCGCAATCGCGTCTGCGACGGTTGCAAACTTCTGCGCCTTCTCGCCGGCGACGCGCCAGATGTCGCCGCTGCCCCAACCGCCGACATAGGCGCTGCCGTCCTTGCCGCGCACCAGCGCCCATGGCACCATGCCCGTCACTTTGGCGAGCACCTGCGCGCCGCGGGCGAGCGTGATACCGCCGTCGCTCAGGCGGGCGGTCTGCTCCGTCTCGCCGTCCTTGAAATCCTCGGCGGACACTTGAGACCACACCTGCGCGGGCCGCGCCAGGCCGCCCTCCTTCACTTTGACTTTCGCCCCGGCGGAGGAGGACGCCGGCTGCCCCTGCATCAATTTGTCCACTTCGTCGAACGACGGCATCGCCGGTTCTTTGGGCAGTTCGACCGGCGGGGGCGGCGGTTCGCCGCCCTTGGGGTCACCGCCCTTGGGATCGCTGCCGGCGGCCTGCAAAAACTGATCAATCAGCGCCCGCAGACGCGGTGAAGCCGCGCTGCCCCCGAACAGCCCGCCAAGCAGGCCCTGCAAATCCTCGCCGGCGCCGCCCGGCACGGGGGTCGGCGGCCGTCCGGCGAAATCCGCCTCACCCTTGACGCGGATGCGGACAATCCGGCTGCCCGTCACGACGAAATCCATCGGCTCCGACATCCGCGTGTAATCGCGGATCGGGATAAAATGTTCCCGCCCCTGCGCGCGCAGCAAGTCAAACACCGGCGGCGGCAGGTCGGGCACCTGTACGCCTTGCAACTCCAGCCCCACCGTCGGATAGGTGACGAACGCCCACACTGCGTTGTTCTGTTCACGGGCGTTGAGTTGCTCAACAATCTGTTCCACCGTCGTCGGCAGCGGCAGTCGGACGCCCGCCTGTTGCAAGATGCGCGGCACCGTCATCCCGCCGGCGACCCCGACCCGGACCTCGCCGGTCGGCGTGCCCAGGGGAACCGTGATGGCAAACACGCGGGTGATGGACTGTTCTTCTTCCCGCGGGCGCAGGCGCACTTCCAGGTGCACGGTGTCGCCCGGCTTCACCTCTTCCTTGTCCACGGTGACGCGCTCGAGCATCGCCGCGCGCCGCCCGGGGTCTACCGCCATCTCGATCGTCACCGCAACCACCGGCACCGGCCGGTAGCGGTTGTCCATCAGTTGCGAGACGGCGCCGGCGATTTCACCGATAGCGTCGGACGCCCCGCCGACGCCGGCGAGGGTTTCGAGCAGACTGGCCTGTTCGCCGACGGCGGTGTACCAGTCGTCGTGTTGCACCGTCCCGGCTGCCGAATCAATCCGATAGTGGACGCGCACCGTCCCGCGGTCGGGCGGCGCCACCTGCCCACTTGCCCCCGACAACACCGACAGCATCAGCCCCGGCGTCATCTGCCTGTCGTGCATCATCGTGAAATGGAAGTCGCGCGACCACTGGCGGTCGGTGTCGGTCAATTTCAGAGCGATGGGGATCATTCGCGCCTTCTGGCCCAATACGCCGCCGATCGCGGTCAGGCGGTCCTGCGTCAGGCGCCCGACATCCTCGCCGGCGCTGGCCATCTTGTAGGAGGCGTTCAGGTCACGGGCGATCGTGTACACATAGGCCGCGGTGAACGGGATGTCGGTGGCGCCGAGTTGCATCATCGGGTGACCGAAGGCGAGCAGGTGCTCGCCGTTCACATAGGTGACGGTGCCGACCGCGGAGATGTCAATATCGCCGCCCGCCAGGCGCACGCCCACCGCCTGCCCGGGCTCCATCTTCGGCGTCTCGAAGGTGCGGTGACCGCCCGGCGCCGAGACCACCTGCACCGGGTACGGCATCCGGTCAAAGAACTGCTGCAGAATCTTCACGCCCCGCTCACCCAGGCCGCTGACCAGCAACGGCGTCGCGATCGGCTCCATCACCGCCGTCCGCGCGCTGACCTCCACGCCCGGGTCACCGCCCGGGTAATACACCGCCGAGGCCAATTCCTCGGCCCCCAACCGCAGCGGCGTGCGCGGGCGGAATTCGCCCATCCGCGCCACATCGGCTTTGGGCTCAATGTTGGCAATCATCTCTTCGATCGGCGTGACGCCGGCCAAGAGGTTGCCCGAGACCGCGCCCCCGGCCGTGAAGCGCAACGACAGCGCGCCCGCAATCTTGCCGTCAAGATAGATGGGGCTGCCGCTCATCCCGGCGATGACGCCGGTCTTCTGATCCACCGGATACCCGCTGGTGATTTCGATGAGGATGACATCCCACCCGAGGTCAATGCCCTCGAGCACTCCCACGACCTTGACCCCGAACTCCTCGATCTCCGTCCCGTGAAAGACCGTGCGCCCGACGCCGGTCATGCCGGGCTTCACCTCGCGCAGCGGGAAGAAATCCGACGGGGAGGGATTGAACGCGGACGCCGCCCCGGCCGCCGGCGCCAGCCACACCCCCACCGCACACACGAATACCCACACCGCAACGCGCCGCCCCATCGTCATGCAAGTCCCTTTCGTCAGTCGACCAGTTGCATCTGCAAATTGAGAATCATCGCCTGCGTCATCTGCATGCCGCCGCCCGGGCCGCCGGTCGTCGTCAGGTCCATCCGCATTTGCAGCGGGCCGCGGGTCTCCACCGTGATGCCCTTGTCGAAGTCGTGATAGGTGGTCAGCGTGCCGTTCAGGTCGCCTTTGACCTGCATGTTCTCTTGGCTGAACGCAAAGGGACCGGTCAGTTTGCTCTCGATTTCCGCCACCTGGTGCCCGCGCAGTTGCACCACCCGCTTCAGCGTGGACTCCATCGTTATGTGAATGCTGTCACTCATCCCGGGCAGCGGCAGGTCAATGGTGCTGCTCCAGGTGTCGCCGGGATTGACTTCCTTCTCCGGAAAGATGGTGGGGAGCGAGTCCATCAACCCGCTCATCTCTTCCATCCCGGGCAGATTGGATTGCTCGCCGAGCGGCTTGACCTCGAGCACCTTGCCCAGTTTCGTCATCTTCACCCGCGTCTGTGACCCGGTGGTCTCCTGCGTTTCCTCGGGCTCGGTGCCCATCTTCATCGTCATCTTCGAGGCGCCGGTCTCAATGAGCCAAGTGATGGAGTCGGCGTCCACCTTTTCGGCGGTCTGGTCCATCGTCATCGCCATGGACATCGTCATCGTGTCCATGCCCTCCGGCATTTTGCTGGCGACATCGGGCGGATACTGCATATTCACGCGCCCGGTCAGTGCCAGGCTGTAGTGCAGTTTGGTCCCCTGTTTCGGGGTGTAGCGCAGCGACACCGCCCAAGCCGGCGACGCCACCGCCAACGCCACCATCCCCAACGCCACCACGCGCAGACCGCGGCCCATTGCGGGCCTCCTTTCCGGAGTGACGCCTATTCTACACGGCGGCGGCATCCGTTCCTCATTTCTGAGTGCATCCCTTTGACTCTGCGCTTGCTTGCCTGGGCGCGTCTACAAATCAGGAACGCGGGGAGGCGGGGAGGCAGGGGTTCGGAGAAGGGCTTTCCCTATTCACTATTCACGAATAACCATTCTCCGTCTTCACGGCGCCACCCAGGCATGCCGGAACGCCAAATAGACAATCAGGCCCGGCACACCGAGCAGGAACACCGTCGCCGCCCAGAGCAGCCCGACGCCGCCATGCTCTTCGGCATCCACGAAGACGAGGTAGCAGACGCCCACCCACACCAGGAGCGCCATCAGATACCACCCCAGCGCCTGGGTGATAAAGAGGTAGTGCAGGAAGAGACTGAACGGCACGCCCACCGCCAAGATGACGAGCACCACCGTGCGCGCGGAATGGCGCTCGCCCCAGTGGCCTTGCAAGAGCGGCTCCAGATGGCGCAGCCAGCCCGTCGCTTCCGGACGCAGCGGCGGCATCGCCACCACCCCGATCGGCGCGCCGCAATGCGGGCAGCGCTCCGGGTCGCCGGCCAGTTCCCGCCCGCACGACCGGCACGGCATCGCTCAGTCCGGGCCCTGCTCGCGCTTGCGCTGCGCGTTCCACGCCAGATAGAGGACGCCAACGCCGCCGCCGACCGTGAGTAACACCAATGTCGAGGGGATGGGCGAGCGCGGGAAGGCGAAGTCGATGGCGACGAAGACTATTGCGGCGACCCCGGTGCCCCAGATGTAAGGCCGGCCGTGCTGCTCGATCCACTCGACGAAGTCGAGGAACGGCGACTGCGCGCCCGTCCCCATCGGATGGCCGCACTGCGGACAGAACGGGCCCGGCGTCACGGATTGGCGGCAGTGCAGGCATTGCACGACTGCGCCGGGCGGGCGCTGCTGTTTCTCGCGCTCGGCGATGGCGTCGTTCAGGTGCCAGCGAACGCCGGGCTGGTCGGGCATCAGCCGCAGCGCCTCGGAGAGATGATGAATGGCGGAGTCGAACAGCCCCCGGCCCTTGTACAACTTGCCCAGGAACTCGTGCGCGCCGGCGTTGTTCGGGTCGCGCTGGAGACTGGCCCAGTATTTGCTCTCGTCCTCGGTCACGAACCGGCGTTCCAAGTGTGCCTGTCCGAGATGTGAAAGGACGGCCATCATCAGCCATGGGCCGTAGATGACACCGAGGTACATGGCATACCTGACGAACGAGGCGTTGAAGAGATGGATGACGGCCGCGTAGTCCATCGCGACAATGAGCCCGAAGATGGCCACTGCTTCAATCGTCGAGAGTTCCTTGTCAATCAAACCATTGAACACCATGAAGATCGCGGGCGCGGTCAGCAGAACGACGAAGCCCACGCCCACCCCGAATGTGAGGACTTCCCCCATATCCATCGTACTACCTCCTTGCGGCGGCCTCCCGCGGCCACAGCCACCGCCCGCCGTCGAGCGCATGCAGCACCACGACGGCCACCAGCCCCAACAGGACGCCCACCCACAAGCCGTGCGCGGTGCGGACGAAAGTGACCACCAGCGGCGAGTGCAAATGACAGAAGGTGTTCACGATCGAGGCCGGCCCGATACTGCCGATGAGCAGGAAGAGTTTCGCCAGGCCCTTGCAGCGCCCATGCGCCAGCGCGATGCCCAGCACCAACGCCGGGTGTCCGACGAACACCTCTTTCAGCCGCGGCCGCGCCCAGAAGATGTCCTCGAGCACCGCGCGCAGTTTCAACTCCGACCCCGACACGCCGACACCGGACTCGTGGCCCGCCCGCGCCAACCAGAACGCCACGCCCGCCAGCAGCACCAGGCCCGCCGCCGCCTGCCACAGCAGCAGCGGCCGTTCGCCGAGTCCGCGCAGCGCCGCCGTCACGCGCAGCCAATAGGGGCGCCACAAGTCCTCTTGCGCCCAGCCGTTGACGGCCAGCACCACCGCCATCAGCCCAAACGGCGCCGCCTCCGACAGCCGCACGCCGCTGAACACGATGACCTTCGACATCGTCAGCCGGTCGCTCAACATCCCGGCCACCAGCATCCCGCCGACGACCGCTGTTCCCGCTGCCAGCAACGCGCCGCCGGCGCTGCGCGTCAGGATCCGCCCCAGCGCCGCGCTCGCCGTCTGTCGCCACGGCAGGCCGCGCACGACAAGTAACATCGCCAACACCGGGAACACAATTGCCGCCAGCAGGGCCGCCAATTGCCGCGCCGGCCAAGGCTTAATGAGCAGCAGCGCCGTCAGCCCGCCCGCCTCAATCAACCACAGCGCCAGCAGCCACCCCGGCGGCACCGGCGCCAGCAGCCGCAGCGCATACTTCCCCGCCGCCACGGAGCCGATGATGATGATCGCCACCATCCACAGTGGGCTCGAGAAGGGGGTGAAGCGTCCGATCGGCTCGCCTACCCTGATCCCGGGGGCGCGCTCGAGAGCCGTGCGAATCGCGCGCACAAATCCGGTCGCGGCGGCCAAGTTGTCTTGGGCGTTGGCGGGCAGATGGACATAGCAGACGCGGATGCCGCGTTCGGTCACCGCACGAACGAAGCGGTCGGTGATCGTCGGGAGCGAAAGCGTCGGCAGCTCGCTGGCCGCGATGCTGTGCACGCGCAGCACTTCGCCATCGAGCGCGCGAGCCAACGCGTTCTCGCCGAGTTGATTAGCGAACTCGACGACGCACACAGTCTGCCCCTCGGCGCGCAGCACAGCCGCCGCTTCGCCAATGTGATTAGGATAGCCAGCAACCTGATCGCGCAAGAAGATGATGGAGTATTCGCCTGGTATTTGTCGCAGTGTGCTGAGGAAGTGCTCGCGATCAAAATTGGGCGGATTGCTGATCCGCGCGTACACCAGCAGATGCGCCGCCCTCGCTGCTTCCAATTCGCTCGGCGCCAGACGGAAGGACTCGGCCTCAAACCACGACACCGGCAGGCCGAAGAGGAACGCGGTGTTCGGCGGCAACTTGCCGGCGAACTCGATGCCCTGGCGCTTCAAGACCTCAGCCCACACTCGCTGTGACCAGACTTCCGTGTCCGGCCCCTGGAAGCGCACCGCCAGCGTCTGTTCGGCGGAGCCAGTGACGAGCGACTGCGGCGCCACGATGGCGTAGCCGGCGGCGATCAAGTCAGCGCCGGTGTACTCGGCGGGCGCAATGGCCGTGGCGCCCGCTTCCTTCAACTGTTGAAGTGTCTCCGCGAGACGATTGCCCGGCTCCTGACTGTTGAAGACCCGCGATCGCGCCAAAGCGAGAACTTCCGTGCCGTCGAGGCAGATGGCGACGGTGCGGCCCTCCTTCTCGTCTTGCGCTCGCGCCAACAACACCATCGCAGACAGCACCAGCGAGACGACGGTGAGCGACAGCCACGATGCCGAGCGGTTCAGGTGCGTCTCCTCATCACTTCAGTTGCTGCTTCAAGAATTCGGGAACCTTGCCGAGCGCCTCGTCGACGCGGCTCGGGTCTTTGCCGCCCGCCTGCGCCAGTTCCGGCCGCCCGCCGCCGCCCCCGCCCGCCACCGCCGCCACGCCGCGGATGAGGGTGCCGGCGTGAACGCCTCGCTTGACCAGGTCGGGCGACACGCCGCTGGCGAACAGGACGCTGCCATCGGTGACGCTCGCCAGCACCACCACGCCGGACCCAACCACACGCGTCAGTTCGTCCGCGACGAGTCGCAGCGCCTCGGCGCTGACGGACGGCACCCGCCCCGCGACAACGCGCACGCCGTTCACCTGCGTGGCGCCGTCAATCAACGCCCGCGCCGCCAGCGACGCCGCCTTCGCTTCGGCGGCGAGCGCAGCGCGCTCGCTTTCGATCAATTGCGCTTGCAATTGCGCCACGCGCTCCGGAACTTCCTCCGGTGGCGCAGCCAGTTGCGCGGCCACCAATCGCTCGCGGCCCGCTCGCGCGAGTTGATAGCGCACCGCGGCGAGGCCGGTCAGCGCTTCAACGCGCCGCAGGCCGGAGCCGATGCCGCTCTCGCCCGTAAACACGAACTCGCCGATCTGGCCGCTGGCGGTGCAGTGCGTGCCGCCGCAGAGTTCCTTCGAGATGTCGCCGACCGCAATCATCCGCACCGTGTCGCCGTACTTCTCGCCGAAGAGCGCCATCGCGCCTTTGACGATGGCCTCGCGGTAGGGCAGCGATGTGGCGGTGACCGGATGGTCGGCGACGATGTGCTCGCTAATCATTAGCGTCAGGTCGTCGAGTTCGTCGGGCGTGACGCCGTGGAAGTGCGAGAAGTCGAAGCGCAGCCGGTCGTTGTCCACCAGCGAGCCCGCCTGCGCGACATGCACGCCGAGTTTCGTGCGCAGCGCCCAGTGCAGCAGGTGCGTCGCCGTGTGCGCGCGCATCAGCCCGCGCCGCCGGTCGGCGTCGACGACCGCCCGCACTTCTTGTCCGACGCGGAGGGTGCCAGTTTCCACATTCCCTCTGTGGACGGTCACGCCATCGAGCGGGTGTTGCGTGTCGGTGACGCGGACGGTGACACCGTCACCCTCGAGCACGCCGGTATCGCCAATCTGCCCGCCCGAATCGCCATAGAACGGCGAGCGATCGAGTACGACCTCGACTTCATCACCGGTCTTCGCATCTCTAGTTTCTCCGCCACCTCGCAACACTCCGATGACAGCACTCTTCAGGGAGAGCACGTCGTAGCCACAGAACTCAGTCTTCCCGAAGAATTGGAGATAGTATTTCGTATCAGAATACGCAAAGACCCGAGCTGCATGTGCCCTAGCACGCTCGCGCTGCTCGCGCATCGAAGCCTCAAAACCAAACCAGAAGAGTTCGAGGCCCGCATCGTGAAGGATCTCTTCGGTGAGCTCAACAGGGAATCCGTAAGTGTCATAAAGTTCGAACGCAACTTCGCCTGGCACTTCTAAAATCAATGTGAGCGTTTGAGGCTCGCCCATCCGAGCTTCAATAGTCTGTTTGGCTTCCTGCACTCGACGGATACTCTTGGTGGAACGCGAGACGCTGCCCTCTCTCCTTGGACCCGCGTGGTATTTCCGCACCCAGTCGCGCGTCAGGTCCATGTATGCCTGTACCTTGTCGCCTTCTACCTGAAGGGCCTGTTCCATGAACCTGTCAAGATACTCTTTGCTGAGTCGATCCCAATTCGCGCGGATTCTTGCTTCTTCCGAAGCAAGGTGCTCCTGAATGACCTTTCTAAGTCGAACCTCTCCTGCTTCGATGGTTTTCCCGAACCGCTTCTCCTCTTCATGCAGCAGGCGCTCGGCGAATTCGCGGCGCTCGCGGACATTGTAGTAGTCGGCGAAGCCGCCGTAGTGCTCTGCAATTCTTTCGGGATAGCGATAGAGGAACGGCTCCTTGATGCCGAGCAGCGTGCCAAAGCGATAGGCGCGTCGGATGAGCCGCCGCAGCGCATAGCCGCGGCCCTCGTTCGTCGGGATGACGCCGTCGGCGAGCAGGAAAGTGACCGCCCGGGCGTGGTCGGCGATGACGCGGAACGCCCGCCGCGCCTTCGGGTCGCCGTCCACATCGGCGCCCGACTTCGCCGCCTTCAGCAGGTCGCGCGTTAGGTCATTGATCGGCGCGAACAGGTCCGTGTCGAAGACGCTCGGCGCCTTCTGCATCACCAGCGCCAACCGCTCCAAACCCATCCCGGTGTCAATGCCGCGGCGCTTCAGCGGGTTGTCCTTGCCGTCGGCATCGCGGTCGAACTGTGGGAAGACCAAATTCCATAACTCGAAGAACCGCCCGCACGGCGCGCCGCTCGCGTCCGTGTTCGGACACTCCGGCTTGCAATCGGGCTTGCCGCAGCCGAACTCCGGCCCCAGGTCGTAGTTGATTTCCGAGCAGGGTCCGCAGGGCCCGGTCGCGCCCACCGGCCCCCACCAGTTGCTCTCGACCTTCACGATGCGCCCGGCGGGCACGCTGGTCAGCGACATCCACAGTTTCGCCGCCTCATCGTCGCTCGGGTGGATGGTCACCCAGAACGGCGCCGGGTCGATGTGCATCCGCTCGACGAGGAACTCCCAGGCGAACTCGATGGCCTCGCGCTTGAAGTAGTCGCCGAACGAGAAGTTGCCCAGCATCTCGAAGAATGACAGGTGGCGCGGCGTCAGTCCGACCGTCTCCAGGTCGCCCGCCCGCGCGCACTTCTGCACGGTCGTCAGGCGCGGGGCGGGCGGGTCAGCATCGCCCTTCCAGAAGGGGACGAACTGCTGCATACCGGCGCTGGTGAAAAGCGTCGTCGGGTCGCTCGGAATCAGCGACGAGCCGGGACGCCGGAGATGGCCTTTCTCCTCGAAGCACTTCAGGAACTCCTCGCGCAGTTCGTGGCCGGTCGGCATGTTAGGGTGTCGTGTGCTTTCGTCATATTACCGCGTCTGCCCCTTGCATATTCTCCCCGTCCCCTCCCCGCGCGCGGGGAGGGGCGCAGGGGAGGGGTTCGTGAACCGCGGCAATTTCCGAAACGGCCTCACCCCCGGCCCCTCTCCTGTAAGGAGAGGGGAGCGTCAATGAAAACTTCCCCCCGCGCCGCGTACGCCGCCCTATGGGTGGCCACGCTCGTCTGGGGCGCGTCGTTCCCGGTGGCGCGGTATCTCTTGCAGCCCGGCGCCGACGGACAGGCGGCTATTTCGCCGCTGGTGCTCGCCGCTCTGCGTTTCAGCATCGCGTCGGTACTGCTGTTGACCCCGGCGGCGCGGGCATTGCGGCGCGCGCCGCTCGGGCGCGCCGAGTGGTGGTATCTGGTGCTGCTCGGCCAAGTCGGCGTTTCGGTGTACTTCTGGCTGCAGTATGTCGGCGTGCAGAAGACGAACGCGGGCATTTCCTCCATTGTCATTCTCGGGCTGATCCCCGTCTTCACCGCGGTGGCCGCCTGGCTGATGCGCTACGAGCGGTTCTCCTGGCTGCAGGTGGCGGCGCTGGCCATCGGCATCGGCGGCGTGTGGGTGCTCGGGCAGTCGCAGAATGGAGCGGTCGCCTGGCGCGGGAATGACCTGACCATCGGCCTGGTCGCGCTCGTCGCCAATGCCGCCTGCTTCGCCATCTATGCGCTGCTGGCGCGGCGGCTGGTGCAGCGCGTGTCGACGCTAACCGTTACCGCGGTCTCGATGACGAGCGGCGCCGTCGTCCTGCTGCTCGCCACGCTCGTCAATCCCGGCGCGTGGAATGCCGTCCCGCACTTGCACGCAGGCGAGTGGCTGGCGGTTTTGTACTTGGCATTGGTCTGCTCGGTGGCGGCGTATTACCTCTTCAACTTCGCGCTCACCGTCATCCCCGCCAGCCGCGCCGCGTTCCTGGCACTGTTCGAGCCGGTGGTCGCCGTGGCGCTCGGGTCGGCCTTCCTCGGCGAGCGACTGACGCTGCTGATGCTCGCCGGCGCGGCGCTCATTGCGCTCTCGGTGGCGCTGGTGCTGCGGCGAGGGAGGGCATGAGTCATTGTGTTTTGAGTTCGCCCCTCTCCGTGAGACGGAGAGGGGCCGGGGGTGAGGTCGTTTGATTGAGAGGCGGCGTCGCCGCCCGGCATTGAAATGCCGGGCTGATTTCACAATGCCACTTCAGTGGACTTGCGCCTGGACTGAAGTCCAGGCGCCCTTTTCCTCATTTCCTCTTTTCCATTTCCCTTGCTATCATTCCGGCCCATGTGGTTTCTCCAGACCATTCAAGTGCTCGTCTCGCTCCTGCTCATCGGGCTGATCCTGGTGCAGACTACGCGCGCTGAGGGGGCCGGTGGCCTCATGGGGATGGGCACCATCGGCGGCCAAACCCGCGCCGCGTTCAAGACCCGTTCCGGCTTCGAGGAACACATTGGGCGCATCACGGCCTGGGTGGCGTCGGTCTGGCTGGTCGTCTCGGCGATCCTCTCCGTCCTCTTCTTGATGCGCCGATAACGCGGCGCCCCATCCGCGCGTCGCATTGGTACAATCCCCGTGCCTGCCCAGGTGGCGAAATGGTAGACGCGCTAGCTTGAGGGGCTAGTGGGCGCAAGCCCGTGGGAGTTCAAATCTCCCCCTGGGCACCACCACGAACGAGTGATCGGGGAGGCAGGGAGGCAGTAACCAGTAAGTCGTGCCGAGCCGTGAGTGCGCAATTCCTGCCTTCCTGCCTTCCTGCCTCCCCGCCTCCCCACTTCCCTCGTTGTGGAATAACCCTCCAATCCCAGTGAGCGCGCCATGCGGGTGGCGCCAAGGAGGGGTTCCGTGACGGTCGAGCAAGCCATGACGCTCAACGTCGGGAGGGGCGACACTTCGACTCGCACGCGCGCCCTTTCTGTTCCGGTCACGCATCTAGCATGACGCAGGACGACGGACAGCGGAGCGGCGTGTCTGAGAGTTACAACGCCGGATCGAACGGTGCGCCCGCGCTCTCGATTCCCGGAACAGAGCCGGCGCGTCGCGCGGCGCCGGGCCGTGACAGCGTTTCACTCGATTCCGATGCGGTGTGGTTGCTCTATCAGGCCGCCAAGTCGTTGGGCGCCAGCGTGCAATTGGAACGCGTCACCGACGCCGCCGGCGCGCTGCTCAATCACGCCGCCTCCGGTTCGCTGACCACGATCTACCTCCTCAACCCGGCGCGCCATACTGCCCTGGCGCCGCTGTGCACCGTGCCGGCGCGCGGCGCCGATGCCGTGCCGGTGCCGATCAGCCGGGGCGACCTCGACATCCTGGTGGCGCTGGACAGCCCGCGCCTCCTGCGCGGCGTCGCCGACGATCGACCCTTCGAATTCCTCTTCCGCGGGACGGGGTTTCGGCCGCCGTCGCTGTTGGTTCCGCTGTATGCCGACGCGTCGCTGGTGGGCGTGGCGTTGGTGGCCCTCGCCGCCGGCCATGCGTCGCTCAACGGCGAGCGGCGCGCCGTCGTCGCCGCCCTGGCGCGCAACATCGGCGTCGCCATCCAGAACAGTTCCTTCGTCAAGAACCTGGAAGACTTGTATCTCGGCACCATCCGCGCGCTGTCGAGTGCGCTGGGCGCGGCGGATGCGTTCACGCACGGACACGCCGATCGCGTCGCCACCTATTGCGGCCAATTGTGCGAGCGGCTCGGGGTCCCCGAAGTCGAGCGCAAGGCGCTGCTCGCCGCCGCGCACCTGGCGCAGGTCGGCAAGGCGCAATTGCCCGAGTCGATCCGCAACAAGCGCGGCGGCCTGACCACGGAAGAGTGGCAACTGGTGAAGCAATACCCGATCTTCGGCGCCGAGGTCGTCGGCGACCTGGCGCTGCCCTGGGATGTGCAAGCGCTGGTCCGTCATCATCACGAACACTACGACGGCAGCGGCTATCCCGACGGGCTGGTCGGCGCCGCCATCCCGCGCGGCTCACGGATTCTGGGCATCGTGGACGCCTACTGCGCGATGGTGGCGGACCGCCCCTATCGCGCGCGGCTCACCCGCGCCGAAGCGCTGGGGGAACTCATCCGGCAACGCGGCGCACAGTTCGACCCCGTCATCGTGGATGTCTTTTGCCAATTGCTCGACAGCGAAGCCGCCCCGCCCGCCCCGTAGTTTCAACCCCGCACCGCCTTCCTGCCTTCCCTTCTTTCCACCTCACCCCGCCCTTCGGGCCGGGAGTGAGGTCGCATTGCCGACCCTGAAGAGATCGGGCCGCGGCCGTCACCGCCCCGTGAGCGTCCGCGGCCCACACATCGTGTCCCGCTGCCGGCCGGACCCGCGGGTCGCTGCATGCGCGGGGGAGGAAGGCATCCGCGGGCCGGCCCAGCAGAGGGAGAGCATCGGCTCCGGCGGAGAGCGGTCCGCGGGAGCCACCCAGGAGGAGTGAGGGAGAGGCCGAGGGGGAGTGCGGCTGCACGCCAGACCTCGGCGGAGAGGATTGGAGGGGACGGCGGTTCATCGTTCCGCCATCCCCGGGGAGTAGGCAAGTGTGTCCTGTTCCGGAGGAACTGCTAGACGACGGTCAATCAGGGCATGCACGGTTTCATCGGACACGGCGCCATTGTCGGAGAGCAAGAGGGACCGGCGCAGGCAGGTTTCCAACTCGCGCAGATTGCCCGGCCACTCGTAGCGCTCGAGGCGCGCCAGGACTGCCGGCGTCAGCGCCGGCGCCGGCCGACTGAGCGCCCGTGCGTGCAGCGTCAGGAAATGCTCGGCCAGCAGGCCGATATCCTCGACCCGCTCGCGCAATGGGGGCAGGTGCAACGCCACGCAGCCCAACCGCACCGCCAGCATCGGCGGGAAATCGCGCAGCGTGCGCGGGTCGCGGGTGGCCGTGGCGATGACGCGCACATCGACGCGCACGCCCCCGCCGGCGCCGACCGCTTGGACGCGCCCCTCGGTCACCAAGAGTTCCAGGCGCGACAGCAATTCATCGGGCGCCTGATGCACACGGCGCACCACCAGCGTCCCCAAATCCGCCTGGATGGCAGCGCCCACTCGTTCCACGGCGCCGGCAATCGGGTCGCCCGACAGGCCGAACAGTGCTGCCGCGGGGTCGGCGCCGTTCCCGTTCGTGCAACTTGCCACCATCAGGGGCCCCCGGGCGCGGAGACTGAGTTCGTGCAGCGCCTGCGCCCACAACAACTTCGCCGTCCCGTGTTCGCCGATGAGTGCCACCGGCAGATCGGATGCCGCAATCGCCGGCAGCGCCCGGAAGTATTCGCGCAACTGCGGATGCGTTCCGACCAAGCCCTCGACGCGCTGCAAGGCGCCCGCCGTCGCGATGCGACACCGCTGCCGCGCCCGCAACAGCGCGTCGCGGAACGCCGACAACACGAACGGGTTGGGCACGACCGCGTCGGCTCCCCACGCCAGCGCCTCCCCCGCCCGGCTGAAAACGAGACTGTCCGCCATCAGGACCAAGATGGGGGTCGGCACGCGCGCCTTGATGCGGCTGCACAGGGAGCGCGCCGCGGGTTCGTCTGCCAGGTAGGGCGCCACGACGAGTTCCGGCGCCGGCGCCGGCCACGACCGCTCATCCAGTTGCGTCGCCACGGCGGTGCGATAGCCGTCCTCGGCGAGCATGGTCGCGATGAGCGACGCCACCGCCTGGTCGACGCCGACGACAAGCGCCACCGGGGCCTCGGCACGAGGTCCCGGCGCCGTTTGATCCGCTCGCCTTCCGTCCAGCACTGGCGTCTCCACCACCCTGAAAAACAAAAACGCCCGCCGTGGTCCGCAGACCACAGGCAGGCGTCGAGACCTGCACACTATTGTTGGGCCGGGTCGGCCCGCTCAGGGTGCTCTGGTTCTACAGCGGTGTGCGGGGCGCCGACACGCCGGCCGACCTTCGACACGCGTGTCGTTCGCACGCCACACCGAGGGCTTTTTCCCCATCCGATGCACATTTTGAGAACGGGTTTCGGCGGGCTGCGCTAGAATGACACCGGGGATGGCCGCCCGCCTGGGCCGCTCCGCCCTTTCCGGATGACCACCGAGACGGATACCGTGACCACCGACCTGGCGCGCCTGGCCTCGATCGCCCGGCAGTTGCGCCGTGACATCATCCGCTCCACCACCGCCGCCGGCTCCGGCCACCCGAGCAGTTCCCTCTCCATGGTGGAACTGCTGACGGCGCTCTATTTCGGCGGCGTGATGCGCTTCGACTCGCAGAACCCTCTGTGGCCCGACCGGGACCGCTTCATCCTCTCCAAGGGCCACGGCTGCCCGGGGCTGTATGCAGCGCTCTCCGAGGCGGGCTACTTCCCGCGCGAGTGGCTGCTGAAACTGCGTGAGATTGACTGGCCGCTCGAAGGCCACCCGAAACGCAACCCGGAACTCGGCATCGAGGCCGCCACCGGCTCGCTCGGTCAGGGCCTCTCGATCGCCATCGGCCACGCGCTCGCCTGCCGGCTCGACGGCCGCGACGCGCGCGTCTATTGCATGCTCGGCGACGGCGAGTGTCAGGAAGGTCAGGTCTGGGAAGCGGCGATGGCGGCAACGCACTTCCACCTCGACACCCTGACCGCCATCGTGGACCACAACAAGTATCAGCAGACCGGCGCCGTCTTCACCACGATGGATTACCGCCCGTTCGCCGAGAAGTGGCGCGCCTTCGGATGGCACACCGAAGAGATTGACGGCCACGACCAGCAGGAGGTGCTCGATGCCTTCCAGCGCGCCCGCGCCGTCTCCGGCCACCCGCAAGTCATCATCGCCCACACCATCAAGGGCAAAGGCGTGTCTTTGATGGAAACCGATTTCACTTGGCACGGAAGAGCACTGTCGGAAGAACAGGCAGTTGTGGCGCTGCGGGAAATCGGCGATGAGTAGGCCGCTCGGCAAAGCGACACGCGACGGATTCGGTGAGGCGCTCCGCGATTTGGGAGCGATTGACACCTCCTTCGTCGTCCTCGACGGCGATGTCAACAACTCGACCCGCACCGAGTATTTCGCCGCCAAGTACCCTGAGCGGTTCTTCAATGTCGGCATCGCCGAATCGAACCTCGTCGGCATCGCGTCGGGCATCGCCTCGAACGGGCGCACCGCCTGGCTGGCCAGTTTCGCCGCTTTCCTGATGTGCAACGCCTTCGACCAGTTGCGGATGGCGGTGGCGGTGCCCGGCCTGCCGGTCAAGTGCGTCGGCAGTCACGCCGGCATTTCCATCGGCGAGGACGGCCCGTCGCAGATGGCGATCGAGGATGTCGCGCTCGCCTGCGCGCTCCCCGGGTTCACGGTCGTCGTGCCCGCCGATGAGCACGCCGCCCGCGCCGCCGTGCCCGCGCTGCATCGCATGGACGGGCCCTGCTACCTGCGCGTCGGGCGGCCGAAGGCGCCGGTCATCTACGCGAACGGCTCGACGACCTTCGAAATCGGCCGCGCGAATCGATTGCGCGACGGCGGCGATGTCACCCTCATCGCCAACGGCTTGCTGGTCAGCGCCGCGCTCGACGCCGCCGACCGCCTGGCTTCGGAGGGCATCCAGGCGCGCGTGCTCGATCTGCACACCGTCCGCCCGCTCGACCGCGAAGCACTCATCGCGGCGGCAAAGGAAACCCGCGGACTCGTCGTCGCCGAGGAGCACTTGATCGAGGGCGGCCTCGGCAGCCGCGTCGCGGTGCTGTTGGCGCAGGAACGGCCCTGCCCGATGCGGTTCGTCGGCCTGACGCGCTATGCCGAATCCGGCAAGTCCGAGGCGCTGCTCGAGAAGTATCACCTGACCGCCTTCGACATCGCCGCCGCCGCCCGCGACTTGCTGCGCGCCGCCTAGGCGCGCCGCGTGATCCGCCGCCGATGAGCAATCCGGCTCCGGTCCGCTGGATCGTCTGTAAGTTCGGAGGCACCAGCGTCGCCACGCCGGCGCGGTGGCAGACGATCGCCGCCATCACGCGGCAACGGCTCGCCGACGGGCTGCGCCCGGTTCTGGTCTGCTCCGCGCTTGACGGCGTCTCCGACGACCTCGAGCGCTGCGTCCAAGAGGCGGTTCGCGGCGCGCACCAGCCGGTCGTGGACGCCATCGCCGCCCAGCACCGGGCGCTGGCCGAGGCGCTCGGCGTGGACAGCGACGCCCTGCTGCGCCCCGACTTTGACGAACTGAAGCGTTGCCTCGGCGAGATCGCCCATGCCCGCGCAGTCGCGCCGCGCGAACACGCCCGTGTCCTGGCGGCGGGCGAATTGCTCGCCACCCGCCTCGGCGCCGCGTTTTGCAACGCGGCGGGCCTGCCGACCGTCTGGGTAGACGCGCGCACCTGCCTGGCGTCGGTCGACGAGCCGAACGCCGGCGCCGCGCGGCGCATGCTCTCCGCGGTCTGTGCGATGGACCCGGACCCGGCGCTTGTCGCCCGATTCGCGGCGGAATCGATGCCCGTCCTACTGACGCAGGGGTTCATCGCCCGCTCCGCAGGCGGGGACACCGTCTGCCTGGGGCGCGGCGGGTCCGACACCTCGGCGGCGATCTTCGCCGCCCGGCTCGGGGCCGTCCGCTGCGAAATCTGGACCGATGTGCCGGGGATGTTCTCGACCGACCCGCGGCAGGTCCCTGCCGCGCGCCTGCTGCGGGCGCTGGACTATGACGAGGCCCAGGAGATTGCCTCGACCGGCGCCAAAGTATTGCACCCGCGCAGCATCGCGCCGCTGCGGCAGCACAGCATCCCCCTCCACATTCTTTGGATTGACCGACCGGAACTGGCTGGCACTGTCGTGTCGGGGGCGCTGCCCAATGCTGGCGCGCAAGTGAAGGCGATTTCATCCAAGGGCCAGATCACGCTCGTGGCGATGGACACGCCGGGGATGTGGCAGCAGGTCGGCTTCCTGGCCGATGTCTTCGCCGTCTTCAAACGGCACGGTCTCTCCATTGACCTCGTCTCCACTTCCGAGATGAATGTCACCGTGTCACTCGACCCCAGTGCGAACTTGCTCCACCCCAGCGTGCTGCGCGCGCTGCTGGATGACCTCCGCCCACTCTGCACCCCGCGGGTCATCGGCCCTTGCGCCGCGGTCAGTCTCATCGGGCGGAACATCCGCGCGCTCCTGCACCAGTTGGGGCCGGCGCTCGAATTGTTCGAAGAGCAACGCATCCACCTCGTCTCGCAGGCGGCCAGCGACCTCAACCTCACCGTGGTCGTGGACTCCGACCAGGCGGAGCCGCTCGTGCGTCAGTTGCATCAACTCTTCTTTGAGAACCGGAGCGACGATGCGCTCCTCGGCCCGACCTGGCGGAGTTTGTTCGCAGCAGCGGGCGAAACAACAACGCCCGCGGACGCGGTGACCGGCGCCGCCGCCTGGTGGCGGCACCGGCGGGACGACCTGCTCGCCCTGGCACAAACTGCTTCGCCGCTCTATGTCTACGATGCGGCGACGCTCGACGCCGCCGCGGCGAGTCGCTTGCGGCTGACCGCCGTGGACCGGGTGTTCTACGCGCTCAAAGCCAATCCCCACCCGGGGATCCTGGAGCGCTTCGCCGCCGCGGGGCTGGGGTTCGAGTGCGTGTCGCCGGGCGAGATCGAACAGGTGCTGCGCTGCCTTCGGGGGCTCGATCGCCGGCGGATTCTGTTCACCCCGAATTTTGCTCCCCGCGACGAGTACGCCGATGCTTTCACCGCCGGAGTGATGGTGACGCTCGACAACGCCTACCCGCTGGAACAATGGCCCGAGGTCTTCCGCGGCCGCGACATCTTTCTCCGCCTCGACCCGGGCCACGGGCGGGGACATCACGCTTATGTCCGCACCGCCGGGGCGCAGTCGAAGTTCGGCATCGAGGGAGCGCAACTCGACGCGGTCGCGGCGCGCATCGACGAACTCGGCATGCGCGTCGTCGGCCTGCACGCGCATATCGGCAGCGGCATCTCTGCCCCCGAGACCTGGGCCGAGACGGCGGAGTTTCTGGCACGCAACGCGGCGCGGTTCCCGCAGGTCACCGCGCTCGACCTCGGCGGCGGCCTCGGCGTCCCCGAGCAGCCCGGCCAGGAGCCGCTCGACTTGGAGGCGCTCGATGAATCATTGCTGCAGTTCAAAGTGGCGCACCCACAATTCGAACTCTGGCTGGAACCGGGGCGCTTCCTGGTCGCGGACGCGGGCGTATTGTTGGCGCGCGTGACTCAGATCAAGCGGAAGGGCGACATTACTTTCGTGGGCATTGAGACCGGGATGAACTCGCTCATTCGCCCCGCGCTCTACGGCGCGCACCATGAAATCGTGAATCTCACACGACTCGACGAAGAACCGACGCTCGTCGCCCACATCGTCGGCCCGATTTGCGAATCGGCCGATGTCCTCGGCGCCGACCACCGCCTGCCGCCGACGCAAGAGGGCGATGTGCTCCTGATTGCGACGGTCGGCGCGTACGGCGCCGCCATGTCCTCGCGCTACAACCTGCGCGAGCCCGCCGCCGAAGTCGTCCTGCCGCCCGCCGATGCTGCCACTCGCCCACCAGCCGCGCGGAAACCCCGTGCGGCGAAACAGCCGAGGCCCGCGCCGTGATCCCACATTTGCTGGTCACGCTCGTCGCGCTCCTCGCCGCCGCGCTGACGCTCGTCTCCGGGTTCGGCCTCGGCACCATCCTGTTGCCGGTCTTCGCCCTGTTCTTCCCGATCGAAATCGCCGTCGCCGCCACGGCGATCGTGCATCTGGCCAACAACCTCTTCAAGATCGGCCTCGTCGGCCGGCAGGCGCACTGGCCGACCGTGGCCCGCTTCGGCATTCCCGCCGCGGTCGGCGCACTGCTTGGCGCCGAGGCGCTCGTGCGGCTGGGCGCGCTGCCACCCGTCGCTTCCTACACGCTCGGCGGCGGAACGCACACCATCACCGCCGTGCATTTGGTCGTCGGCTCGCTCATCTTCGTCTTCGCGCTGTTCGAACTCCTGCCCGTCGGACAACGCATCGGTTTCGGCCGCCAGTATCTCGGGGTCGGCGGCGCCCTCTCCGGGTTTTTCGGCGGCGTGTCGGGCCACCAGGGCGCCCTGCGCTCCGCCTTCCTCATCAAGGCCGGGCTGACGAAGGAGCAATACATCGGTACCGGCGCCATCTGCGCGGTCTGCGTCGATGTCGCCCGTCTCGCCGTCTACGGGATGGCATTCGTCGGGAATCCCTGGGCGGAACTCCGCACCTCCGGCGCCCTGGCGCTGGTCGCCACCGGTACCCTCGCCGCCTTCCTCGGCTCGTTCTTCGGCGCCCGACTGCTCCCACGCCTGACGCTTGCCAGCATCCGTCTGCTCATCGGCGTCCTGTTGCTGGTGATGTCCCTGGCTATCGCCACGGCCCTCGTTTAGGCCCCGTTGTCCATTGACTCTTTCCCAAGAGTTAGGATAACCTAATTTGAGTTAGGCATTCCTAAATCACGGGAAGGAATCGTCGTGGCTGGCCGAATACTGCGTTCGCCGAACACGCTGTTATGGGTCGCAGCCCTTGTCGTCGGACTCCTCTTTCCGTTCTCTTCCGCCATTGCCGACGAGGACGACGAGTATGAGTTCTCCCGCCCCTTTATCACCGAGTATCCGGAAGCCGACTCCGAACTGCGCCTGAGTTTCTTCATCGTCAACGGCGACCGCGAGCCCGGCCGCATCACCCGTTTCCCCCGCACTCTGCAAGAAAACGGACTGCTCGGGCGCACGCACCTGGTGCGACTGCTCGCCGAGTATGCCTTCCGCCACAACGCCAGCATCGAAGTCGAAATCCCCTGGGCAAACTTTGACCCGGTGTCGGGGTCATCGGTCAGCCACTTCGGCGACATCGAACTCGGCCTGAAGTTCGTCACCAGCGAAGACGAGGACCGCGGCACCGCGACTGCGTTCGGCCTCGAAGTCAAGGCGCCCACCGGCAGCAACGCTCTCGGCATCGGCAGCGACACGAAATGGGAACTGGAACCGTTTGTTGTCTTCGGCAAGAAACACGGCCGCTGGGAGACCATTGGCGTCGTGCGCCTCGGCTTCATTCTGAACGAGCCCGCCGGCGAAGCATCGGAAACCGAACTCGGTTTCGATGTGTCGGTGTTGCGTCATCTAAGCGAGCGCTGGGAAGCGCTCGTCGAGGTCAACGGCGAGCACGGCCTGCGCGGCGAGGAGGCGGGCGCCACGCTCGTCACCATTACGCCCGGCCTCAAGTGGCGCCCGAGCGCGCACCGACGCGAGCAAATTGGCGTCGGCGCCAGTTTCCCCGTCACCGGTCCGCGCGAGTTCGCCAGCCGCGTCTTCGTGATGCTGTTCAAGCCGCTGTAAGCGGCGTCAGTCGTGCCAGTCCGGCGGCCAATTGCCCGCGGCCCTCGCTTCCATTGTGAACACATCCCATTGGGCATCCGTGAAGCGGCGCACGCTGCCATCGAGGAGCGCGGCAAAGACATAGCCGCTGGGCCAGGCGAGGAACGCGAGCGGCACCTCCTGCGGATTCGGCCGCCCCTGCACCATCTGTCCGGGGCCAATCAGAAAACTGACCAGCGCCTCGCCGCCGGGCGCCGCCAGTGAGTCGTTGTTGCGCAGGAAGGGCTCGATCGTCTCGGCGATTGTTTCGCTTGGGTCGCCTGGTTGCGTAGAGCGCGCTCCAGGGTCGGCACCGGACAGCATCATCTGGAGGCCGACGCTGACATCGCGCATGCGGGATTCGGCCAATTGAAACTTCTGTTCTTCGGTGAGCGCCATCCCATAGCGAGACCGTTCCTCCGGCGTCGGGTCGATGAGCGTGATTTCGCTCACCCACACATCGCCCAAATGCAGATAACAAACCCGCAAGGTGTCGCCCACCCACGCGGCGTTGCCCAAGATTTCGGAGGCCAGGACGAGCATGTCCTCGCGCGCGCGCTCAGGGTTGAGAACCCAGAGGGTGAACAAACCCCCTTTCGTTTCATGTCGGACATCGTCTTGCAGATAAAGCATGCGCGTGTAAAGAAGCAAGTTGTGCCCTCGCGCCCATCCAAACATTGAGTTGGCTTCACGCGACACCACTCGCCGCGTACCGCCGTGCGAATCGGTAACAGTCAGCACCTGGCTATTGGCCGCTTCATCGAAGGACATCGCGGCGACAAAGCGTCCGTCGGCCGAAGTGGCTGTGCGCTCCGCATCTGGTCGCCCTCGGATGTCATGCGACCCTCGAATGGTCTGGCGCGTTACCGGGTCGTATTCGAGCTCATCTTTGAACCGAAACCCCCCTTCGTCTTCCGCGCTCTCCTGCAGTGGCCAATAACTGACCCGCCGTCCATCCTCCGTCCAGTGCTCCAGAGATCCCGGGCCCAAGTCCTCAGACACATTCGTGGCCGCGTTCCAAACGAGAACACGCGAGGGGTCTTGTGTGCGGGATGTTTCGAGCGGATTGACTCTCCAGACGAGCCATGTGCCGTGTGGTTGCCAAAAGAATGTGATGAGGTTCGAGTCGCTGGAGGACAGCGCCTGTGTCTGCCAGGTCCGCAGGTCGCACACTATCAATTCTGAGGCATGGCTCGTGCCTTGTGGTGCGGTGAACGCCAGGAATGACCCAGCAGAACACCACTTCAGTTGCGGATTTGGGTAAAGCGAACGCCCCTCGATCTTCCGGTCCACAAGGACGCGCGGCGTCCCGCCGGTCGCTGCCACGACGCTCAGGCGCCAGTCCATTGGCTGGGGCTCAGCGGCGTTCCGCAACGCCCGAAAATCTATGACTTGTTCTGCAAACGCAATCCACTTCCCATCGGGGCTCACGGCCAGTGCATACGCCCGAGCGCCATGTGTCACCTGCTGGGGCCAGCCGACGCCGGCGATCTGATCGCCGACCACCATGCCTTCGCCCGCCTCGGCAACGGAACCAAACACCAGAACTACTACCGTCACTGCCAGCCGAAGTCCGCGCATCCTGCACCTCCCCGCGGCTGCTACTCGCCCGCCGATTCTACGCCCCCCGCCCCCGAAAACAACCGGGCCGCCCTGCGGCGGCCCGACGGGTGTCACGCCTTTGGTTCGTGCTTACCGCGTGGGCGGCTTGCCGGCCTGCAAATTCGCCAGCACTTTGGCCATGTCGGCGCCGTGGGTCTGCAGATTCATGTCCTTCTGGCCGACGAAGTAGCGGATGACCCCCTGCGGGTCGATGATGAAGGTGCCGCGCTTCGACATGAACTGCACATCGAAGCCGCGCACCAGCATTTGCGCCTGCTGCTCGGGCGTCAGCATCGTCAACATGCCATAGGCCTTGGAAATCTTGCCGTCGGCGTCCACCAGCAGCGGGTAGTTGAAGTGGTTCTTCTCGGCGAACTCCTTGTGCGTCTCGGCGCCCTGGGCGCTGATGCCGTACACCGCCGCCTTCATCGTGGCGAATTGGTCTCGCTCATCACGGAGCGAGTTGCATTGCAGCGTTCAGCCCCCTGTGTTGTCAAGGACATAGAACGAGAGGATGACCCAGTCCTTCCCTTGGTGGTCGATCAAACGGTGACGCTTGCCTTGCTCGTCCTTGGCGTCGAAGAGGGGGGCCTTGTCGCCCACTTTCAGTTGCGTTTCGTCCACTTTCGGTCCTTCCGCGGCGCTGACGCGCGGCGCCGCCAGCATCGCGGCGAGCAGCGCGCTCACGCCCAACATCCGAATGGCCTGTCGCATTGTGCTCTCCATTTCTCCAGCCCTGCGTATCTTACTCGGTCTTGGAAGTACTCTGCCCCGGCCAGTGCAGCGGCATCGTCAGGCGGTCGAGCATTGCCCGCACGCGCACCGGCGCGTCGGGCGCCGGGTGCAGGCGCGGCAGGTCCCCCGGCGTCGCCGGATCAAGGCCAACGGCGGCAACAAAGCGGTCCAGGTCGCGGCGCAGTCGCGCCAAGTCGATGCCCCGGTAGCGCGGCGGGAGTTGGTCGAGTTTCTCGACGCAGTGCTCGTGCAGCCCGCGCACGCCGACGAGGTTGCCCCGGCTCCAGTGATAAACGCACACCGCCGCCTGAATCAGCGCGTGGTAGAAAGTGCGCTCGTCGCCGTGCACCTGCTTCCACAACTCTTCCAGCACCTCGTGACACTGGAAGAAGTCGCCCTCATTGAACAGGGCGATGCCGCGCAGGAAGTCGGGGTGCAGCGGCGGGTCAGGCGGCATTCCTTGCCGCGGCGAGCACCTCGTCGAAGGGCGGCAATTCGCGGATGTTGGCGCGCACATCGGCGTAGACGATCTTGCCGTCGCGGCCGATTACGAAAGTGGCCCGCTCCGAGAAGCCCTGTTCGCGCAAGACGCCGTAGCGCTTCGCCACTTCGCCGTGCGGCCAGAAGTCCGAGACTACCGGATAGGGCAGCCCGGCGGGCGCAATCGCCTTCACCCACGCCTTCTTCGCCGGCACGCTGTCCACGCTGAGCGAAATCACCTGCGCGCCCGCCTGCGCGTAGCGCTGCCACTCATTGCCGACGGTGCAGACTTCCGTCTCGCAGACCGCGGTGAACGCCATTGGGTGAAACATCAGAATCACCGGCCCGTTCTTCACATACTCGCTCAACTTGACGGTGACATCCTTCACTTCCGGCTGCGAGAGGAAGCCGGGCAGCTCGAAGTCGGGTGCCGCATCGCCTGCTTTCAGTGCTGGCATGGTCGAGTCTCCTTCAAATGTGTACTCCCCTCTCCACACAGTGGGGAGGGGCGGGGGGAGGGGACGATCTCCGCTCGTCGCGGATAATCACGCCACATCATTTGCCCCATTTCCCCCTCTCCTCACAGGAGAGGGGGCTCGGGGGTGAGGCTGTCACGCGGCGTCAGGCTTCTTCATCAAGAACACCGTATACACCCACGCCGCAACGGCGCCACCGAGCAGCGGCCCCGCCCAATACACCCAGTGGTTCGTCCAATCCAGTTGCACGAGCGCCGGACCGAAGGAGCGCGCCGGGTTCATCGACGCGCCGGTCAGCGGGCCGGCAGCGAGAATGTCGAGCGCAATCGTTCCCCCAATGGCCAATCCGGCCGCCGCGGCGGGCGCGCGACTGTCCACCGCTACCCCGAAGATGACGAACACCAGCAGGAAGGTCAGCACCGCCTCGATGCCCACGCCCGCTGCCGGTGTGATGTTCGACGCCAGCATCGTGGCGCCGAGATGCGTGTCGGTGGTGGCATCCAGCGGATACGACGCATACACTGCGAACGCACCCAGCGCTCCGCCCGCCAACTGCGAAATGATGTAGCCAACGGCTTTGCCGAACCCGATCCGCCCCGACACCAGCATCGCAAAAGTGACCGCCGGGTTGATGTGCCCGCCCGAAATGTGGCCGGTGGCGTATACCATCACCATGATGGCGAAGCCATGCGCCAGCGCGATGCCGACCAGCCCGACCGAGCCGTGGGTGAGCGAGTTCATCGCAATAGCGCCCACTCCGATGAAGGTAAGCGTGAACGGCCCGATGAACTCGGCGATGTACGGCTGCGCCCCGCGTCCCATGTGCGTAGTCCCTTTCTCCTATGCTCCCGTGCGCCGTGTGCCGCCGCCGCGGTCACGGAATCGCACCCGGAAGCCCGATTCGGGGCGGCGCGGCGGCCTTCCTGCCTCGCTTGACCGCGTCCCCGACCCCCCGCTACTATGCATACACCTGGCAGCGGGCGGGGTATAACACACCACTCCACAAGTGAGGGAAGGGTAATGGGTTCACCGGTCACGCTCAGCGTCATCAAGGCCGATGTCGGGGGCTATGTCGGCCACTCGCGTGTCCATCCCGAGATGCTCGCCAAGGCCGAGGAACTGCTCCAGCAGCAGCGGGGCAAACTCCTCATCGACAGCACGGTCCTGGTCTGCGGCGACGACATCGACCTCGTGATGACGCATGAGCGCGGCAACGATCACCCGGCGATTCACCAACTCGCTTGGGACACGCTGACCGCCGCCGCCGACATCGCCCATCGCCTCAAGATGTACGGCGCCGGGCAGGACCTGCAGGCCGACGCCTTCAGCGGCAATGTCAAAGGCATGGGCCCGGGCGTCGCCGAAATGACCTTCATCGAGCGGCCCTCCGAACCCATTCTCATCTTCTGCGCCGACAAGTGCGCGCCCGGCGCCTGGAACCTGCCCCTCTACAAGATGTTCGCCGACCCAATGAACTCGCCCGGCCTCGTCATCGACACGAAGATGAATCAGGGGGCGACCTTCGAAGTCTTCGACGCCGTCGAAGGCAAGTCGCTGAAACTGAACACGCCCGAAGAGGTCTACCTCCTCCTGACCTTCATCGGTTCCACCGGCCGCTACCTGATCAAGAATATCTATATGCGGTTCTGCAACGATGTCGCCGCCACCGGCTCCGTGCAACGGCTGAAGGATGTCGCCGGCCGCTACATCGGCAAGGACGACCCGGTCCTCGTCGTGCGCGGCCAGGCCGGCTTCCCGGCGCTCGGCGAAATCACCGAGGCGTTCACCCTCGGCCACACCACCGCCGGGTGGATGCGCGGCAGCCACCAGGGCCCGCTGATGCCGTGCTCATTCGACACCGCTCGCCCCGTCCGCTTCGACGGGCCGCCGCGGGTCATTTGCGCCGGATTCCAGTTGGCGCACGGCAAGCTCCTCGGCCCGGTGGACATCTTCGACAACCCGGCCTTTGACCGCACGCGGGCGCGCTGCAATGCAGTCGCCGATTACCTGCGGGCGCACGGCGTCTTCGAGCCGCACCGCCTCCACCCCGAAGAAATGGAATACACCACGCTGCCGGAAGTCCAGAAGCAAGTGGCCCACCGCTGGGAGTCCGAGGACAAGTTGCCCTCGAAGGTCGGCGCCGGCGTCGGCGGCGATTTCGATTAGCCTGCCATCCTGATTTTCCGCCGTCCATTCAACCTGCAGGAGGCAGGCTGAAACGGGCGGCGGTTTTTTGTCGTCTGTTTAGCGAAGGGTACATTGTTCAAGATGCCGCGACCGAAAGAACCCGCCCTGCTCATCGGCACCGACGACGGCCTGCACCAGTTGCTGCCGGAGCCGCGCGTGTTGCTGCCCGACGAGAAGGTGACCGCGATCGCCACCAGCGGCGAGGCCGTCTGGTGCATCACCGACGAGCGTACCGTCCGCCGCCAACGCCACGGCACCGCCTTCAAGCCCATTTTCGAATTGACCGACCGCCGCCTCACCTGCCTGGGCCTGACTTCGCATGGCGTCTTCATCGGCACCAGCGGCGCGCACCTGCTGCGCATCAAGAACAAGAAACTGGGGATGATGCACTCCTTCGACCGTGTCGCCGGGCGCAGCGACTGGTTCTCGCCCGACAGCGACGAGGCCGACACCCGCTCCATCGCTCAATCCGAGAGCGGCGCCGTCTTCGTCAATGTCCATGTCGGCGGCATCCCGCGCTCGACCACCGGTGGCGACACCTGGAAACCCACCATTGACATCGAGCAGGATGTCCATCAGGTCATCGCCCACCCGAAGAAAGAAGGCCTGATCCTTGCCGCTGCCGCGGTGGGGCTGTGCGTCAGCGACGACGACGGCGACACCTGGACGGTGCGCAACGACGGCCTGCACGGCGACTACTGCCGGGCGGTGGCGCTCTGCCGCGACACCGTGCTGGTGACCGCCTCCACCGGCCCGCGCAGCCGCCGCGGCGCCGTCTACCACACCTCGCTCAACCCCGATGACACTTTGGAGACGTGCGAGCGCGGCCTGCCCGACATGTTTCCCGGCAACATTGACACCGGCTGCCTCGCCGCGCTCGGCGACCGCGCCGCCTTCGGCACGAAAGAGGGCGAGGTCTATCAGTCACTCGACGCCGGGGAGAGTTGGACGCGCATCGCCGCCAGTCTGCCCCGCGTCCGCGCCGTCGCCTACAGCGGCTAAGCCGAACTAAACCTTCGCGGCCGCTTCCGCCTGCGCGTCGTGGATGGCCTTGCGCAATTCGTCGCGCGTCTGCTGAACCGCCGGCGCATCGGCGCCGCGTAAGGTCTGCACGCTGATGCGCGCCGCCACCAATCCGGCAACTTCGCGGAACGCCTGCGCCGCCGGCCGGTCCGGGTGCGCGGTGACATAGGGCACACCGGCATCACTCGATTTCACAATCTCGGGGTCGAGCGGCAGCGTGCCCAGGAACGGCACGCCCAACTGCTCCGCCGCCGCCCGCCCGCCCCCGCGCACGCCGAAGATTTCGTGTTCAGCCCCGCAACTCGGGCAGATGAATGTGCTCATATTCTCGACGATGCCGAGAATGGGCGCCTCCAACTTCTGAAACATCTTCAGCGCCTTGGCGGCGATGGTGCGCGTCAAGTCCTGCGCGGTCATCACGATGACGACGCCGCTCAGCGGGATCAGTTGCGCCAGCGTCAGTTGCGCATCGCCGGTGCCGGGCGGCAAGTCGAGCACCAGATAATCCAGTTCGCCCCATTCGACATCGCCGAGCATCTGCGACACCGCCTTGTGCACCATCGGCCCGCGCCAGATGACCGGCCGGTCATCATCGCCGAGCAGGAACCCGAGCGACATCACCTTCATCCCGTGCGCGTCCAAGGGCAGGATCTTGTTGTTGTCGCCCCAGACCGGGTGTTCATTCACGCCCGCCAGCGTCGGCAGCGAGGGGCCGTAGATGTCGAGGTCGAGCAGGCCGACGCGGGCGCCCAGTTGGCTGAGCGCCACCGCCAGGTTGAGCGCCACGGTCGATTTGCCGACGCCGCCCTTGCCCGAGGCCACCGCCACCGTGTTGCGCACCCCGGGGATGAGCGTCTCGCCGCCCTGCTGGCCCACCGGCACCTGCGCCGTCATCGTCACCTCGACCGCCCCGACGCCCGGCACCAGCCGCCGGATGGCATCCGCCGCCACCTCTTTGAACTGATCTTTGATTGGGCAGGCGGGGGTGGTGAGTTCGAAAGTGAAAGCGACATCGGCGCCCTTGATGCGCATGTCCTTGATCATCCCAAGCGTGACGATGTCCTTGCCCAGGTCGGGGTCAATGACGGTGCGCAGCGCGCCGAGCACCTGCTCTTCGGTGACTTTGGGGGCCACAGTTGCCTCTCAGCCGGATTCCTGCCGTGCGCGTGAGAAACGGCGTTCGCACACTACTGCCCCTTTCGGGGCGGGTCAAGCGGACGACGCGCGACTAATTGAGATGCCGTTTGACGGCCTGGATGCGGTCCTTGATGCCCATCGGACGGTCGCGCCGGTCGTCGATCTTGATGAACATCGAGACGCGCTGCACGCCCGTCGCCGTGAAGCAGCGCTCCTGCATCGCCTGCGCCGCGGCGAGCAAGTCGGGCGTGTTGCCCTCGACGCAGGTGCCCATCGCGTTAAGTTCATAGACCATCTTCCGTTCATCGAGCACCTTCAGACAGGCGGCGACCGCCGCCGACAGACTGGTCGAGCCGGTGCCGATCGGGGTGAGACTGATTTCCATAATCGCCATTGGGTGCGCCTCCGGCCCCATGGTAGCGCCGGCGTCCCGCCGGCGAAAGCGGCCACGCCACGGCCGTCACTCCCTCCACAACCCCCGGTGCGCCTCCCGCGCCTGGCGTTCAAGCGGCAGCCACTGGGCGCTGTCAATGTGGCACGGCATCACCGTGTACACCACCGCCCAGCCCTCCTCGATCAGGCGCGTGTTCAGCATCGTGCCGTCGGGCAGGTAGATGAGCGCTCGGGTGCGGCCGTAGCGGTCGGTGGAGCGCACCGGGCAGACCTCGACTTGCACCGTTTGCCCCCCGCACAGCGCCCGGGTGCGCTCGGTCGCCTCGGCGAAGCCGGGCCGCCCCCGTTCGGGCGTATCCATGCCGATCAGCCGGATGCGCCCGTAGCCCGAAACATCGATCGTGTCGCCGTCCACAATGTGCGTGACCACCGCGGTCCCGTGAATCGGCGGATGGGCTGTCTGCGACTGCTGCCAGACCCGGAAACTCGCGGCGGCGACCAGCACGGCCCAGACGACCAGAAACGCCCACTTCGAGGCCCGTTTTACGCGTTTTCGAGGCACTTTTCGCAGAATAGCACGCTTTTTCCACACCTGTGGGGAGGACAGACAGCCGGGTACCCCGAATCTGGTACATGGCTGGGCCCGCTGCGGCGTGGTGGCCGGGCGGGCCACATTCTCGTCTGGGAGGGCGACGCTGTGCGGCAGCGCAACGCCTACCGTTGGTGGCACACTTGTTTGTTGGCCGTCGTGTGCCTGATTCTCGGCCCGGTGCATGCCTCTGATGCGGCTTCGGTGCTGGCGCCCGCCGGAGGGCGGGCGGCCCCGGCCATCCCGGTCACCCTCGTCGCCGACGGCGCGCGGCGGGACATCCTGGCGCCGCCGACGACCGTCGGCGAGGCGCTGGCCTTCGCCGGCATCACCCTCGGAGAGCACGACCGGGTAGCGCCCGCGCTGCGTGACCAAGTCTCACCGAACCAGACGATCACCGTCACCCGCGTCTCGATTGTCGAGCAGACCGAGCCGATCGAATTGCCGGCGCCGATTTTATATGTGGAAGACACCACGCTCCGCGGCGGCCAGCGGGCCGTCCGGCAGTTCGGGCGGGCGGGCGCCGGCGAGCGCACAAAAGTGACCTATGCGCGCGACGGCGTGGTGACGCTCGAGAAATTCACCAACGAACGCGTCGTCGAGCAGCCGGTCCCCGAAATCGTGGCCGTCTGGCCGGGCGCCGTCCCCGCCGGGGCGCTGATCGCCCGCACGATGGTGGCGACCGCCTATGAGCCCGGGCCGCGCAGCTGCGGGCGCCACGCCGACGGTATCACCGCCACCGGCGTGCCCGCCCGACGCGGCGTCATTGCCGTGGACCCCCGGGTCATCCCGCTCGGTTCGACGGTCTATGTCGAGGGCTACGGCTACGCGCTGGCGGCCGATGTCGGCGGCGCCATCAAGGGCAACAAGATCGACCTGTGCTATGCGACGGTGCGGGAGTGCCTGCAGTTCGGCCGCCGCAAAGTGCTGATGTGGGTGGTGAAAGCGCCGGTTGCAGGTACCGGGTAGTCGGCAACCGTCACAGGCAGACGGCACGCGGCAAGCATTGAAAGTCTGAGGGTCGCGCGGCTGTTCACCGTTCCCACTAACTACTAACGACTAACTCTTTCCCCGCCTCACCAGCGATAATTCGCCGTCAGTGAGTAGCGCGTCTTCGGCTGGCTGAAGAGAACATCGCTGCCCTCGGTGGTCCGCCAGATGCCCGACAGATCGAGGTACCAATCCCGGGCATCAATCTGACTGGTCAGCCCGAAGCGAAGCAGGTAATCGAAGCCGTCCCTGCGGTCGGCCGTCCCGAGCAGCCCGAACTCGGCGCCGATGTAACCGTGGGCGTGCTTGCCGAAGGGCCCGTCCACTCGCAGTTCCCCGGTGAGAATGTTGCGCTGCGTCGGCAATTCCACCCGCTCCGAGAATCCGGTGGTCAGGTCATACTTGCCGAGCGGGAGCGTAAGGCGAATCGTGTCCGCCGAATAGGGTTGGATGCGGCGATTGTCGTCGAGCGGGTTCACCACATGCTCGAGCGAGAGCGTGCTGCGCTTGCCGAGCGCCCATTCGATGCGCTGGCGCTCACCGGCGCCCGCCTGCAGGCGGCGCTCCTTGTCGAGCGGGTTGTCGTATTGCTCCAGCGTGAAGCGCATCTGCTTCGATGCCTGCCAGGTGAGCAGCGAGTAAGAGCCGTCGCCGAGTTGCGGGCAGTCTTTCTTGTCGAGCGGGTTCTGGAACTGCGCAAACTTGACTTGCACGCCCTTGATCGGCTTCCACTCGCCACCCACTTCCTGCACGCCGACTGTCTCGAGCGCTTGCGTCCCCGCCTCCGTCGTCTGCATCAGGCCATCGCCGATGCGCTGCTGGATGCGGCCGGTGAGACTCAAACCCTTCAGGGGCTCCACGGTGAGTGCCAGGCCGACCATCTGCTGGGCGACGCCGTTCTTGTCGCCCGTCATCCAGGTGCTGGTCAGCGTGCCGAGTTTGCCCGCCTTCCAGCCCAGGTCGAGTTGCATGCGGCTGCGGCTGTCGGTGTTCCCGTCGAGCGCGAACGAAGTCGCGGTCAGCGCCAGCGCCTTACTGACGGGCATCGTCAGGTTGACAGTCGTCGTGCGCTGGCCAGCGTCCTCGCCCTGGCGAATGGCCTCGGTCACGGCCTGGATATTCATCTTGCCCAGGGCGGTCTGCAGGTGCATGTGGTCCTTCACCTGCTCGTGCGTCTGGCCGTCGGGCGCGGTCACCTGCGTCGTCTCTTGCAGCGCTTGCACGGTGACGCCGGCAATCTGGTAATCGACTTGCATCAGGTCGGTCTCGGTGTTGGTGCTGTGGTCGCCCTGGGTGTCGGTGAGACTGGTGCGGCGCATCGTCAGGTGCGGCAGGCCGGCGAGCGCCAGGCCGAAATCGTAGGTCATCGTGCGCTTCGACTGCCCTGCGCTCGGCTTCGACCAATCGGTGAACGCCGCCTTGAGCGACAGGGGGCCTTGCAGGTTCGGCGCCAGTTCGAATTGCATCCGGTTCTCGCCCGGCTTGAGGTCGAACCCCGACTGCTGGGCTCCCGCGAACCCGAGGCCGAGCGCAGTGTAGTTCGCCTTGATAGCGGCGAAGCCGAGATTGCCGCTGGCGTTGAGTTTCACGGCGCTGGCATCAGTGTGCTGCTGCCCCGACGACTGCAGCGCCAGCCGCTGCAGGTCGCTCTGGAACGGCGCCCGCGGGTCGGTCGCCTGGCTGAACATCACTGCGGCATCGAAGCCGAAGTCGCCGCCCGAGTGTGAGAGTTTCAATCCGGATTGCAGGAAGTTGGCGTTCGGGTTGTTCGGGTCGGTGGTCATATGGAACAGCGCCGACAAGTCGCCGGCGAAGAATGAGCCGATCGTCGCTTCGCTGGCGACATTCGACGAGCGGATGTTCGGCAGCGAGCGCAGCGGCAACCGGAAATACTCGACAGTGACCTGCGTGCCGGTGGGCAGCGGGTCAGTGAAAGTGACCGCGCCCTCGCCCGGGTTGACCTGATATTGGTCGCGCGCCATGCGCTGGGGGCCCATCCGCACGATGACCCCAACGGGCGAGATGTCCTTGAAGCGCAAGTAGTACGGCCCCGGGTTGCCGACGCCGCTCACCAAGTCGCGGGTCATCAGACTGCTCGCGTCGCTGGCGGTTTCGCCCGCCGGCAGGCCGGGCGCCACAAACGGCGACGGATCCGCGACTGCCACCGAGGCAAGCGCGACCGCCAGGAGCGCTGCGCTGAGATAGCGAATTCCCCGCATTCTCCTGCCTTCTGGGGCCATCCTACGCCGCCCGCCAGGGAGGGTCAATGCGATCAGCCCTCCGCGATGTTCCACAGCCCGACAAACGTTTGACGGCAGACGGCGGCGCAAAGTTCGGCCGCCGGAACGCCTTCGTGGGCAGAAGTCGGGCACGGCGCTACACTGCCGCCAACGTCAAATGTGCGCTCACCAATGACCACTGCCGCCCTCATCGCCGAACTGCGCCGCCTGCTCGGGCCGGAGGCCGTCTTCTCGCGGCCCGAGGAACTGGCCGTCTATGAATGCGACGCTTATACCGTCCCGAAGATGCGGCCCGAGGCGGTCGTCCTGCCGCGCACCACGGACGAGGTGGCGGCGGTCGTGCGGCTGTGCGCCGGCGCCCGAGTGCCGTTCGTCCCGCGCGGCGCCGGCACCGGCCTGAGCGGCGGCACGCTCCCCCTCCGCGGCGGCGTGATGATCGGCTTGAGCCGGATGAACCGCATTGTCTCCGTGGACATCGCCAATCGGCGCGCCATCGTCGAGGCGGGCCTGGTCAACCTGCGCCTCACGGAAGCGGTGAGCGATCGCGGCCTGTGCTTTGCGCCCGACCCGAGCAGCCAGATGGTCTCCACCATCGGCGGCAATGTTGCCGAGAACGCCGGCGGCCCGCACACGCTGAAGTACGGCGTCACCACCAATCATGTGCTCGGCGTCGAGTTGGTGTTGCCCGACGGGACAGTCGTGTGGTGCGGCGCCGCGGTCGAAGACCTGCCCGGCCTCGACCTGACCGGCGTCGTCGTCGGCTCCGAGGGCACCTTCGGCATCGTGACGAAGGCGATCGTGCGGTTGGTGCCGCTGCCGCAGGGTTGGCGGACGCTGCTGGCTATCTTCCCGAGTATCGACGCGGCGAGCCGGGCGGTGTCGGGCATTCTCGGCGCCGGTGTGACGCCGGCGGCGCTGGAGATGATTGATCAGACGATGCTGCGCGCCATCGAGGCGGCGTTCCACTACGGCTTCCCGACCGACGCGGGCGCGGTGCTGCTGGTCGAACTCGACGGCATCGAGGCGGGCCTCAGCACGCAGGCGGACCGCGTGGAGAAGGTCTGTGGGGAATCGGGGGCGGTCGAAGTGCGCCGTGCGCGCGACGCGGACGAGCGCGCGCACTTCTGGAAGGCGCGGAAGCTGGCGGTCGGCACCGTCGGGCGCCTGGCGCCGAGCGTGGCGACGCAGGACGGCGTCATCCCGCGCACCAAACTGCCGGAGGCACTCAAGCGAATTGACGAAATCGCGGCGCGCCACCGGGTGCGCATCTGTCATGTCTTCCACGCCGGCGACGGCAACCTGCACCCAGTGACGCTGTTCGACGAGCGCGACGCTGACGAGGTGCAGCGCGTCCTCGCCGCCGGGATGGACATCCTGCGGGTGTGCATCGACCTGGGCGGCAGTCTCACCGGTGAGCACGGCATCGGCACCGAGAAACTCGATGCGATGGCGCTGATGTTCAGCGACGACGACCTGGCGGTCTTTCGCCGGGTGCGTGAGGCGTTCAATCCCGACGGCCTGTGCAACCCCGGCAAGGTGGTGCCGACCGGCGCCGAGTGCCGCGAGTTGCGGGTCAAGCAGGCCGCAGCGCCGGGCGCATGGGTGTGAGTGCGGCGGGCGTCGGTCGCAGTGTACGCGTGCGCAGCGCGGAGGAAGCGGCGGCGGCGCTGCGCGCTGCGAACACGGACAGTGGCACGGTGTGTCCGGTTGGCGGCGGCACGCACCAATTCCTCACCGACTTGCCGACGAACGGCACAACCTTCTTGCACCTCGCCGACCTCGACGACCTGGTGGACTATCAACCCGCCGACCTGACCGTGACCGTGCAGCCCGGAATGTCGCTGGCGCGGCTGCAGCACACGGTCGACGAGAAGAAGCAGTGGGTGGCGCTCGAAGCGGCGGACCCGGAACGGGCGACCATCGGCGGCATCCTGGCGACCGCATGGGCGGGGCCGCTGCGGCTCGGCTATGGCCGCCCGCGCGACCAAGTGCTCGGGATGCGGTTCGTGACCGGCGACGGCGTACCTGCCAAGGCGGGCGGGCGGGTGGTGAAAAATGTGGCGGGCTATGACCTGTGCCGACTGCTGGTCGGCAGTCACGGCACGCTGGCGGTCATCACCGAAGTGACGCTGCGCGTCCGCCCGCGGCCGGAGCGCGAGGAGACGGTAGTCGCCCGATTCGACGGTGTTGAGGAGGCGGTCCACGCGGCGGAAGCGGTCTGGCAAACCCGCTGGGCGCCGACGATGCTGACGCTGCAGAATGAACAACGGGCGGCGCGGTTGTTTGTCGGGTCGGACGGCGACAGCGATTCGGTCGCCGCGCAGAGCGCGGCGATCGCGGAGTTGCTGCGCGCCCGGGGCGCGCAGCCCCAGGTGCTGCGCGAGGACCGCTGGCATGAGGCGCCGCCGCGGCAGGCGCTGCGCGCCGCCGCCGTTCCCGAGTCGGGGCACGGGCTGCGCGTCTCGCTGCTGCCGAGCGACCTGGGCGCGCTGCTGACGACGGTGGGAAGCGAGTCGCAGTCGGCGGTCGCGCATTACGCATCGGGGATTGCGCACTTGCGCTTTGCGCCCGGCGCCGCCGCGGCGATGAACGCCGTGCGCCGTTTCGCGCTGGCGCACGGTGGGGCGGCGGTGCTGGAAGGACCGAGCGTGGACGGCTTCTCGCGCTGGGGCCCGCGGCGGCCCGATTACGCGCTGATGCAGCGATTGAAGACGGCGTTCGACCCGCGGGGCGTGCTGCCACCGTTGCCGTTCGGAGACGAGGCGGCATGAGCGAGCCTGCCCGCGCCGAACTCGACCAGTTGAGCCAAGTCTGCATCCACTGCGGGCTGTGTCTGGAGGCGTGCCCAACCTACCGCGTCATCGGCTCAGAAATGGACTCGCCGCGCGGGCGCATTTATCTGATGCGCGCCGTGCTGCACGGCGACTTGCAGCCGACCGCGACGGTGCAGAAGCATCTCGACCGCTGCGTCGGCTGCCGGGCGTGCGAGCCGGCGTGCCCGTCGGGGATGCAGTACGGGCGGCTGCTCGAGGGTTTCCGCGCCGCCGTCTCAGAGCCGGCGCGGCCGCTGGGCTGGCGGCGGACGGTCGTGCGCTCGCTGATTCGGAATGTGCTGCCGCACCGCCCCCGCTTGCGGCGGGCGCTGGCATGGGGTGCGTTCGCCCGGTCCGTAGTGCGAGTGTTCAAGCAGCGCGGGCCGCTGCCGCTGGGGCTCGACTCGCTGCCGCGGCCGCACACGCGAGCGCTGCTGCCGGAGATTGCAGGCACCGCGACCGGGCGCGGCCGCGTCGGGTTCTTGAGCGGCTGCGCGATGTCGGTGCTGTTCCCGCGCGTGAACGCGGACACGGTGCGCGTCCTCGCGGCGGCGGGGTACGAGGTCGTGACGCCACCGGGGCAGGGCTGCTGCGGCGCGCTGGCCGCGCATGACGGCGACCACGAGGGCGCGGTGCAGTTCGCGCGGGCGCTCATCGCGGCGTTTCCCGACGACCTCGCATACATCGTGACGAACTCCGCCGGCTGCGGCGCGGCGATGAAGCAGTACGGTCATCTGCTCGGCGACGAGGCGGGCGCCCGCTTTGCGGCGAAGGTGCGCGATGTCAGCGAAGTGCTGACTGACGCTTCGCTGCCGCTCGTCGAGCGCAAACTCCGCGTCGCCTATTACGACCCCTGCCATCTGAAGAACGGCCAGGGCATTACAAAGCAACCGCGGGCGCTGCTCCAGATGGTGCCGGGCGTGGAACTGGTGGAACTCGGCGCGCTCGGCTGTTGCGGCGGCGCGGGGACCTACTTCCTCACGCAGCCCGATCTGTCGCAGTCGCTGCTCGACGCGCTGATGGACCGCGTCGCCGAGGCAAAGCCCGATGTCGTCGTCACCGGCAACCCGTCGTGCCTACTGCAACTCCGGAAGGGCACGGCCCAGCGCGGCCTCGCCATCTCCGTCCAGCACCTGGCCGAGTTCCTGGCCGAGAGTCTCCAGTCACCGCAGCCGTCTCGGCTGCACTGACCGACTAGCGCTTCAGCGCCTCCTTGAGCAATGCCACCGTCGCGGCCACATCGGTGTCAATATACCGCTGACCGCGGGCGCGGTCGCCCTGGGTGGGGTCGCCGACGACGCCGTTGCCGGTGACCTGCTTCCAGGTCTTGTTCTTGAAGTCCTCACGCGCTTCGCGGTAATCGCCGGTGAAGCCGGGCGCGGCCTTGTCCATCTGCACCAGGTTGCCGTGCAGCGCCAGCATAATCGAGGTCTCGACCTCGCCGGCGTGGGCCCCGGCGACGCCCGTGCTGATGCCGTCTTTCGCCGCCACCTGATAGAAGCGGTCGAAGGCGGTGTCGAGGTCGATCAGGTAATGCACCCGCGCCGGCGCCACCGCCCGACGCAGGTCGGCGAGCATCGCTTCGAGCGGCGGGAAGTTGCCGCCGTGCGTCGGCAGCAGCACCAGGTCGGTGATGCCGTGTTGGGCGAGCGTCCGACAGTAATCGGTGACGACGGCCTGCAGCGTCTCGCGCCGGAGCGAGATGGTGCCCGGGAACTCCATATGGTGGTCGCTGCAGCCGACGGCGATGCAGGGCGCCACAAATGCCTTCCCCAGTGCCCGGGCCACCCGCTCACCGAGCGCCCGGCCGTAAGCGCTGTCGGTCATCGTCGGCAGGTGGGGGCCGTGCTGTTCGTTCGAGCCGATGGGGATCAGGCAGGTGGTCCAGCCGGCGGCGACGCGGGCGGCGACTTCGGGCGAGGTCAGGTGTTCCAGCGCGACGGGGTCCACGGCGGCGCCCTCCACAGGGGAAGGATTGCACCCCGGCGCGGCGAACCCCTGCCGCAGCCCCATTCCCGAAGGGAGCAGACTGTGATTGGACGGACCGCACTGGGCCTCGCCCTCCTGACCATCGCCGGCGCGCTGGCGGCGCCGGCCCTCGCCAGCCCCAACCTGCTCGGCGCCACCGGGCTGATCCGCATCCCGACGGCGGATGTCCTGCCCCCCGGCGGCTACAACCTGGGCGGGTTCGTTTCCGAGAGCAACCCCTTTGATATCACCGACAGCGCGCAGACGACGCTCTATACCGGGAATTACGGGGTGCAGGGAGGATTGGAACTCGGCGTCGTGGGCCTCAGCAACACCACCGACATCTTCACCGGCAACGCCAAACTGATGATTGAGCCCGAAGTCGGCAACCGGGTGGGGATCGCCGCCGGCGTCCTCGATTTCTTGGACAAAGAGGCCATCACGCCCTACATCGTCTTCAGCAAGACGCTGGTGCCCGGGCACGGGCTGCCGTTCGGGGCGGATGAAGTGTCGGTCGTGCGGATTCATGTCGGAGGTTCGTCGGAGGGCGTACTGCACGGCCTCTTCGCGGGCGCCTCGGTCGTCATCGGCAAGTCGCTGATGGCAATGTCGGAATGGGACGGCGACGACTTCAACTTCGGCGGGCGCCTGTTCGTCGGCGACAACCTGCGCATCCACGGCTTTTACCTCGGCGGCCCGAAGGACTTCGCGGGCGGCGTCTCCTGGAACGCGCGCTTTTAGCCCATCACAGCCGGGTCGCAATCACCTCAACCCAGAAGTGGCTGCCGGCGCCGAAGGAGAACCCCTGCCCGATACCGGTGCCGCCGTTCGGTGAATAGTTGGCCACCAGTTCATACAGGCCCAGCCGGTAGGCGAGGGCGACGCGGCTGTCGGTGAAGGTGCCGAGCGCCAGGTCGGAGTGGCTCACCTGTGCGAACACCCGCCAGCGCGGCGGCGTGCCGTCCCCGGTGGGGAACCGATAGCCCGCCCACCCGGTAGTGAACAGGTCGGCGCGCGTGATGTCATAGGAGGCATAGACCTGTCCCTCCCACCGTCTGCTCCGCTGCATCCCGAAGGAGAGATCGAGACTCTGCCGGGTGGCGAATTCGCCGTCACGCCCCTGCGTGATGGCGGTGCGGAAACTGAAGTTCCCATAGGCGGTGCGCTGTTTGTCGGCGTTGCTGCTGCGCAGGGTGAGGCCGACGCGGCCGCTGTAGGACTGCCGCAGGCCGAGGCGGTCGAAGTCCGTCAGCCGGCCGGTGAGGGCGGTGGTCAGCCGGAGCGTCGGGGTGAGATCGACATTCGGCGGCGAGAGCGTCAGCGCGCCGGTCTCGTGCAACACCTCCCTATGGGGCGACTCCGGCGTCTCGTCCGGGTTCTCGAAGAAGCCCGGCGCGACGATGAGCGGCCCGATGCCGGCGCCCAATCGCCAACGGGTCTGCAGCCAGCCCCCCAAGAGTGAGCCGTAGGAGTCCGCGCTCAGTTCGCTCGCCCACGCCGCCAGGTCGCCGCTCTTCACCGCGCTGCCGACATAGGAGAAGGTGGTGCGCCCGATGCGGCGGGTGAGACTGGCGCTGAGCGTCCCCTGGTCGGGCAGCGTCTCGATGCCGCGGTCGTAACTGATGCTGAAGTTGCCGTCGGTCTGGTGCTCGAAGCGCTGGGCGTGGCTCCAGACGATCGCGCGCCGGCCGCCGAGGTCATCGATCCAGATGCCGCCCTGGCCGCCGTTGGACAGCCGGTATTGATGTTCGAACGCCGCCGACCAGCCGGGAGTGGTGAAGTCCGGGGAGAACCCGAACAGCGCCGCCCGGTGCACATGCAGCGCGGTGATGGCGTCGGTGCCGGCAAACAGGTAGAAGGGCAGGTCGAGACTGAGCCCGCGGGCGCTGTCGTAACTCAGAATCTGGTTGATATAGCCGGGTTCGAGACGCTGCAGGAACGCGACATGGTAGAGGAGCGACCAGACGCGCCGCCCTTGAATGATGAAAGTCGGCCGCCTGAAGTGCACGCGGTCGCCGACAAAGACGATCGCTTCCGCCGCCTCGATCCACACCACCGTGCCGGTGGTATCGAAGCCGCCGATCTCTTCGACCGGGTCGGCAGGGCGGTCGGTGCGTTCATTGAGTTCGCGGTCGAAGACCCAATGCGGGTTCTCCGTGTCGGGGACGAGGAGCGTGCCGTAACCCTGCGCCAGCGAGAAAATCAGGCCCTGTCCCTGCCGGACGCGGTCTTTCCACTGGACGGTGACCGGGCCGCTGGCGCGCACCACGCCGAGCAGCGCGTGACACTCAATCTCGTCGGCCTCGACGATGAACCCTTCCCAGTCGAGCCGGGCGTGCGGCCCGGCGATGACCACCGTGCTCTGTTCGCTGAACGCCACCCGGTCGCCGGTGATGCGCGCCACCAGGCGCGCCGCCGGGGGCGGCGCCGCTTCGCCGGCGATGAACTCCACCGTCGCTTCGCCGATGATGCCTTCGACGGCGGCGGTAATGACGGCCGTGGCCGGGTAGGTCGGCGCAGTCAATTCGGCGCGCGCCACGCCGCCCTGGGTGGTGGCGTATGGGGTGATGGTGCCGTGCGAGGCGAGCAGCGCCACGCGCGTGCCGTCGGGGGCGGGAGCGCCGAGCGCGTCGCGTACTTCCACGGTAATGGTGATTCGGGTGGCGCCGTCGGCGGGCGCCGTGTCGGCGGAGGGACGGACCAGCAGCGAGGTGACTTGCGCCAAGGCGGCGTGCGCCAACAGCAGCACGAGGCCAGACAGCGCCAGGGTTCGGGCGCGAGTAATGGGAGACTCCCTCACGGACCTGCGCTTACCGCGGGGCGACGGGGGTGCGCGTTCCGGGTGCGGCGCTCTTGGCGCCGTACGAGGTCGAGATGATGACGAACTGCCGCGTCTGCCGGTCGCCGAGGGTGATGGTGTAGGACGGTCGGCTGCGCAGGTCGATCACCGTACCGGTCGTGCGGTCGATCAATTGCAGCCGCACCGAGTCGGGGACGCCGACCAGGCCGCGCCAGTCCACCGTCACCGCGCCGCCGCTGCGAGGCGCCGCCACTTCCACCGTCCAGGTCTGCGACGGCCCGCTGTGCCGATAGTCGGCGGCGAGGCCGCCGCGGTAGTCGGACGACAGGAACCGCAACGACACCGACGAGGCGATCGCCGGTGCCTTTTCGGCGTCCCGCGTGTCGAAGCGATCCGTCGCGGCGTTGAGGATGCCAAGGAAATTGTCCGGGTCTTGCAGGCGGCCGCAAGTAGCGACCAAGCGGATGCGCCACTCCGGCGCGGCGGGTGTGGTGCCCATCGTGGTCGCCGTCCCGCCCGCCCCGGATGTGTAACCGAGCACACCGGACCGTTGCAGTTCCGCCAGGGCGCGCGCGCGCGCGGCGTCGAGTTGCGGCTGCAGGCCGGATTGTCCCGCGCGCGCCGACCCACGGCCGATGGTCGGCATCCGCAGCGAGGGCAGGTCGAGCCGGAACGGCACCGACAGCGGATCGAAAGTCGGATCGATGGGGATCGGCTGGAAAATCAGGAAGACATCGCGCAGGGCGCGCACCCAATAGCCGCGGTACGGCTCGAGGATCTGCCCGTCGAAGTCGGAGAAGCGATAGGCGCCGATGCGGCGGTCCCAGAAATAAATGTTGCGCCGGACGAAGCCGCGGTCCACGGCTTCGCGGAAGGTGAACACCTCGTTGTCCTTGACCACCAACAGCGTCCCGCGAAAGATCGGGAAGTGATACGGCGGGCTGATGCCGTTCCAGCCGTCGCCGCGCGAGTCGAGGAAGAATTCGAACTCCCGCCGCGGGTCGACCGAGTGGAACCCCTCCATCAACAGGGCGCGCGCCTGGAGGCCGTTCAGCAGCGTGTACATATCGGCCGACTGCTGCAAACTGAGCCAGTACGCCCGGCCGGGAACTGTTTGGGCGAGTTCGGGCTCGAGGTTGATCGGGTCGAAGATGGCGTAGCGCTTCCGGTCGGGCAGGTAGGTGGCAAAACGGCCGGTCAGTTCGTCTTCGCCCTGCGTCAACGAGCCATGGTCGCGCGCGAGCCCCAGCGCGATCGGCGGATAGCGGTCGTTGAAGTCAAAGGGAAATCCGACGAAATCAATGCCGGTGGGGTCGCTCGGCGTCAACGCGGCGGGGAAGAAGCTCCACGGCAGGATCGGGACAACGACCTTCCGCTTGATGACCTTCGGGGCGATGCCCTGCGGGCCGACGGGCGAGACGGTGATCTGATATTCGAGCACGCCGGTACGCAGGTTGTCGGCGATGACATCCCAACCGAGGAACCGTTCCTGCTGGATGTCGATGAGCGAAAAGGCCTTCGTCTGCGCCTCGCCTTGGGCCAGGCGCAAGCCCTCCGGCAGGAAGATGGTGGCCGAGCCGCCGGCGCCACTGGTGGTGTTGCCGAGGCGGAGCGGGCCTTGGTTGAAGATCCCCAGGCGCGCGGTGAAGGGCTCCGGCGTGAAGTGGAAGGGGAAGTTGAATCCGGTCTGCGAGTATGCTGAGTTGGCGATGCCCAGCGCCCGCACCGAGGTGGCGGTCGCCGAATAGGGCTTTTCGTATTCGCCGGTCGCCCAGCCCAGGCCGATGTAGACAATGAAGGTGCGCTTTTGGCCGGCAGCGATGCTGACGGTCGGGAAGATGATGCGCCAGAAGCCGGGGAGTGTGGGCGGGCTGATTTCGACGCGTGCGGGCACCACCACTTTGCGCGGGTCCTGGTCGCTGAGGCCGCTCAGATAGACCTGGGCGTTAATCTGTCCGCTGCTCGGGGTCGGCGGGTTGGGAAAGAGCGAGAAGAGTTTCGTCGGCCGGTCGCGCCCGATGTAGATCGGCCCGCTGAACGGCGGCGCCGGCAAGTTGTCCGGGTAGGCGAGGTCGGGGCTGAACGGGTTGCGGATGATGATTTCCGGCGCCACATTGAAGAAACTGCCGAACGGGTTGACCAGCGAGAATTCGAACCGGAACATATCGCGCGTCACTTCGGCGTTCGGGAAATTCAGGTCGTCGACAAAGATGTCGGCGGCGCCCGTCGGGTCGAACACCGACGCCCCGTTGATGTTGAGCCAGATGTCGGCGAGAGTCTGGCCCTCATCGCCGGTCTCGAAGGGGTCGCCGTTCAGCGTCGTAATGCGGAACAGCGGTCGCAGGCCGCCACCGGCGAGGGGGTTATCAGTCGCGATCGGGAACGACGGCCAGAGGGTGGCGAAGAGATAGTTGCTCGCCGAGACCTGGGCCGAGGACGGTGTCGCCACGGCGAGGGCGCCGACGCCCAGGAGCAACAGCGCGCGCCCGGCAACTGCGCACCGCATCACGATGCTGCGCATGCCGATGGTCTCCTCTTGCCTCAGCGTCCGGTCGGATCGACCGCGAGAGTGAACGCGCGGGAAGTGGCGCCCGGCGCCAGGGTGAAACCGTAGGTGGTGCTGCGCTTCAAGTCGACGCGGGCGCCGGTGGCTTGGTCGGTCAGCGTCAGCCCATACCCCGCGGGGACCTGGAACTTCGTCCAGGACAGCGTCACGCGCTGGCCCGGCTCGCTGACGCGCACTTCCACCGGCCAGACTTCACGACGGACGACAGGCGCTCGGACATCCACCGCATAGCGTCCGGCGAAGCGGCCCCAGCCGGGCTGCGGGATGCCCACGCTGACATACTGCGGCGGCGGCGGCGACTTCTCGCGGTCGTAGGCCAGGTCATAGCCGCGGCGGGCGTCGGGCGAAGCGCCGATGATGGCGTCGTTATCGCGGAACCGGGCCGTCTCCGCGGTGATGCGGAGCCGCCACTCGCCCAGTGCCAGCGGCCGCGTCGGCGGCGCCGGCTGGACGCCGGCCTGAGTCGGGTTCGGCGCGAAAATCATCTTGATGCCGGCGGTCCCGGTGTCAATCACCGACGGATCGACGCGCATCCAATAGCCGCGGAACGACTCGAGGACCCCGTCGGGCGGGCGGAAGAAGGTGTAATGGCCGCGCATCTGCGAAGGCGGCGCCACCGCGTCGGGTGCCCAAGTATAGACGAACGGGCGCACCCAGCCGCGCTGGATGGCTTGCGCGAAGTTGAGCAGTTCGCCCTGGTGTCGGAAGAACACGGAGGCCGCTGAGATGTCGAAGTCGTAGGGCGTGGCGAACATATTCCACTCGCGCCGGAGGGGGAACTCGTAAGTGCCCAGCGGGTCGACCGGGTCGCCGCGCAGCCACAGCGGCAGCAGACTGGTCGCCGACGAGGTCGTGTCTTCCGCGTACAGGAAGAAGGCCTCGCCGAGCGGCTTCGCCAGCCCCCCGGCGCCGGGCGTGTCGGTGACGAAGTCGAAGTTCAGCGCGTCAAGGTTGCGCACATATTGCTGCGTCGCCGCATCCCAGCGGGCAATCTTGGCGACATTGATGTCCGTCGTGCCGTCGTGCACCAAGCCCTGGAAATCGAAAATCGTGGAGAGCACCGCGTCGGAGGCGCTGACATCGCCGAGACTGAAGGGGAGCGAGGCCATGCGCAGGCCTTCAGGGATCTGCTTCGGCCGGAAGGTGTAACTGAAACTGACGGTGTTCGTGTTCGGCACGAACGGCCCGAAGGGCGGCTCCCAGGTGCGGAAGCCGGCCGGTTCGGTGGCTGAGATGGCCAGCGTGTGGCGTCCGGGGACCAGTTCCGGTCGGACGCGGACTTTGGCGCGGAACGGGTCGGCCGGGTCGCTGACATCGGGTTCCGAAGTGACCGACGCGGTGACATCGCTGCCGTCCACCACTACATGCAGACTGGCCGGGTCAAACCCGGCAATGCGCGCCCGCACGCTGGGCGCCACCGACGCGGTTTCAAACCCCGACAGCGGCCGCACCTCCCGGAACCGCGGCAGGTTGCTGACAAACAGGTCGGCCAGCGCGCCGACGCCGGTGTAGTTCAGCGACGCGGACAGCACCTGGTTGCGCCGGATGCGACTCACCTCGACGAAGGATTGGAACCCATCATTGGACCGGGCGCTGGGGATGGACTGGTCGCGGAAGGTTTGCACCTGGCTGCAGAGGAACGACGGGAACAATTCACAGGGCCAGGCATCCGGCGCCGCCACAAACAGCGGCGTGATGCGCATGAAGCAATTGGGCGCATTGCTGGGACAGTCCACTTCGCCGGGGCCGCCGGTCGTGGCGAAGCGTGTCCCGCTGGCACTCATCAGCGACACGGTGGGATGCACCGTATCTTGCACCGACCCGCGCGTGTCCACATGCCAAATCAGTAAGCCGTCGATCGGCAGGCGCGTGTCTGGGGCGCCGGGGCGACCGCTTGAGGTGTCGGCATCGCGGTATTCGATGAGGAGGTACTCGGGCGCGCCGGCGTCGCTGTTCGTCCACAGCTGATACACGAGGGGAGGTCGAGCGCCGGACGGGGTCGTGCTCCAATCGAACGAAGACGAAGCGATGAAGGCATCGCGGCGATATGAGTCGATGATCGTCGGCAGGACCCATCCCAGTTGGATGCGCGACCAGGCGCTGAAGTTGGCCGGACTGCTAAGCAAATCCGTGCAGGCGTTGGTGACTCGAGTCGGCGGGAACTTCGCTCCCGTCGTGCCCCAGTTATCCATCGGGTCCCAGGGACCGATGCCCTTGCCTTCCACCGCGAGGTACAAGTCCGGCAGTCCCAATTGATGACCGAACTCATGGACCCAGACGCCGAAGACATCGATGTTCGGGGTGATGCACGCCTCGGGGTCGTCTTCCGGGCACACGGCGCAGGTGCCCGGCGCCGGCGTGTTGATGCCGTTGACATCCACGCAGTCTGCGTCCGAGGTGGCACACGCCTTGTCGAGCAGGTCCAGGTCGCGCTCCGATTCGGGCAGCAGGGCGAAGGCGGCGATGTCGGCATTGTCCAGCGTCGGGATCTCCAAGCCAAACGGCCAGAGACTGGCGAAGAGCGAGTCGAAGTTGCCGTTCTTCACGCATGACTGGCAATAGAGTGCGGCGCCCAGTTCGTTACCCGCGCCAGCGAGGACAAAGACCACGGCATCCGCCTCGTTGAAATTCACGCTCGTGTCGGCCACAGCAACCGTCAGGGCCGCCACATCGAGGAAATCGGCATTCAAGGAACTCTTGATGACGGGCAATTTGATGACCGGCGTGATGATCGGGTCGATCTTCAGTTGTCCCATCGAGGTGATGTCGTAAAAGTTGACGAAGCGCTGCACCATCCCCTGCATGAACAGCTGCGGATCGAGGGCCCGGAAAGTACCACAACCAGTGATGTCGGCGTCATCGCAGGTCTCGAGAAACTCCACCGGCAAGAACATCACCTTGATCGTGCCCGTGGTATTGGCGAACCGACCGACCTCCTTACGGCCGACATCCGCCGGTTGCAGTCCGTTCGTCGCCGGCTGTCCCGGCCGGGCCGTCTGCGGTGTCCGCAGTTGGAACGGCGACCGGCCTTGGAGTCGATCTCGCAGCGGGACGCCCTTCGTCGTGAAGCACGGCTTTTCCACGACAGCCGCTTCGACGACCTTGGCGTGCGCCGCGCCCCCCACCGCCAGTCCCACCCCCGCGCTGAGGACCAGCGCGAGAACAGGCGATCTCATCACTTGCCTCCGGTGCGCTTCGGCTGCGGCGCGACGCTGCCTGGCCCGGTCGGCACGGAGCGGCCGTTCCAATCCCACAACCGGCGGACCGTCCCGCGCGGACTCGTGGGGCCGGTCAGCTGCGGCAGCAGCACCGTGATCGGCTGCCGCTGGCCGTTGCGGCGCGGGTCGGTCAGCAATGGGAGGGTGGCGACGCTGGGCGGCGGTGGGATGTCGCCCGAAAAGGCCTGCAGGGCCTGCGCCGGGTTCCAGACATAGCCGTTCCAGTTCGGCGACGGGGCGGTGCCGTTCAGTGCTTGCGGCGGACTGGGTTCCGAGGAATCGGGCCGCACGCGGTCGGTGGAACTGCGCCCGCCGACCCGCCAGAAATAGACAACCGGCTGGATCGAGCCGGGCGGGAACCCGGCGAGCGCCAGGTTCAATTTCACCGACCAGCTGACGCGCGAGAAACTCTGCGTCGGGAACTGGCCGGGCGGGTCGAAGAACCCGGGGTTCTGCACCGCCTGCAGAGCGTTGAAGGTCACCGCGTCGGTGAAACTGGCATTCGACGCGACCTGCAGCGCGTATTCGTCGGCGCCGCCGTTGTCGGGCGCGTCCCATTCGAAGAGCAGGGATTCGTTGGTGTTCACTTCGGCATCGGGAATCGGCGAGGTCGCTTGCGGCGGCAAGAGCGGCGTCACCGGCCCGGCGCGCGGCCCGTCGAACTGTTCGGACACCGCCCACTGGACAATGGTCGTGCCGTCGGGGTTGCGGCCGCAGGTGACACGGTCGCTGACCATTTGCCGCAGCCGGTAGGAGTGCGCGACGCCGGGCGTTGGGGCGTTCCCGCTGGGATAGATGACACCGATCCCCGAGAGGCACGAGAGCGTGGCCGCGGGCTGCGGCGTAAAGGTCACGGCTTGCGGAGTGATCGGCGTGCGCGGGCCGCGCGGGAGACTTCCACTGGTCGACGCGCAGTCGGTCTGACACTGGAACGGCGATGTGGAGGTCACCGCGCCGGTGGCGGGGTCCACATCCACTTCCGTGCAGGTAGCTACCAGGAAGCCGTTGGTGTCCACGCAGATGGCGCCGGTGTAGTCCACGAAGTGGTCGGTGGCGTCGAACCCATTGACGAGGATTTGCACCGGGAAGCCGTCGCGTTCGATGATGAACGCGAGGGTGCCGTCTTCGATCGCGCGCGGCGTCCAGCGCAACTCGATGGCCGGGAAGCCGAGGATGAGGCTCAGGTCGGAGCCGCCGTTGAAGTTCGCAATCGCATGGGCCTCAAAGCCCTGCGCCTGGCCGGGCGGCGGCCCGACGAAGGCGCCGCCCTTCCCGAAGAAACTGACCAACGCCGCCAGCGCGACGATGCCCAATGTGCTGCTCATCGTGCTGCGTCCGCCGCTGGTGGAAGTGGCGACCGGCGCCCGGCGCTCACCGACTTCGGCGACCTGGGCAACTTCGGGCTCCCAGATGGCGCGCGCCTGGTCTTCCACCCAGATGCCGCCGGGCGAATCGAGAATCTTGCAGAAGGTGTCACGCTTGCGGACGAGGTAGGCCTTGATCGTGCCGACGCGCTGCGGCCCGCGCGTGACGGCGAACATCTGGCTGGGCCGTACGCCATTGTCGGCGCCGACATTGACGACCACATCGCTGGGCGTTGAACTTAGCACAGCGCCGCGGGGCTGCTTGTAGGCCTCCCACTGCCGACGGGCGCGGAACGCGGTGTCCTGCGTGGCGGCGGTCACCAGGACATCCAGTCCGAAGCCGGACGGGCGCGGGTTGCCGCGGCCGACGACTTCGGCGCCCGATTGGGCCGCTTCCATGGCGCGGCTGAAGAGTCGGACCGACAGGCCGATTTCCAGGTATTGGTTGCCGTCGCGGGTGGTCACGACTTGCGCCGACTTGATGGTGGAGGTGAGCGCGAACCGGGCGTCCAGGGCTTCGAGTAGTCGCAGCATGGAAATGCCGTCCATGCTGACATTGAGACTGAGCTGCCGCATGGCGTCGAGCACGCGCGCCGGCGGAATCACTTCATACGCTTTGTTATTCTCCAACTCGTGGCCCAGTGTCACCGCCATGAAGGCGCCGAGCGGCGTCAGGCCCATCTGCTTGGCCGACTCGACATCGCCGGCGGTCTCGGTATAGGCCTGGAGGTCATTCAGCTGCGACTGGTCGAGTTTCGACGCGTCGACGGAGGGCAGAATCAGCACGGAGTCCGGGACGCGCTGCTGCACCGTTTCGATTTGCGCCGCCCCGGGCCGCACGGCACCAAGGATGCCGACAGCCAACGCCACCCCACCGAGGAATCCCCATCGGAACAGACTTCGGGCAGTTCCCATTGTGACGCGCCTTCCTCCCCTCCGTGGAATCACTGAGGTCGGTGTCTTCCCGCGCGGGCGGGATTGTAACAAAGCGATTTTGGTCTGTAAACCGGCGTCATGCCGGGCGCGCGACCATCGCGGGCGCGGCCTCCGCGACCGCGACCAGGGCGGGCCACAGGGCACGCACCTGCGCGCGGGTCTCTTCGAGCGCGCCCGCCGTCGAAACCACATAGTCGCCGCGGGCGACTTTTTCGGCCGGCGGCCACTGGGCGGCCAGCCGTTGACGCGCTTCTGCCTCGGTAAGGCCATCGCGCCGCTGTGCACGCGCCACCAGGGACTCCTCGGGCGCGTCGGTCACCAGGACGCGGTCCACCAGTCCTTCCAGGCCGGCTTCGTACAGCAACGGCAGGACGACCACCAGCACCGCGTCGGCCGCCGCACGCTCCTGCCAGGCGCGCATGCGGGCGCGCAATTCCGCCAGGATGGCAGGATGGGTGAGGGCTTCGAGGCGCTGACGCGCCGCCGGGTCGGCGAAGACACGCCGGGCGAGCGCCCGACGATCAAGCGCCCCCGATTCGGTGACCGTTGCCGGTCCGAACTCCTCGCGTATGGCCGCCACGATAGGTGAATGGGGCGCGCAAACGGCACGCGCCAGGTCATCCGCATCAATCACAGAGGCGCCGCATGCAGCGAGCGCCTGCGCGACCGTGCTCTTGCCGCTGGCTAGCCCTCCGGTGACTCCGAGGACGAGGATGGAGTGTCTCCCTCTTCGTCCGCCGCCGGCGCGTCATTGGCCGGCGCGTCCGCGGTGGCTGCTACGGCTTCGGGGCGGCGCAGCCCGCGCTGCAATGCGTCGCCCACCAAATCGCCGAGGGTGATGCGACGGTTCTCTTCGCCCCGGCGTTCCTTCACCGACTCTTTCGGTTCCTTGGGCTTCGCCTCGTGATCGGCGTGCGCGGCCTGGCGGACGCTGAGCGACATCCGGCGTTCGGCCGGGCGCACTTGCAGGACGCGCACCGTGATTTCCGAACCGACTTGCACCGCATCGCCGGGCTTGCGCACCGACGCCGCCGACAGTTCACGCGTCGGGACGAACCCCTCGATGCCGGACGGCAGCCGGACGAACGCGCCCGCCGGCACGACCCGCGTCACCACACCTTGCGTCACCTGGCCGACGCTGTGGTGCTCGCCGATGTGCTGCCAGGGGTCGGGCATAATCTGCTTGCGGCTCAAAGACACCCGCCCGCGGCTTGGGTCCATCTTGAGCACCAGCACTTCAATCTTCTGGCCGGTCTTCAGCACTTCTTTCGGGTGGCCGACGCGCGCCCAGTCGATTTCGGTGACATGCAACAGGCCGTCGAGCCCGCCCAGGTCGACGAACGCGCCGTAATCCACCAGCCGCCGGACGACGCCCTTACGGATTTGCCCCTCGGCCAGGCCGGCGACCAATTGCTCGCGCTGCGACTTGCGGTCTTCTTCGAGCGCCTTCTTTTGGGAGACGACCACCCGCTTGCGGTTTGGGTCGAGTTCGAGAATTTTCAATTTGATGGACTGGCCGACCATCCGGTCGAGGGCGCCGATGTGCTTGACCGCCACTTGCGACGCGGGCAGGAATCCACGCATGCCCAGGTCCACCACCAGGCCGCCCTTCACCCGTTCGATCACCATCGCCGAAACGGTGGACTGATTCTTGTGCCCATCCACCAGCCGGTCCCACACCTTTTCGTAATCGGCCTTACGCTTCGAAAGCAGCACATGGCCTTCGGCGCTGTGCGGCTGCACGACATAGACATCTATCTGGTCGCCGACGCTGAGCCCGTCACCGCCCGCTTCGATTTCCGAAGGCGGGATGAACCCTTCCGACTTGGTGCCGACATCCACGAAGACCCCGTGGTCGTCGACCGCCACGACCTGGCCCTTGACAATATCGCCGACCGACAGCGCCTTCAGGTGCTGGTCGTACTCCGCGACCGCCGGCGTGGCCGTGTCAACGGCGTGCGGCGACGCCGAGTCGTCCTGCGACTCCGCGGCCACATCGGTCGGTTCCGTCGGATCGGTCCCAGCCATGCAGTACAACCCTTCCCGCTCTCAGGTGAGTCTTCCCGCCAGGCCAGCGTTTCTAACCCCGGGGGAGCCACCAGCATACCCTTTCGCCTTGGAATCGACCACTCCTTCCTTGCTTGGTAGGATGGCCGTCGCCACTTCCTGGGGGAGCCAACCCATGAGTCACCCGCGACGGGCCCTGATTACCGGCGCCACCGGTTTCGTCGGCAGTCACCTCATCGAGTATCTCCTCGCTGAAACGGACGACGCCGTGTTCGCCTGCCGCCGGTCGCGGTCGAACCTGGAGAATGTCGCTCACCTCAGCGACCCGCGCCTCACTTGGGTGGAAACGGAAATCACCGACTCGCTGAGCATGGACCAGGCCATCAGCGACACGCGCCCCGACGCGGTCTTTCACCTGGCGGCGATTTCGTTCGTGCCGCAATCGTGGCGCGAACCGGAACAGACCTTCCGCGTCAACACGCAGGGCACGATCAACTTGCTCGAGTCGGTTCGCCGCTATGTGCGCAACGGCGGCGAGACGCGGGTGCTGATCATCGGGTCGTCAGAGGAATACGGCCTGGTGTTTCCGAACGAAGTGCCCATCACCGAAGACAACCCGCTGCGGCCGCTCAGCCCCTACGGCGTCTCCAAAGTGGCCGAAGACCTGCTCGGCTTTCAGTATCACCGCAGTTACGGGCTGCACATCGTCCGCAGCCGGGCGTTCAACCATACGGGCCCGCGCCGCGGCGCCCAGTTCGCCACCTCGAACTTCGCCTTCCAGGTGGCCGAGTGCGAGGCCGGGGTGCGCGAGCCGGTCATCCGCGTCGGCAATCTGGAAGCGAAGCGCGACTTCACCGATGTGCGCGACATCGTGCGCGGCTATCACTTGGCCGTCCTGAAAGGCGAGCCGGGCGAGGTTTACAACCTGTGCTCCGGACGCAGCGTCTCGCTGCGCTGGGTGCTCGACACGCTGCTGGCGCGCTCACGCGTGAAGCCGCGCATCGAGGTGGACCCCGACCGCCTGCGCCCGTCGGATGTGCCCATCCTGCAAGGCGACCACAACAAGTTCACCAAGGCAACCGGCTGGGAACCGAAAATTCCGCTGGAACAGACGCTGGCGGACCTGCTCGATTACTGGCGAGGGAAAGTGAAGAAGGGCGCGTAGCGTGTGGGGGGTCGGGTGTCGGATTTATAGTTTGTAGAGCAGCATGATGTCCGGCACATCCTGCGGGCCGCGCAACAGAATTTGCTCCAACCGCAGGAAGCGCGTGCTAAATTGTTCGAGGAACGCTTCTTTCGTGAAGTCCTTCGATTTCTCGCGCGCGTCGGCGGCCAGGCGATTCCGCAGGGATGGGTCGCGGATGAGTTGCTGCGTGCGGTCGAGCAGTTCGTCGGTCGTATTGAATAGGTAGCCGTTGTCGCCGTGGTCGACACTTTCCGACAGGCCGCCGCCGTTGAAGACGACCGGCACCACCCCGTTCTGCATCGCCTCCACAGTGGTCATGCCGAAGTGTTCGGTCAGGCGCGGGTCGGTCTCGCCGAGGCCGGTGAGGTTCCAGAAGATGCTCGCGTTCCGATACAACTCGGCAATGACCGTCTGCGGGACATTGGCGTCCACCGTGATCGGCAACCGCGTTTCCTGGGCGCGCTGGACGACGCGCCGGAAATAGGGGCCTTCGGTGTTGGCGCCGCCGACGATGGCCAACCGCCAGCCGTCGCGGACGATATGGTGGCGCTGGTCGAGTTGCACGAACGCCTCGACGCATTCCAACTGCTTTTTGTGGCCGGCGCGCTCGAAGCGCCCGACGGCGATGATGAGCGGCTGTTTCTCGCCGCGCTCGACCGCCGGGAAGTCCACCGGCGGATACAGGCGGTAGTCGGCGAGCAGGCCCCAGCGCAGGAACAGGTGCGACTCGCAAAAGCGAGAACTGGCAATCAGCCAATCATACTTGTCGGCGAAGAAGTAGTGGTCGCGGGGAAATTCCGGGAAATGGCAGGCGAAGATGGAGAACGCCGCCCGCGGGTAGACATGCGCCACCATATTCGAGTTGACGAAGACATCGAGGTGTTCGCTGCGCTCGCTGACGAGCGTGAAAATGTTGGGCACCGGCGGACGGATGACGGTCGGATCGATGTGAAAACTGTCGGCGAACGGCGGTAGTTCGATGGTCTCGACCGTCGCCCCCTTCAGCGGCAGGTGGTACCACTGCCGGACGCGGTCGAGGTCGATGGGCTTGTTGACTAGGTAGCGCACCGGGTGGCGTTCGAGAATCCAGTCGGCAATGGTGGCGAAGTATTTCTGGCCGCCGCCCGGGTAGTGGAACGCGCGGTCGTAGATGCCAATTTCCAAGTGCAGTGATTTCGACAGCCAGCGCCGCACGCGCCCAACCAAGCGCACGCCCTCGTCGAAATCGAAATGCCGGATGACGAAATCGAGGACTTCCTTCGCCACCGGCTCCGCCTTCGCGCCGTGTGACTTGAAGAGCTTGACGACGCCCTCGGCGAGCGACCAGAGCAGGGTGTAGCGCTCGCCCGTGATGAAGGCGTGCGCGCGCGGGATCATCTCGACGAAGCGCTCCGGGCGATGGCGGGCGAGCCACAGGAAGCGGTTGCGGTTCATCAGCCGTGCGCAGAGTTGCGACGAGGCCGTGCCGTGGAATTCGTGATAACTGACCAGGTCGGGGAAGTACCAGAGTTCGCCGCCCGCCTCGGACAGGCGGAAGCCGAGGTCGATGTCCTCGGCATACATCACATACTCTTCGTCGACACCGCCAATGGCGTCGAGCGCCGCTTTCCTATAAATGGCGCAGCCGTTGGTCACCGCTTTGCGTTGAGCGGGCTTGTCATACTGGCCGTTGTCCCGCTCGCTGAAGCCGACATCGCGGCCGTAGAAATCGGGGTCGAGGTCGCACCCGCAACTGTTGAGGATGCCGCGGCGGCGCTCGAAATAAATCTTGCCCTGCAAGCCGACGCACTGGGGCGCTTGTTCGAAATGCCGCACCGCCCGCTCCAGCCACGGCGGGTCGAGATACAGATCGTTATTGAGGAACAGGACGAGCGGCGCCTTCGCCATGCGTGTGCCCGTGTTGAGGGCGCGGGCAAAATTGTTGCGGTCCGCGGCCTGCGCGCGCACCTGCGTGTACTGCTGCTGCACAAACTCGAGCGACCCGTCCGTGGAGCCGGTGTCGAGCAGGATGATGTCGATGTCGGCGGCGGGCAGCGTCTGTTGCTCGAGGCATTGCATGACCCGAGGGAGGAACTGACGACCGTTGTAATTGACGATGACGACCGAAACCGTCGGCGTCATGAGTCCTCACGCCGGAGTTGGCGCTCCAGCTTGGCGATGCGGTCTTCGAGGACGGCAATGCGGTCGAACATATAAAAGTTCAGCCGTTCCTGCGTCGCCAGCGACTTCAGCATGAATAACTGCACCTTGCCCAGCAGGCGCGTAAGCACCGCCTGAATGAGACGCCCGACCGGGCCGGGCTTGGTCGTGCGCGTGATCTCGTAGTCGAATTTATCCGTCAGTTTGTAATCGGAGATCAGGTCCGAGGTGCGGGTCATCTGAGTGGGGCGCTGCGCCTGCACATACGCCGTGAGCGATTGCACGAACGCCTCGGCCGCGCCGTCGGGCGGGGTGGCGGTGGCGGGTGCCATGGGCGGGGTCTGGGCGGGGTCGGGAATGCGGCGATTATAGGAATCGCCTGCGCGCGGCGTCAACGGCGGCGCCGTTGGGCCGGGGCGCGGGGGTTGGTACAATCCGCTCGTCGAGCAGGCGACCAAGCGGGAGGGCGCATGCGTGTCTTGATGGCCATCCGGCCGGATTACTTGACCGTCGCCGGGGGCGATTCCGTGCAACTGCTCCGCACGCGCGAGGCGCTCCTGCGCGCGGGGGTCGCCGTCGAAGTCATGACCGAGATGCCGGACTCGCTGCGCGAGTTCGACCTCATCCACTGCTTCAATCTCACCCGCCCGCACGACGCGCTCCGCCACGCCTGGCGCGCGCAAGCCGCCGACCGGCCCGTCGCGCTGTCCACGATTTACTGGGAGATGGACGACCTCTGGCTGCGCGGCAACCCGTTCCGGCCCGCCGAGCGCGCGCTGCAGCCGCCGTGGGACGCGATGAGCCGTGCACACCTGGCGCTGCTGCAAGCGCAGGCACAGACGGTGGTGACGATGAGCGACTGGTTTCTGCCCAACTCGCGCGCCGAAGGGCAACTGGTCACCGAACGCCTCGGCGCGCCCGCCGACCAGCAGACCGTCGCGGTGCTCGGTGTAGACCCGATTTTCTTCTCCGGCGACGCGGCGCGCTTCGAAGCCGCGCACGGCCTGCGCGACTTCGTGCTATGCGTCGGCCGCCTCGACCACCGCAAGAACCAGGAGGCGCTGCTGCACGCGCTGCGCGAGACGCAGTTGCCGCTCGTCCTGATCGGCGACGCCGCCGACGCGGCCTACGCGGCGCGCTGCCGTGCCGCCGCGGCGGAAGGCGTCCGCTTCCTGCCGGCGATGGAGCCGGCGCAGTTGGCCGACGCCTACGCGGCGGCGCGCGTCCACGCGTTGCCCAGTTGGTATGAAACCCCGGGGTTGGTCAATCTCGAAGCCGCGGCGGCGGGCTGCGCGCTCGTCACCACCGACCGCGGCAGCGCGCGGGAATACTTTGGCGACACCGCGCACTACTGCGACCCCCGCGACCCGGCGTCCATCCGCGCCGCCGTCCGCGCCGCCTGGGAGGCGCCGCCCGACCCCTCGCTCGCCGAACTGGTGCGCACCCGCTACACCTGGGATGCCGCCGCCGAACAGACGCGCGTCGGCTATGAGCGCGCCATCGCCGCCCACCCGGCCGACCCGGTCGCCTCGGCGGGCGCCTGGGTGGCTCGGGGCGGCGCCCTGCTGGCGGTGGATGACGCCTGGTTGCACTATCACGACGCCGAGCGCACCTACTTACAGGGATACCTCGAATTCCTGCGCGCTGTACCAGAGCGGCTGCAAGCCGAAATCGCGGCACGCGGCGAGCAGGTGCAGGCCCTGTTGCGACGCGTTGACGAATTGCACGCGGACATGAAAGAACGCGAGGCCTTCATCGCCAAAGTGCAGGGCAGTCCCGCCTATCGGGCGCTGCAAGCGCTTCGCCGCCTCACCGGCGGCGGGCGCCATTAGACCAGCGCCGACCGTCCGTCGGCGCCCGGCATCGTCACGCCGCCCAGCGCCGCCACCGTGGCGCCGACATCGTGCAGCATAATCAAGCCGTCGCGCAGGGTGCGCCCGCGGACATACAGAAACGCATCATCCACCGAGTGCATCCCCGAAAACGCGCCGGCGGCGAACACCTGGCCGTGGGGGTGCGTGCCGCGCAGGTCATAGCCGCGCTGCCAGTCGGGCAACAAGTCCGCGGCGAGATGCGCGTAGGGGCCTTCGTACGCGTCCAGTCCGCGCCGCACGCCGGCGAACACACGCTCCCCGCGTTCCGGATGCGTCCACGCGGCCAGCGCCGCGCTCAACTCGTGCATGACCGGCTCGAATTGCTCGCTCGTCACCTCGCCGGTCGCCTCGCGCCCGCGCAAATTCACATACACGCGCCCGCCCGCCAGCGCATAGGCGCGTGTGCCGGCCGCCGGGTCGAGCGTGCCCGGATTGTGGCGCGGGCCGGCGACGAACCACCCCTGCTCGCGCAGCCAGTCGTTGACATACACCTCGGCGTGCAGGCGGCAAAAGCCGTGGTCGGCAAGCAGGGCCAATTCAGTGGTCGCGTCGAAGCGGTCGAGTGCCTGGCCGATGTAGCCGTCAATCTGGCGATAGGTCGCCAGGAAGTAGTCGAAGCCCCAACCCGACTGCGCCTCCCAATCCGCCCAGAAAAAGTGGTGCAGCAGGTCGGTCTCCTTGCAGACGCACAGCGCCACCTCCCACGGCTCGGCGTCAAGCAGGCCCAGGTAGGCGCGGAACCGTCCGTCAATCACCTGAGTCAATTGCCGGGCGAAGGCGGCGCGGTCCTGATGCCCGAGATGCACATCGGCGTCCACTAGGTAGCCCCACGCCTCAAGTTGCGGCAGATACGCCGCCGGAAAAGTCGCCTTCTCGAGATTGGGCGCCTCGAACCCCGCCACAATGAGACCGTTCACCGGCTGCGGCGGATAGTTGCCGGGGCAATTGAGGATGAACACGCGCCCGCCGGCGCGGCTGATCGGCTCCCACCAGGGCGACGCTTTGCGGTCGGCGGCGGTCGGAATGTAGGTTTCGAGCGGGTTGGGGCGCCGGTCAATGAACCCGAAAATACCGTGGCGCCCGGGGTTGCAGGCGGTAGCGAACGAAGTCCACGCCACCGACGACAGCGGCGGCCGCGACGAATGGGTCTGCTTGCAGTCGCCCACCTTCAGCAACGCCGCCAAATTCGGGCAGTAGCCGCCCTCGGTCAGTGCTTTGAGCAACGGAAAGGGCGTGCCATCCAGGCCGATGACGGCCAGGCGCGGCGGGCGATGGCGGCGGGGCTGAGAAGAAGCACTGCTCACGGGGCGTATGGTACGCGTTTCCCCCAGCCGGTGCGATACCATCGGGGACTGCATGGGCCGCTCGACGGAAGATGACTGGATTGCCCTCCGGCACACCGCCGGCCGGCGGCGCGCGCGTCCCCTGGGCTGGCTGCGGCTCTTGCTGCGGGTGCGGTGGGTGCGCGTGTTGCTGGTCCTCGTCGGGCTGGCGCTGTTGGCGGAAGCGACGCGGCGCTTCACGCTGTCACAGTCGCTGTATCGCCTGAACCTGGGCGCCAACGCCGCCCTCGCCGAACTGCCCGATCCCACGCCCGGCGACCGCGTCCTCATCTTCGCGCCGCACCCCGACGACGAAATCCTCGGCAGCGGCGGGTTCCTCCAACGGGCGCTGGAGGTCGGAGCGGCGGTGCAGGTGGCGCTGCTGACCAACGGCGAGTATTCGCGCATCTCGGCGGCCCTGTCGGAAGGGACCGTGCCCCACACGCCCGCGGCGTTCATTCGCCTCGGTTACGCGCGCCAGGAGGAAACACTCGCTGCGCTGCGCGGAATCGGCGTGCCCGACCGCGCCGTCACCTTTCTCGGCTACCCCAACGAATACCTCGACCAAATGTGGGCGGCCGATCACTGGCTGCTCTCCAGCCCGGTCCGCGCCGGTCGGCTGGCGGCGGTGCGCACGCCCTATACCAACGCCTTCACGCCCAACGCACTCTTCGCCGGGCAGTCGCTGCTCGCCGACATTCAACACCTCCTGCTGCAGTTTCGACCGACCATCGTCATCACCATCCATCCAAACGACTCGCACAGCGATCACTGGCCGACTTACGCGTTCGTGCAGTTGGCCTTGCAGCGGCTGCGCCTGGCTGGTCAGCCCTTCGCCAGGGAGGCGCGGCTCTTCACGTATCTGGTGCACCGCGACCACTGGCCGGCGCCCCGGGGGTTCCTGCCGCTGCACCACCTGGAGCCGCCGGTGGCACTGACGGCGCTCGACGGCGCCGGTTGGCGTGCCTTCCCGCTGACGCTCGCCGAGACGCTCGAGAAGCGCGACGCCATCAACCAATTCCGCTCGCAAGGAGCGCCGCACGACAAATTCCTCGCGTCCTTCGCGCGCGCCAATGAACTTCTCTGCCTGCCGACACCGACCGTGTGGCGGGCGGAGGGCGAGGGACAGCACGCGCAATTCGACGACCCGGTGGTGGACACCAGTATGGCGGCGTTGGCGCCGAGCGGCGACATTCGCACCGTCTCTCTGAGCGCCACCGGGCGACGACTGGTGGTCGGCCTCGAGACGGTCGGGCGCGTGAATTCCGAGGTGCGCTACCACCTGACCCTTCACTCCTTGAACCCGGGCGGCGACCTGCAGATCGTGCAATGCGATTGGTCGGGCACCCGCGCCGCGGGCGTCACCCTGCGCGGTGGCGTGGTGCGCGCGCTGTCGGGTCAGCAGGTGTCGGCGGTGAACGGCGGGCGCGTCAGTGAGTTGCGGACGCCGCTGCCGTGGAATGAGACGCCGCCGGTCTTACTCGTGCGCGCCTGGACGACCAAAGGAAACCGCATTCTCGATCAGACCGCGGTGGCGCTGGTGACACCGGCGCAACCGGCGGCGGCGCCAAGCAGCGACTAGGCGGGCTTGCGCGCCGCGACGACGCAGTAGTCGGGCAGCAACAGCCCGCGGGCAATCAAAGTCTCTTCAAGCGAGATGAGGGTTTCGAGCAGCGCGCCGTCTTCGGCGCTTTCCATGCGGAAGTTCTCGACGATGCCGGAGAGCAGTTCGGCGAGCAGCGTGCCGCCGTACGGTCGTTCCGCCAACACTTCCCAGGGCACGCGGCGGAACTCCGCCGGAATGTCGGCGGAGCGGGCGCTTTCCGACGGGTCGGGCATCTGTGTCGGGTCGGGGCGCGCAATCTCCCGTTTCACCACCTGGTCGAACGCGCGCCAGCGGTAGCGCTCCGGCAACGCGGCGAGCAGACCGTTGATCAAGTGCAGTTGCGCGTCGCTCCATTGGAACTGACTGGGGCCGATGTACTCGTTCCAGAGGAACACGGCCCTCGGCCGGGCGACGCGCCACACTTCGCCGAACACATGCGGCAGGTCGGCGCAGTGGTGCAGCGACATCTTGGCGACAATGACATCGAACGGGCCGTCGGGCAGACGCTCGCGGTCGAGGTCGCACGCTCGGTAGGTGATGCGCGCGACGCCGGCGCGCTGGGTGAGGCGCTCGGCAATCTCGAGGAGGACGGGCGAGATGTCCACCGCAATCACTTCGCGGCACAGGCCGAGCGTGATCATTTCGCGCGCTTCATTGCCGCGTCCGCAGCCCAGGCACAGCCCGCGGGCAACCGTGGTCGGCACGAAGTGCGCCTTCGCCCAGGGCAACCACTCCTGCGCGCCGTCGCCGGTGATTTGGCGGTTCATGTGCGCGCGGACCAGCGGGTGTGAAGTCCAGCGGCTCGGGCCGGCATCGGTCTCGCCCTCGCGCCGTGCCAGGTCGTCCCAGTAGGCACGGGTCTGTTCGCCGGGCGAGGGGCGCGCGACCGGCGCCTTGGTGTCTTGCGCCGCGCGGCTCTCAACGAAGGCCGGGGGCGGCGTTCCGCCGATGGCCCGCCGCCACGCGCGGCGCAGCGCCTCGCCGAACCCTCGTTCGCGCGCGATGGTGGCAAATCGCCGCAGCAGGTGTCCCGGCGAACTCATCGTGCGACCGCTTGCGTGTCGAGCCGCCTCATGTCGCGATTATCCCACCGGCGGCGACAGCGGCCCCGCCCGTTCGAGCGCCACGAGTGCCGCCTCCAGCGCCTCGTTCGAGGCGCCGGGCGCCGCGTCCAACGCCGCCGCCTGGTCGAGCGCCGCCAGCCGTGCTTCGTCTAGCGGGCGAGGTTCCAGGTGCGCCATCTGCGCATAGGCATCCGCCGTCTGGCGGGCGATGCGGTCCCAGGAGAACTCACGCAGCACGCGCTGGCGGATAGCCTCCGGCACGGTGTCCGCGAGCGCCGTCTCGACCGCGCTGCGGATCGAGGCGGCGTCCGCCGGATCGCAGGGCGTCACCGCGCCGGCGAGCGTGTCCTGCGCGCCGGCGTAACGCGTCAACACCACCGGGCACCCGGCGGCCAGGGCTTCCAGCGTCACTAATGAGAAGGTTTCGCGCCACGACGGCACCACCGTCACCGCCGCGGCGGCGTAGGCCGACGGCATGAGGTCGGCGGGAAGCGTGTCGAGCATTCGCACCGACGCGCCGGCGGCGCGCCGGCAGCGCAGCGTGTAGTCCGGATGCGCGGCGGGCCCGGCGAGGACCAGGGGACGCGGTGCGTCGCGCAACGCCTCCAGCAGCGTCAATTGATTCTTCACCGGCCCGATGGCCCCGGGACAAAAAAGGAAATCGCGCAGCCCGTACTGCTTCACGAACGCGTCGGGGCGGGCGTCGCTAAAGCGGGCCTCGACGCCCGGCGGCACCGGCAGGCACCGCTCCGGCGTGACGCCGAAGTCCTGCTGCAGGAAAGCCGACTCGGTGCGCGACGCCGGGAAGAGCACATCGGCGCTATGCACCAGGAACGCCAACCGCGCTCGGTCGAGCGCGTCTTGCAGCCGCGCCCGCGCCGTGTCGGGCGCGCCATAGCCGAGCGACCGCGCGTACGCCTGCAGCGGCGCGTCGCGCCAATAGATGGTGGTCAAGGCAATCCGCGCGCCCTTCACACGGGCGGCGCGCAGCATCGTCACCAGTTCCGCGCGCTTCGGCGTGTGAAACAGGTGCACGACATCGACGCTCGACAGCGTGTCGGGAGACGCGGGGCCGAGGTGCAGGCGGGCGTCCACACCCAGGCGCTGCAGGCCCTCGGTCAGGCGTTCGGCGTGCGTGACGCCGCCGCCCGCGTAATCGGGCTGCGGGCGCTGCACCAAGATGCGCCGCGGCGGGAACGCGCCGGCCATCGCTCAGAGGTACCCGAGCGCCGCCAGCCGCTCGCGCACATCGGCGGGAATGTCGCCCGCGGGCGCGGCGGCGGCACGGCGGCACCGTTCCGGTTCCTGGTGCCAGAGCGTGACCGTCAGCGCGTCGTCGCGCGGCGCCCGCGGCGGTGCCGGCGCCAACAGGCAGTCGTATGACACTTCGCCGCCAAGCATCACCGGTGGAGCGCCGAGTGACGCACCGTCCGGGCCGCGGACGGCATCGGCATCGAGCGGCCGTCCGTCCACTTCGAGCGCAATCGTGGGGTCGCTGCGCGCATCAAACACGACAAGGCGCTCTTCACCCGGCTCTAACGAGAGGCGGAATGGAACCGGTTCATCGAACGGCGTCAGGCCGACGCGGTCTGCGCGGCCCATCGGCGGTACCATCACAAACTGCAAACCCGCCGCGGCCGACAGCGTGCCTGTCACCCGGTGCGCGACACGGTCGCCGTTGCGGAACCAGAGCCGGAACCCGCGGGCGTGCCGCGCCGCCCACTCACGCACCAGCGCCAGCAGACGGGCCGTCACTTCGGGATTTGTCTCCGTCAGGTTGGTCGTCTCCCCCGGATCGGCGCGCAAGTCGTGGCAATACCACAGCGCGCCGCGCGGCCGCGGGTGGCTGAGCGCCGGCGCCACCAGCTTCTGCCCCTCGTCACGCACCGCCACCAGCGCGCCTTGCAGTTCGGCGAAGTGCGGCCGCAACAGCAAGTCCGCCCCCGCCATGGCGCCTGCGAGTGACTGTCCATCGCCGCGATTGAGCGGCGGGAGGCCCGCCAGATCGAGCACGGTCGGCAAGACATCCACCAGCGACACCGGCTCCGCAATCAGGGCACGCACCGGCGGCGGGCCGGCCGGCTTGATGAGCAGCGGCACGGCCAGCGTTTCCTCCCACATCGTCAGCGTGCCCGAATGGCCGACATGTCCGTGCTCGCCCAAGCCGTCGCCGTGATCGCCGAACACGACGAGGATCGTGTTGTCATACGCGCCGCCGGCGCGCAGCGCGGCGAGGAACTCGCCCACCCGCGCGTCCGCCCGTCGCACCCGCGACTCATAGCATTGCGCGAGCAGGCGTTGGTCGTGGTCGGGCAGCGGCGTCGTTTCCATTCGTCGGAAGTACAGTTCGCGTACGCGTGGATCATCTTCGAAGAAGTCGTGGATTTCGAAGGTGTGCAGAAAGACGCAGACCGGCTCAGTCGCTTGGGCGCGGATCCAATCAGCGGCGCGAGCGAAGACCGCATCGGCCGCCGCCAGTTCGTAAGTGCGACAGCCGCGGCCGAACCCGAACGGCGGCTCGACGAACCCGCCGCCGACGAACCCCGCGCACGCATACCCTTGCCCGGCGAAGAGGTCGGTCAGGGTCGGCTGCTCGGGCGGAATGCGCAGCCGCGTTGTCGTATCGCCGAACGCCAACTGATGGCGTCCGGTGACGATGGCGGCATGCGAGCCGAGGGTCCACCGGCTGGTCGCCCACGCGTTGGAGCAGCGCGCGGCGCCGGCCGCCAGGAGGTCGAGGTGCGGCGTCAGGTCCGCACGCCCGCTCAGGCAACCGACGCGGTCGCGGCGGAGCGAATCGAGACTGATGACCACGACATTGGGGCGCGCGTCCGTCCGCGCGCGCGGAATAATTTCCGGTTCCCCCCAGAACGCGTACCGCCGGTCGGGACCTGCATTCGGCGTCACGGCTTCCGTGCGCAGTGCCAACTCGATGCGCTGCCCCACCCAGCGCGACACATCGGCCGACGCGTCCTGCCACCCGCGATCACCCTCCACGCCGCACGATTGCAGCACGCGGTCCATCACGACGGCTTGTTCCCCGCCGCGCACTTCGGCGACGAACCGTACCGCCTGCCCCGGGCGACCGTAGGCCTCCGGGTGCAGCGCGTAACCGAGGCGCAACTGTGCGCCGCCTTCGGGAACACGGAGGCGGCGTGTGACCGTTCCGGGCGACGGACAGAAAACGGCGGGCCGGCGCTGCCCGCGGATGGTCACGATATCCAGCGCGTCGCCGCGCGCTCGCAATGCTGCGGCGAAGGACACCTGACGGAATGACAGGCGCTGGAGTTCCAATTCATCTTGGCCGGGGAAAAACCGCAGCGCGGTGATGCGTCCGCGCCACTCGAGTTCCGCGCCCACCGGCGCCGCGTAAGTGAACACCGTCTCGCGTCCGGGCGTGATTTCCTTCGTGATGGCGACGCGGTGCCCCGTCCACACTCCGTCTCGCTGCCATTCGAGGAACGCGGTCGCCATCCCGCCGCCGGGAATGTAGCGCAGCGTGACGGCGATGACATTGATGCTGTCCGCGTCGAGCGAGACCGGCACTTCGATGCCCGCCTGCTCGCGTTCGGCGACACAGACGCGCAGCCCCGTTGTCGTCGCCATCCGCGCGGTCACGGCGCCGACCACCCGGCACGATGAGCGCACGCGCTCGTTGGTGAAATCCAGTGTAGAGACCTCGCGGTCTGTGAGCGAGCGCGGGTCGTGGTCATCGCTACCGGAGGGGAGTGGAACGGTCGGCGCGGGGACGGGAACCGCCCGAGCGACCGGTGCGGCCAGCCGCAGGGTCAGTTCGGCGCGCGGCGGCGCCAGCCACAAGTCGGCTCCCAGCGTGCTCGATTCGTGGTGGACTTCGAGTCGATATGCGCCGCCGGGAACCTCAAGCCGGTAGCGCGCGCCGCCCTCCTCCGCCTCCGCTACGGCTTCGAACGCGCCCGATGCGCCGGCCAGCCGAATAGTGGCACCGACCGCTGGTTCGCCGAAGCGATCCGTGACCAGGCCGGACAGCAAGACCGGAGGTGCAGCGAGAGGAGACTCACCGGCAGGAGGCACGCATCAGACCTCGGCGCCCAGTATACCCGTGCCCTGGTGGCGGACCCGGCCCCTTAGTCTGTGTAGCCGAGCGCGCGCAGGCGCTCGTGCAGGTCGACGGGGATTTCGGTGGGCATCGAGGGTCGCGGCGCGTGGTGCGCGTCTTGGTGCCAGAGCAGGAACGCGCAATCAGCCGGCGCCGAGGGCGGCGGCCCCGACGCGTACAGTTGGTCGAAGGTCACTTCCTCGCCCAGCGTCAGCGGCCCGGGCCCGAGCACGACGCCGTCGGGACCGATCATCCACGCCTTGATCGATTCGTGATCGCTCGCCGCGCAATGCAGCCGCAGGCCGGCGGCGGCGTCGAAGACAATCAGCCGCTCTTCGTGCGGCGCCAACGCGAAGCGCCACTCGGCCGATTGTTGCTGCGGCGCGATGCGCAGTTCATCGTCCGCGGTGAGGCCGGCGGCGACGGCGAACCGGAGGCGGTCGCTCGCCTCGAGGGCGCCGGTGACGACCACCGGTCGGTCACCGTTGCGCACCAACAGCCGCATTCCGGCGTGCGCCTTCGCCGTCCACTCGCGCGCCAGCGCCAGCAGGCGATCGGCGACGGCGGGCTGTGCCGTGATGAGGTTCCGCTGTTCGAGGGGGTCATGCGCCAGGTCGTGCAGGAGGAAGCGCAGCGCAGCGCGCCCCGGCCGGGTGACGCACGGCGCCACCAGTTTCCAGTCGCCGTCGCGCACCCCGATCGTCGTTCCCATGATGCTGGCGAAAATGGGGATGGATTCGAGCGCCGCGCCGTGCACCGCGGGAGCCAAGGAGCGCCCATCGAAGTCGCCGGGCACGGGCAGTCCTGCCAACTCCAATATCGTCGGCGTCACATCCACCAGCGAGACGGGCACCGCCACCTCGCCGCCGGGCGCGCCGTCACCGGCGGGCTTGACGAGGAACGGCACCGCCAGCGTCTCTTCCCACAGCCACCACTCGCCGACATGACCGACCACGCCGTGTTCGCCGAAGCCCTCGCCGTGATCACCGACGACGACGATCACCGTCTGGTCATACACCTCAAGTGCCTTCAGGCGCTGGATGAGCGCGCCGATGCGACCGTCGACGATGCGCACGCGCTCCTCATAGCGGCGCGCCAGGTGCGCCTGGTCGTCCGGCGGGAAAGGCTCGAAGCGAATCGGATTCGCGTACATCGCCTTCACGCGGTCGTCGGCGTAGATCACATCATGCACCTCGAAGGTATGCAGGAAGAGACAGAATGGCGCCCGAGTGTGTGACTCCAGCCACAGACCGGCACGGGCGAAGACTTCGTCGTGCGGGGGCCAGGCATATTGCCGGCACCCGCGCCCGTAGCCGAACGCCGGTTCCAGGTAGCCGCCGCCGACAATCCCCGCGCACGCGTACCCCGCTGCTGCAAACCGGGTGAGCAGCGTCGGCGCGTCCTTCGGCACGCGCATCTCCGTCGTGTTCGGGGCGAAGGCGATTTGATCGCGCCCGGTCAGCATGGCCGCGTGCGATCCGAGCGTCCACCGCGTCGTCGCCCAAGCCGCGCTGAACCGCGTCCCGTCGGCGGCCAGCGCATCGAGATGCGGCGTCACATCGTTGCGCCCGGCGAAGCACCCCACCCGGTCGCGTCGGAGCGCATCGACGCTGATCAGGATGACATTCGGGCGGGGGTCCACCCGATGCGTCGGCAACACTTCCGGCTCCATCCACAGCGCATAGCACCGATCGGCGGGCCCGGCGCCCGCCTGCGATGTCGCCAGCTCCAGCGCGATCTCGCGCCCGGCGAATGCACTGACCTCCACCTGCGCGTCCTGCCACCCACAGTCGGCCGGGCACTCGGTCGGCGCCAGCGTGCGCTCAAACAGCGGAGTGGACTCTCCCGCAATGCCGGCGCGGAAGGTGACGGCCAATCCGGGCGTCCCGACTGACAAATCGTGGACGGCGAACCCCAACCGCACCTGCGCGCCGCCCACCGGCACCCGCAGGCGCACCGTCAACTGGTGCGGGGGCGGCGCACATCGGCACGCGCGAATCTCGTCTCTGACGGTTACCCAGGTGGGGTCTTCCCCGCGAGTGGCCAGCACTGCTTCGAACGAGAGTGCCTGCACGGCCAGCGAGCGCAATTCCATTTGCGGTTGCATCGGCTGAATGGACAGCGCCCGGATGCGACCGTGCCAGCCCCGGCGCGGCGTCAGCACCAGCCGATAGGTCGTCACCGAATCGACGCCGGGCACGAAATGCTTCACAAACGGCGCCGAGAGGCCCTCGGCCTCGTCGTCAGCGCGAATCCACGCGATCCAGCCCACGGGGTCGCCTCCGCTCGGGATGTCGCGCACCGTCAGCTGCAGGCAGTTGACCGTGCTCGCATCCAAGTCCACGGGGATCTCGATGCCCCCATTGTTCCCCGGCGCGCAGGAGAGTTGCAACCCGTGCGGCGTCGTCAGAATCCCGCGCACCGCGCCAAACGGCCGGCAGCGCGCCCGGACGGCTGGCGACCGGAAGTCCAATCGCCGAATCGCCGGCGTGCCGGCGTCCGCCGGCGTCGCTTCCAGCGGCGCCGGCGTGACCCACCGATCGAATCGGCGGCGGAGCGCGGCCCGCAACGGCCCCGGAATCACCCGCTTCAGCGCGCGGCGCAGCCAGCCGTTGGGGGACAGCGGCGTGCGCGGCTTGGTGCTCGCCAGTGTGGCCGACAACTTGGCACGCCTTGCTGCCGGAGAGACCACCGCGTCCGTATCGAGGTAGAGATCGAAGACCGCCGGCTCGCTCGACAGCCAGACGGTGCCGGAGAAGGCGCCGAATTGGGGATGACGGGCCGTCAGCCGGTAGCTGCCGTGGATGAGTTCGAGATGATAGACCGCGAGGCCGCCGCGGTCCTTGGCGTCCGCGGCAAACACGCTGCCCCGTCCCTCCAGCATCACGCGCGCGCCGACCGCCGCCTGTCCGCGCGGCCCGATCACTTTCCCGCTGACGACCGTCATCGTTGGTTGGACGGAGCGCTCAGTGTCTTTGTGACTCTGCCCCGCCGACTTGCGCGCTTCAATCGCTGCCGACCGACCAGTTGAACGGAATCGCCGGGTCGTCCGGCTCGCGCCGCAATTCATCGGGGGATTTCGGGTCATACACTTCCGTGGGGATGTTGATCAACAGGCAACGCCGCTCGCCGATCGCCATCACCCCGTGCCAGACGCCCGGCGGCACTTGCACCAGCATCGGCGTTTCGCCGCGCGCGTCGACGGCCATCGTCCGCCCACGCGTCGGCGAGCCCTCGCGGTCGTCGAACAGGCCGATGAGCGCCCGGCCGTCCACGACGCATTGGTGGTCGGTCTGTGTGCGGTGCGCGTGCCAGGCCTTGATGACGCCTGGGTAGCACGCCGACAGATAGACTTGTCCGAATTTCTGGAAATGCGGCTGATCCGCCCGCAAGATTTCGAACAGCCACCCGCGGTCGTCCGGGAGGACTTTCAGCGGGATGAGCCGGACGCCGGCGATGGCGGGCTCGGTGACGGTGGCGGCGTCAGGCATTCGCCGCCGCCTTCTCGGTGCCGGGCAGTTTCTTCTGCCCGTACCATTCGTCGTAGAAGGACTGCATCTTGCGTTTCAGCGGGCGCCACCAGGCCTCGTTCGCCCGGTACCACTCCACGGTTTCCTCCAGCGCCTGCGGCCACCGGTATTGTGTCTTCCACCCCAGCGCGTGGAGTTTGCTGCTGTCCATCGAATAGCGGCGGTCGTGGCCCGGGCGGTCGTGGCCGCGCTCAATGGACGACTCGTCCTTGCCGAGCAGCGCCAGCATGCGCTCGGTCAGTTCCTTGTTCGTCACCTCGTTCTTGGCCGCGACATTGTAAATCTGCCCAGGCGTCCCGCGGTGCAGCACGGTGAGCAGCGCGGTGCAATGGTCGAGGACATGGATCCAGTCGCGCACATGCAAGCCGTCGCCGTAGAGCGGAATCTGCTTATCGTCGAGCAGGTTGGTGACGAAGAGTGGGATGATTTTCTCCGGATACTGAAAAGGCCCGAAGTTATTGCAGGCGCGCGTCAGCAGCGTCGGTAGGCCGTAGGTGGTGAAATAGGAACGCACCAACATCTCCTGCCCGGCCTTCGCCGCCGAGTAAGGGTTACGCGGGTTGACGGGGCTGTCTTCCGTCCACGACCCTTCGAGGATTTCGCCGTACACCTCGTCGGTCGAGACTTGCAGCATCCGCTCCGCCCCCGCCGCCCGCGCCGCCTCGCAGAGCGCATGGGCGCCCATAATCTCGGTCTGCAGGAAGTGCTCGGCGCCGAGGATGGCGCGGTCCACATGCGTCTCGGCGGCGAAATTGATGACATGGGTGATGCGCTCCGCGCGCATCACCTCCTCGACGAGCGCCCGGTCGGCGACATCGCCGAGGACGAACTTGTAGCGCGCGTCTTGGTCAATATCGCGCAGGTTTTCGAGGTTGCCGGCGTAGGTCAGTTTGTCGAAGTTGACGACACGCTCCGGCGCGCCGACGCCCAGGCCGCCCGGGTTCGCGTCGGTCAGCAAGTGGCGGATCATGTTGGAGCCGATGAACCCGGCCCCGCCGACGATCAGGTAGCGGGCGCTCATACGCGCGTCCGGGACGCCGGACCAGTGACGCGCGGTGTCGAGCCGCCGAGCGTGCGCTCGAGGAAGTCCGCCAGCGCCGCCTGCCAGGGCCGCAGCGGCGCGTGGCCGGTCTGCGCCCAGCGCCGCGAAGTCAGCGCGTGGTACGCGGGCCGCGGCGCCCGCGCCAGTTCATCGGTCAATTGTTGATGCGTCACGCGTTCCACTTGCGCGTTCAGGCCCGCCATTTCGAACAGCGTCTCCGCCCACTGCGCCGGCGAGCACGACCCCGCATTCGTGAGATGAAAGACCCCGCGCTCGCGCTCTTCCACCAAATCGCTGAGTGCCTCGGCCAAATCGGGCACATAAGTCGGCGACCCGACCTCGTCGGCCACCAGCCGGCAGGCCTCGCCCGCGTTCGCCTGCGTCAGCATCATTTTCGGAAAACTGCTCCCGCGCACCCCATACAGCCAATCGCTGCGCACGACCGCCCAGCGCCCTTCGCTCGCCTGCACCGCTTCTTCGCCGGCGCGCTTGGTCTTCGCATAGACGCTCTGCGCGTGCGGCGCATCATCCTCGTGATACGGCTGCCGTTTGATGCCGTCGAACACGAAGGCGGTGCTGAGATACAGAAAATACGCCCCCGTCCGCAGGGCGGCATCCAGCAGCGCCGCCGTCGCCGCGACATTGTCGCGCTCGGCGCCCGACGGGTCGCGCTCGCACGCTTCTGAGTCGGTGCGCGCCGCGCAGTGGACGATGGCGGTGGGCTTCCCTTCGCGCACGAACGCCAGCACGCGCTCGGCGTCGGCCAGGTCGAACTGCTTCCGGCCGCAGTGCCGCAGCACCACATGCCCCCGGCGCTCCAGCGCCTCGGCGACTTCGCCGCCGAGCCGCCCGCGGGCGCCGGTGACGACCGTCCGCATTACGCCGGCTCCTTCGTCAGCGCGCTCGACTCATGCCAGCGCGCCACTTCCAGGTTGGCACGCAGGAGCGCGTCCTTCGATTCGCCCGCGTCGAGCCAAACGCCGTCGAGTTCCGACCAGGAGAGCGCATCCTCATCGAGATAGCGGTTGTTCACATCGGTGATCTCGAGTTCGCCGCGACCCGACGGCTTCAGCGCGCGGATGTAATCGAAGACATGCGCGTCGTACATGTAGAGGCCCGTCACCGCCAGATGCGACGGTGGGAGTTTCGGCTTCTCGATGATGCGCAAGATGCGCGGCGGCGTGCTGTCGTCGAATTCGGGGACACCGTACTCACTCGGGTTGTCGACGGGCTTCACGAACACGCGCGCTCCGCGCACGAAACTGCGCACATCGGCCGAGAGGTCGGCGTTCGTGACATTGTCGCCGAGCACGACCAGAATGCGTTCGCCGTCGGCAAAGTCCTCGCACAGGCGCAACGCCGCGGCGATGCCGCCCTCGCCCTCCTGAAAAGCGTACTGCAGCCGTGACAGGCCCAGTTCCCGACCGTCGCCCAGCACCGCCAGAAAGTCGCCGGCGTGCGGGCCGCCGGTCACCAGCATCACTTCCCGGATGCCCGCCCGCACCAGCGTTTCCAGCGGATATTGCACCATGCAGCGGTCATAGACCGGCAACAGGTGCTTGTTGGTCGCTCGGGTCAGGGGATACAACCGCGTGCCCAGCCCACCAGCCAGCACGACGCCTTTCATCGCCAACAGGGCCTCCCACGAGGGCTGTGGGTACTATACCATTCACGGCGCGGCCACTACACCACGCGCCGCACACGTCGATCCCCGGGGGCAGGGAGGCGCCGCCTCGGGAGCGAAGTCTCTTCGCGCGGGAGGGAGACCGACCGATGAGAGTGAGCCAGGTGACGATTCGCACGCTGTGGAATGCCGCACGCCTGCTGTTGGTGGTCACGGCGTTCGCCGCGCTGACCGGCTGCCCCAGCAGTCTCGCCGTCGGCGGCGGGCTGTTCGGCGTCCGCATCGTCAAGGTGGACAGCGTCACCGGCCCGACCGGCACGACGCTCACCGTCTCCGTGCTCATTGACCGCGCCGACGGCATCGCCGGCGGCGACCTCATCATCACTTTCGACGCGTCGAAAGTGACCGCGGTCGGCGCCACCACCACTTCCCTGACGGGCGGGTTCATTCTCGAAGCCAACCCGCAGCCCGGCGTCCTGAAGGTGTCGTTCGCCAACGCCACCGCCATCAGCAGTGGGCAAGGCGCACTCGTGGACTTGGAACTGCGACTGGCGCCCGGGGTCGGTTCCGGCACCTGCATCGCACTGTCGTTGCGCAGCGATTCACAACTCTTCGCCGAGAGCGGCCAAGTGATTCCAATGCAGCGCCAAGACGGGGAATTGTGCGCGCCGTAGCGCACTTCACCGCACCGCACTCCGCGTCACTTCAGACTGAGGCCCCGAACCAATGATTGCCCCCCACGGCGGCGCGCTGGTGGATCGCGTCCTGCGCGGCGCTGCCGCGCAGGCGGCGCGCGCTGACGCCGCGAAATTGCCGCGCCTCGAACCGCGCGCGGAAGTGCTGCGCGACCTGGAGAACATCGCCGCCGGCGTGTTCAGCCCGCTCATCGGCCCGCTCGGCAAGGCCGACCTAGATGCGGTGGCCGCCAAGGGGCGGCTCGCCAACGGCGTGGCTTGGACCGTCCCCGTCCTCCTTGACGCCCCCGCTGACCGAAAGGACATCGCCGCCGGCGCTCGCCTCGCCCTGGCGCCGCCGGGCGCCGGGCCGCTCGGCATCCTGACCGTCACCGAAATGTATCCGTGGAACCGCGAGCAGGTGGCACAGGGCGTCTTTGGCACCGCAGACCAGCAACACCCCGGCATCGCCGCGCTCAACGAGTTGAGCGACCGCCTCATCGGCGGCACCGTCGAGTTCTTCGATTTCACGCCGAACCCGTACGCCGCCTACACGCGCACGCCCGCGGAAACGCGGCTGTTCTTTGCCGAGCGTGGCTGGGAGACGGCCGGCGCCTTTCAGACGCGCAACATCCCGCACGCCGGACACGAGTACATGCAGAAGGTCATCCTGGCGATGTGCGACGGACTGATGATCCACCCGGTCATCGGCCGCAAGAAGGCGGGCGACTTCACCGACGAGATGATCCTGCGGTGTTATGAAGCGCTGCTCGGCATCTACTTCCCCACCGACCGCGTGCTGCTCAATACCTTCCGCACACATATGCGCTACGCCGGGCCGAAGGAAGCCATCTTCCACGCCATCGTCCGCAAGAACTACGGCTGCACGCACATTGCCATCGGGCGCGACCACGCCGGCGTCGGCAAATATTACGCGCCTGACGCCGCCATTCGCATCTTCGACCAGTACCCGGAATTGGACATCAAGCCCATTACCATCCACGGCGACTTCTTTTATTGTCACGACTGCCGCGGCCTGGGCAGCGAGCGCACCTGCCCGCACCCCGCCGAGCAGCACATTTCGTTCAGCGGCACCGAGGTGCGCGCCGCGCTGCGCGACGGGCGGCTGGTGCCCGCCGAAATCGTCCGCCCCGAGGTCTTCGACATCCTGGCGAGCGAGGAGCAGCCGTTCGTCACTTGAGCGCGGGGGCGGCTGTCGGGCAGAATGGGCGCGGTGGGCAGCGAGTGCAATCTCTCGGAGGCGACAATGTCCCAAGCATCGGCTGATCACGAGCGCGCGCGCGGCGCCGGCTGCGCCGTCTGGTTCACCGGCATCCCTGCCTCCGGCAAGACCACCATCGCCAAGGCCGTCGAGCGCATCTTGCGCGAGCGCGGCCTGCGCGTCGAGAACTTGGACGGCGACGAAGTGCGCAAGGTCCTCAGCCCGCTCGAGAAGTGGAGTCGCGAGGACATCGAGCGCCACCTGACCCGCGTCACCTGGGTGGCGAAGGTGCTGGCGCGCAACGGCGTCATCGCCCTCATCTCCGCCGTCGCGCCGCACAAGGAATTCCGCGACCGCGCCCGTTCGCAGATCGAGCGCTTCGTCGAAGTCTATGTGCGCTGTCCCGTCGCCGTCTGTCGGCAGCGCGATCCGCAAGGGCTGTACAAGCGCGTCGACGAGGGCAAAGCCACCGATGTCCCGGGCGTGCATTTCCCCTACGAGGAGCCCGACCGCGCCGAACTCATCCTCGATACCGACCAGGAGCCGGTCGAGGCCTCCGTCGCCAAGACGCTGCGCCGCCTCGAAGAACTCGGCCACCTCGCTGTCTACGACGCCGCCGAACAGGCGCAGGTCGTCGAGCGCTTGAGCAAGTTGGGGTACCTGTAGGCAGATGGGAGCGGGCAGTAGCCAGAAGTAACCGCAAGACTCTTTGACTCGTCCGCCGTCTACGGCCTCCTACCGCCCGCCGGCTGCCTGTTCCCCGGCAGGGCGCTCACCCGCCGCGCCGAAGAGGTCAAAGCCCTCATGCCCCACCGCTGGCCCTGGAAGCAGAGAAAGCCGCCCCGAGTCTTCGTCCTCGGGCTGGACGGCGTCCCCTATTCCCTGCTGATGCGCCTGGCCGAGCAGGGCGTCATTCCGCACCTCGCCGCGCTGCTCAAGACCGGCCAGACGGTCCCGATCCATTCCGTGCTGCCGCCGATTTCGTCGGTCGCCTGGGCGTCGTTTATGACGGCGCGCAACCCGGGCAAACACGGCATCTTCGGATTCGTCGACCGCCAGCCCAGTTCGATGCAACTATTTCTCCCCACCTCCGCGCACCTGAAAGCCGAACCGCTGTGGGAGGCCATCGGCCGGACCGGCAAGCGCGTCCTGGTGATGAACTGCCCGGTCACCTATCCGCCGCGGCCCGTCAACGGCATCCTGGTGTCCGGGTTCGAGGCGCCGTCGCTCGACAAGGCCGTCTATCCCGCCGACCTGGTCCCGAAGCTGCGCTCGTGGGGCTATCAGACCGACGCCAACCCGCGCCTCGGCCACCGCGATCTCGAAGCGATGATGCTGGCGCTGCGCCGCGTCCTGAAGGCGCGCTTCTTCACGCTCTTCCAACTGATCGCGCAGGAATCGTGGGACTTCGTCTTCTGTCATGTAATGGAGACCGACCGCCTCCATCATTTCTTCTGGGGGCCGTACGCGCACGAGGACAGGGTCTTCGGCGCCGAGTTCCTTCGGTTCTATGTCGAACTCGACGCGCTCATCGGCTCGCTGCTCGCCGCCATTCCCGACGAGACCGAACTGATTTTGCTCTCCGATCACGGGTTCACAGAACTGCGCACCGAGTTCTATCTCAACACCTGGCTGCGCGAGTCGGGGTGGTTCGTGACTGCGCCCGACGGCGCCCGCGGCGACGGTTTATCCCTGGGCGCCGGCACGCGCGCCTATTCGCTCGTGCCCGGCCGCGTCTATCTCAACCTGCGCGGCCGCGAGCGGGACGGCATCATCGAACTGAAGGACTACGCCGCGGCGCGCGCTGAACTCACTGATGTCCTGCGCGCCGCCAAAGACCCCGAGACCGGCGCCGCGGTCATTGCGCAGGTCCTGACGCGTGAAGAGGCATTCACCGGCCCGCACCTCGACCTGGCGCCCGACCTGGTCGTGCTCCCCGTGGACGGCTTCGACCTGAAGGGCAGCCACCCGCAGGGGCAACTCACCGGCCGCGGCGCCATTTCGGGCATGCACACTTACGGCGACGCGTTCTTCTTCGCCCGCGGGCGGCGCATCGTCGGCAATGACCTCTCGGTGATGGACCCGGCGGCGACCGTCTGCGACCTGTTCCAACTCGACCCCGGCGACCGCGACGGGCGCAACGCGGTGAAGTGATGGCCGTCTTCCGGATGGCGGGCCTGCTGCTGCTGACCGCGCTCGCCCTCCCCGGCCTCTGGCTCCTCGGCGCGCTCACCTTTCTCAATTACCGCGCCGCCGGGCGGGCGCTGTGGACAGTGGCGCGCACCGGCGCAGTCCCGCCGCTGCCCTATGAACGCCTCGCCCTCTCGCCGCGCCGGATGGCGCGCTACCTGCGGCTCCGTCTCGACACCTTCGGGCTGTACTATCCCAGTTATGGCGTGGACATCGCCTCGGCGATGAAGGCGCGCGCTGACGGCGGCGCCGCGCCGGCGCTGCTCCGCGTGCGCCGCTGGCTGCGTGTATGAACCGCTTGCCGCTGCACGCCCTGCACGCCGCCGCCGGCGCGCGGTTCGGCGACGACCGCGGCACGCAAGTGCCGCTCGACTACGGCGACCCACCTGCCGAATACCGCGCCGCGCACGAAACCGCGGCACTGTTCGATTGGTCGGACGCAGCGCTGCGGATTGTGCGCGGCGGCGACCGCGTGCGCTTCTTGCAGGGGATGGTGACCAACGATGTCGCCGCGCTCGCCGACGGCCAGCGCTGCCTGGCCTGCCTGTGCAACGACAAGGGCGGCATTCAGGCGGTCGTGGATGTGTGGCGCCAGCACGACGCGTTCTGGCTGTTCTCCGACCCGGGGATGGACGATGTCATCCACGCCCGCCTCGACCGCTATATCGTCGCCGACGATGTCACACTCGAACGCGCCACCGCCGCCTTCGGCAAACTGACCCTCGTCGGCCCACGCGCGCAGGAAGTGGTCGCTGCGTTCGCGCCGGCGGCGCACGACCTGGCGCCCAACGGCATCGTCTCGCTCGATGACACTGCCTGGCTGGCGCGCCGCGCATTCAACTCCCTCGACGCCTTCCTGCTCGTCGCAACAAACGAGGCGCTGCCCGTGTTCGCAGAACGCGTCGCAGCAACCGTCGGTGGAGCGGGTGGGCGCTGGGCCGGGCGCGACGCCTGGGACCTCCTGCGCATCGAGGCCGGCTGGCCGCGCTGGGGATGCGAAGTCGGCGAAGACACCTTCCCGCAGGAAGTGGGGCTGACCGACGCGGTCTCGTTCACCAAGGGCTGCTACATCGGCCAGGAAGTCGTCCTGCGCATCCAGCACCGCGGCCATGTCAACCGGCAACTCGTCCGCGTTGTCGTGGAGGGCGACTGCCCGCCGCTCCCCGCCGAGCTCTCCTTAGATGGCAAAGTCGCCGGGCGATTGACCAGTTGCGCCCGTTTCTCCGACGGCCGGACGCTCGGCCTGGCGCTGGTCCGCCGCGACGCGGCGACGTCCGGCGCCCGCCTGGCCCTGCCGGGCGGCGCCGCCACCGCCCAAGTCTGCTAGCCGCCGGGAGCAGGAGTCCGCCCGGCACAGCGGAAATACCTCCCGTTTGGCGGATTCGGGCTCCCGAAGCGCGCCGGGCACCAGGGCGGTGCCGCGCACGGTTCGCTCGTCCGCAGAAAGGTCACACGATGCGCTCGGTGACTCGCTCGCGCGCCCTGCGGCGCGCCATCTTCCTCATCTTTGGGTTGGCACTCTTCGCCACATTCATTGTGCCCGCGCTGGCGTCGGCCGGCACCCAGACCATCACGAACATCGCGGGCAAGACCATCACCAAGAAGTGGGACTTCACCTACTCATCCACCACCGGCGATAAGGCGCGCGCCTCCATCTTGAGCCCGGATAATTCGCGGCTGTTCCTGACCGGCACCGACGACGCCGACGCCTTCACCGTCGCCGTGAACACCACCACCGGCGCCGAAATCTGGCGCGACACCTTTGACGGCAGCGGCGCCGACTTCGACACCGGCGCCTGCCTGGCCATCAGCCCCGACGGCGCCACCCTCTATGTCGCCGGCCAGTCCAATCGCACCGTCGGCGCTGCCAAACTGCCCACCTTCCTGGTCATCGCCTACAACGCGACCACCGGCGGTGTGGTGTGGAGCCACCAGGAGAGCGCGCTCTTCACTTCCTCGAGCGCCGACCTCCCCGTCCAGATGTGCTTCACGCCCGACCCCGACGGCGGCGGCTCCCAGGTGGCGATGGTCGTGGTCACCGGCGTGTCGATCAACACCCCCTTTCCCGGTCAATCGTTCTACGGCACCGTCGCCTATAACGCCGCGACTGGCGCCGTGGTGTGGAAAGACCGCTTCCACACCAACACGACGAAAACTTTCGACCCCTTTGCCGACCCCGTTATCACGACCGCCACCGCCATCGCCTGTGATGCCAATCGTGTCTATGTCAGCGGCACTGATTACCGAGCCGGCGGCGTCGGCCTCAATGCCTTCGACTCCACTACTCACGCCTATAACCGCGGGACCGGCACGACGGCCTGGACACATTCCCACAACGGACCGGACAACAAGTTTGACGCCACGCTCGATATGGCATTGAGCGCCGACGGCACGCAAATCATCGCCGGGGGCGTCCAAGATCTCGATTTCACCGTGATGAGCGGCAGCCCCAAGCCTCTGCTGATTGCTCTCAATGCCTCCACCGGCGGCCTGAACTGGGAGAAGGACTTCAGCGCCGATGTGACCGATGCCGGCATCTTCGCTCTCACCGTCGGCTCGAACGACTCCGGTCAAATCGGCACGGGCGCACCGGGCCGCATTTACTTCAGCGGCAATGGCAACACGATTGCCCCCAACGCGTTCGGCTACTGGGCGGGGGCCGTGAATCCCAACGGTTCCGTTGTCTGGGGGCCGTCGGTCTACGACGGCGGCACCCCCTCCGACGACAGCGTGGGTCCGATATTGGCCCGCGCCATCGTCGCCAGGAAAGCGCCGGCCGGGTTTAACGGGGAATGGGTCTATGTCACCGGCACCGAGAGCGTCTCCGGCTCGACGAACAGCGACCTCACCACGCTCGCCATCGTCGGCTTCAAGCCCGTGGGTGCGCCCGACCCAGTCAGCCCGGGTGACTTGCTCTGGGACGCCCGACTCAACGGCGCGGCCAACGGCAACGACGGCGCCTTGGCTTACTTCGATGCCAATGCGCCCGCGGAGAAGTTCTTCGAGGACATTCCCGGCGACCAACTCGTCACCGTCTCCTCCGACGGCTCGACTATCTACGCGGTCGGCACCGTCACGGACGCCAGCACCAGTTACGCCGCCAGCGCCTATCAGTATTCGACCGCCATCCCGCCGTCGGTCACGCTCCTGGCGCCCTCGGGCACGCCGCCGGTGCTCGTCCACGACACCGAAGTCGGCGGCGTCCTCGGCACGCAAGTGACCGCCGATGCAAGCGCCGGCGACTTTCCGCTGGCTGGCACCACGCTCGATCTGATCGTGGACGGCGTGGTTGAAGACGCGATTCCCTTCAATGCCGGCAGCGGCCACTACGAGAAGTTCGAGCGTACGATTCGCACCAATGTCCAGCCCTTCGACTGCAGCAATGAGGGGACGCACACGCTCACGCTCCGCGCCACCGACACGATGGGCAACATCGGCAGCGACTCGCTGCTGGTGAATGTGGACAACACGACCTTCCCCGATGTCGCGTGCAGCGATGGGTCGTTCCTGTTCGTCGAGGCGCTGGTGCGCAACGCTATTGCCGCCGGCTTCCCGGACGGCACCTACAAACCCACCAACATCGTCAACCGCGGGGCGATGTCCGTCTTTATGTCCCGCACCGCCGACCGCACGCTTGGCACCTTTGCCGCGTTCACGCCGCCGGCATGCGGCAGCGAGACCTTCACGGATGTCGACTGCGCCAACGGTTCCTACAAGTTCATCGAGTATGTCGCGGCCAACGGCATCGCCGGCGGCTTCCCCGATGGCACCTACAAGCCGGCGAATGTCGTGACGCGCAGCGCGATGGCCGTCTTCCTGGCACGAGTGCGCGACTTGACCGACGGTGATCTCGCCGCCTTCACGCCACCTGCGCCCGGCAGTGAGACCTTCCCCGATGTCCCCAGCACGCACCCCTCGTACAAGTTCATCGAGTACATCGTGAGCAAGGGCATCGCCTCCGGCTTCCCCGACGGCACCTATCGGCCCGCCAATGCCGTCACCCGCGGCCAGATGGGCATCTTCATCACCCGGACCGCCGACTTAGTGTTCTAGCAGCGATTGCTCTCTCTTCTCTCAACCGCGCCCCGACGGCAACAGCCGCCGGGGCGCGGTTCTTGTGGCCGCGGATCACGGGGCTCTGTTGCTTCCGTCAAGGTCACATACAAACCCGGAAAGACCAATCAAATCCGCGCAACAAAGAGCCCTGAAGAGAAAACTCCTCAAAGTGCCCAACCCGATGTGGAACAGAGGGGCAGTGCCAGCGGCGGGGACGGCCCGCCACGCAGCTTGAAGCGCAGTCCAACCACGATAAAGGCAAACCCCGGGAAATCGGGGGACGCAAAGCCGAGGGTCTACGGCCCGCGAGGGCTATGACGGCCGGGCTGCCGGAGCAGTGCTCCGGCTCACGAGAAAGCGGCCAGTCCGTGAGGGCGGAGTGGGTTTCCGGCGCGGCCTGTGCTTTCCCGTCGAGCCGACGGAGATGCACAGGCCTTTTCGCGTCTGAACCCAGGAGGCATTCGATGTCACGACGCATCGACGAGCGGAATTCTGACGGACTGACGGTTGCACGCAGGACCACCGGACGCGCCGGTCGCTTCATCGCGGTGGCGCTGGCCGTGCTGTGCGCGGCGGTCGTCCTCGGGCGACCCGCCCAGGCGGCGGTCGTCGGGCATCGGACGGCGGTGCCGCCGGGCACCCTCCTGTTCCAGGGCCGCCTGACGCTGGCCAACGGCAACACCGCCCCGGACGCGGTGTACACACTGCACTTCATCCTCTACAACGCCGCGGCGGGCGGCAACGCGCTCTGGTCCGAAGACCTTGATGTCCCCGTCTCCGGCGGCGTGTTCTCCGTCGTCCTGGGGAGCGTTTCTCCGCTCAACGCCTCTCTGTTCACCGACGCGCGCTGGCTGGGCGTCAGCGTCGGCGCCGATGCCGAATTGACCCCGCGCTTCGAGATTGCGTCGGTCCCGTGGACCCTCCTGGCCGAGACCGCGCACTCCGCCGACGACGCCGCCAAACTCGATGGCCACCTAGCCAGCGAGTTCTTGATCGGTCCCGTCCAGACTAGCGACATCGCAGACGGCGCCGTCACGGACGCCAAACTGGCGCCCAACGCGGTCAACACCGCCGCGCTCGCCGACGGGGCCGTGACCACGCCCAAACTCGCCGATGGCGCCGTCACCACGGCGAAACTGGCGGACGCCGCAGTGACCGATGTGAAACTTGCCGACAACGCCGTGACGACTTCGAAGATTGCCGACAACGCCGTCACCACAGCCAAGATCGCGGACAACGCCGTCACGACCGCCAAGATTGCCGACGGCGCCGTGGCGACCGCGAAGTTGGCCGACAGCGCCGTGACCTCGGCCAAGATGGCCGACGCCTCCGTGACGCCCGCCAAGTTGGACCGGACCTATCTCGAAGGGCCACTTGCCGGCGGCGACCTCGCCGACGGTTCGGTGACCACCGCCAAACTCGCCGACAACGCGGTGACCACACCGAAGATCGCCGACGGGGCGGTCACGACCGCCAAAATCGCCGATGGCGCGGTGGCGACCGCGAAATTGGCGGATAGCGCGGTGACCGATGTGAAAATTGCCGACGGCGCGGTCACGACCGCCAAACTGGCCGACAATGCCGTCGCCACACCCAAGATCGCCGACGGCGCCGTCACCACGGCTAAACTGGCCGACGCCGCAGTGACCGATGCGAAACTTGCCGATGGCGCCGTCGCCACCGCCAAACTCGCCGACAATGCCGTGTCGACTCCGAAGATTGCCGACAACGCAGTGACCACCGCGAAGCTCGCCGATGGTGCCGTCGCGACCGCCAAGTTGGCCGACAGCGCCGTGACCTCGGCCAAGATGGCCGACGCGTCCGTCACGCCCGCTAAGTTGGACCGGACTTATCTCGAAGGGCCGCTCGCCGGCGGCGACCTCGCCGACGGTTCGGTGACCACCGCCAAACTCGCCGACAACGCCGTGACCACCGCCAAGATTGCCGACGGGGCTGTTACGACCGCCAAACTGGCCGACGGTGCCGTCTCGACCGCGAAACTGGCGGATGGGGCCGTGACGCCGGCCAAGTTGGACCGCGCCTACGCGCAGTTGCCCATCACCACTGCCGACATCGCCGATGGCGCAGTGACGACCGCCAAGATTGCCGACAGCGCCGTGGACGGCGCCAAGTTGGCGGCCGGTGCGGTCACCACTTCGCACCTCGCCGACGGGGCGGTGACCCCGGCCAAGTTGGACCGCGCCTATTTGCAGTCGCCCGTCGGCACCGCCGACATCAGCGACGCTGCGGTCACCAGCGCCAAACTGGCCGCCGGGGCCGTCTCTACCAGCCATGTGGCTGATGGCGCGATTACCCCCGCCAAGTTGGACCGTGCCTATCTGCAGTCGCCCATCGGCACCGCGGACATCAGTGACGCTGCGGTGACCGGCGCCAAGATTGCCGCCGGCGCGGTCGGTACCAGCAACCTGGCGGACAGTTCGGTGACGAGCGCCAAGGTTGCCGATGGCGCCGTGACGAGTGCCAAGTTGGCCGACGGGTCAGTCGCGACGGCGAAATTGGCTGACGCGTCCGTCACCGCCGCCAAACTCGCTGACGGCTCGGTGGGAACTGCCAAGATGGCCGATGGCGCGGTGACCACCGCCAAATTGAGTGACGACGCCGTCTCGACTGCGAAGGTGCAGGACGGCGCCATCACGCTGTCCAAACTGGCCGCCGGCGTCCTCGACAACGCCACCGTGGCCGACGGCGCCATCACGGCTGCGAAGTTGGCCGCCGGTGCAGTCGGCTCTTCGGCGCTAGCGTCCGGCGCCGTGACAACGGCGAAGATCGCCGCGGGCGCGGTCGGCACGACCGAACTCGCCGACGGTTCCGTGACGACACCGAAACTGGCCGACAGCGCGGTCACGACCGCCAAGCTTGCGGACAACTCGGTCAGCACAGCCAAGTTGGTCGACAGCGCAGTGACCACCGCGAAGATTGCCGATGCGTCCGTGACTTCCGCGAAACTCGCGGACAACGCGGTTACGACCGCGAAAGTCGCCGACGCCAACATCACCACAGCCAAACTGGCCGACAGCGCCGTTACCACGGCCAAAGTGGCCGACGGCGCCATCACGATCGCCAAGCTCGCCGCGGGTGTGCTGGGCTCCGCTACGGTCGCCGATGGCGCCATCACGACCGCCAAACTGGCGGACACCGCGGTCACTTCGGCCAAGATGAACGCCAGTGCCATCGTTCCCGGCGGGCTGTTCTCCATCCAGACCAGTACGCACGGGCTGCTTGACATCAACAGCGGCGTCACGACCACGGTCGTGTCGGTCGCGGTGACCAACACCAGCGCCTACGACGCCTGGGTCATCGCCTCGTACGACGGCCACGGCATGCGCAACGGCGGCAACGGCACCGGCTACGCCACCATCACTTTGAGCGTCGCCGCCCCTGGAACGCTTTCCAAGACGGTGTCGTGCGGCGCGGCGGCGCCGGGCGATGACACACGCCACGCCTTCCATGTCGGCGGCTGGGATGTGATTCCGGCGGGCGCCACCCGCACCGTCAAGGTGGACATTGCGGCCGTCAGCAAAAACTTCCGCGCCCTCGGCGGCGCGCTGGACATCATGCTCGTGCGGCAGGTGCAATGAGCCGCCACACACATCGCACGGCGCCCTTGCTGATTGCGCTCGCGCTCCTGAGCGCGCCGGCGCCCCTGCACGCGGCCGATATCCAGGCCAGTCCGAAGGGGTCCGGCGGCAGCGTCCAGGTCACCGCGAACCGCGTCACACGCGTCGTCGGCAATCTCAGTGCCGGCGGCGGCTTCGCGGCGACGACGAACTATCAACTCTTCGGCCTGATGGGCTGGCCGGCGTTGGGCACTGGCACCGGATCGTCGTATCGCATCGAAGCCGGGCTGGCGTTTTCCGCCGCCCCGCCGATTCTGACGCTCGACCCGCCCGCACTGGTGGAGCCGTTGAGCGGTGCCATGCTGCACGGCGTCGCCCGCCTCAGCGCGGTGCCGCCCGCGCAGTCCGCGCCGGTGACCCAGATGGTGTTCTACGCCGACGATGTCGAGATCGGGCACGCGGATGCGCCGACTGCCGGCCGTTGGTCACTCGACTGGTCAACATTCGCCACCTGCGAACGCGACGGGGTCACGCTGACCGCGCGCAGCCGCGGTCTGACGGGCGCCTTCAGCGGCGGCAGCAACCCGGTAACCGTCAATCTCCGCAACCAGACCTTCAGCGATGTCCCCTGCCTGCACTGGGCGCGGCTGTTCATCGAATCAATCGCCGCGGCGCACATCGCGACCGGGTTCCCCGACGGGACCTTCCACTCCGACGAGACCGTCACGCGCGCGCAGATGGCCGTCTTCCTGGCCCGCTCCGCCGACCTCTCGCTGCACAATCTGGCATCGTTCGCACCGCTCGCCTGCGGGCAGGAATCATTCGGCGACTTGACCTGTACCTACTGGGCGTACCGGTTCATCGAGTACGCCTTCGCCAAGGGCCTGATGGCGGGATTCAACGGCCCGCCGAACGCGGGCGGTGGCAACACCCTCGTCTTCCGCCCCGATCAGTTGGTCACCCGGCAAGCGATGGCCCTGTTCCTGGCCAAGGTGCGCGACTTGAGCGACCACGACTTCGCCGCCTTTGCGCCGCCGGCGTGTGGGAGCGAGTCCTTTGCCGATGTCCCATGTTCCAACGCGGCCTACAAACAGATCGAGTACATCGCGTCGAAGGGCATCACCGTGGGGTTCGCCGACGGCTTCTTCCGTCCCGGCCAATCGGTGACGCGCGCGCAAATGTCGGTGTTCCTCGTCCGGGCGTCGCGCCTGCCGCTGTAGTGTGTCGCGTGTTGCGATCCTCTGACTGCTACGCCGGGCGGCGCACCTCGGCATAGAGCGCGTGTGTTTCGCGCGCCAGCGCCGCGCGGACCGGCGCCAAGGACGCCACCTGGGGCCACACCACCTCGGCCGGCAACTCCAGCGCCGGTGTGCGGTCGTCTCCTGCGCGCGGCGCCGTCCGCGGCGCGCGCAACCACGCGGCGACAGCCTGACCGGCGCGCGGGGCCTGTGCAGCCAGTGAGCCCGCCACCGCCCGCAGTTCGCTGACTAGCGCATCGCGCTGGTCGAGCAGTCGAAGCACCGCGCGCGCGAGCATTTCGCCATCGGCGATCGCGAGTGGCACGGCCTCGATCCCACGCACGAACACCCCCGCCAGCGCCGCCACCTTCGGGTCGTAGACCAGCACCACCGACGGCACGCCGGCGCGGACCGCGAACCAGAGCGCGTGCAGCCGCATCACGAGGGCCACATCGGCGGCGGCGAGCATCGCCATCGCCGCCTGGGGACTGCCCGGCGCGGCCACCGCCACGCGGTCGGGTCGCCCGATCCGCTCGGCCACGGTGCGCGCCACGGTACGTGCCACCGCGGCATCGTCGTCCGGCGTCCGCTGGAAGGGCAGCAAGAGTGCGCTCCCGCCAGTGCGTTGCAGCACTTCAGCCACGGCGTCGGCGACCGCCGCGTGCACGCGTTCGCCGTCCCGCCACGGCCGCACATTCACCGCGATCCACGGCCGCGGCCGCGTGCCGAACGCTCCGACATCGAGCGCCGCCGGCCCGGGCGCAGCGGCGGCGACATCGGGAATCACCTGAGCCGGCACCCGGTCGGCCCCCATCTGCGCCAATATGTCCGCGCTGCCCCGATCGCGCACGATGACCAGGCCTGCCTGCTGCGCGGTGTACCGAGCGAACGCCCGGCCGATCGGTGTCTCCAGCGGCCCGACGCCGAGCGAGAACAGCCCAAACGGCTTGCCGAACGCCTTCGCCACTATCGCTAGGCGCGGCGCCTGATAGAGCCACGCCGCGTGCCCGCGCGCCCAGTCTTCCCAAGTCGGCGCGAAGGTGTGGTCATACAGCAAGCCACCGCCGCCCAACAGCACGGCGTCGCTGGCGCCGACTGCCGACGCCACCGCCTCCCAGTCGTAGGCGTCAATGGCGGTAACGCCGAGTTGGTTTGCGCGCGGCGCCAACGCCGCGCCGCCGGCGACGGCGAATTCGGCATCGGGCACGGCGCCCCGTAAGACTTGCAGCGCGCCCTCCAGGATGGCGTCGTCGCCGAGGTTGGTGTAACCGGCGGCGGTATAGAGCAACAGACGCGGCATCGCTCTCAATTCCCCTCGGCGACCGTGCGCAACACTTCGAGCGTCCGGCGCGCCGTCTCAACCCAGGAGAACTGCGCGGCGCGGCGTAGGCCCGCCTCGCGCAAGGCGCGGCGGCGGTCGTCGTCGTGCCAGAGTGTGCGTAACGCCTCCGTCCAGCGCTCCGGCTGGTCGGGGGGCAGCAGCCACGCCGCGTCGCCCGCCACTTCGGGCAGCGACCCGCGGTCGCTGCACACCACCGGACACCCGCACGCCATCGCTTCGAGGACCGGCAGCCCGAACCCCTCATACCAGGACGGAAACGCCAACGCGACGGCGCCCGTGTAAAGACCGGAGAGGTCGTCCTCTCCGATGTAGCCGGGGAAGTGCACCGCGGCGCCGACGCCGAGCGCCTCAATGCAGGCGAACACGGCCTCGTTCTTCCACCCGCGCGGCCCGGCGATGACGAGGTGGAGGTCGTCGCCGCCGGTGCGGGCCTGCGCCACCGCGGTCACCAGCGTTTCCAAGTTCTTGCGCGGCTGAATCGCGCCGACGGTCAGGATATACCGCTCCGGCAGCGCTAGCCGGGCGCGCAATCGCTGGGCGCCACCGGGATCCGGACGGCAATGCGCCGGCGTGCCGTGCGGGATGACGATGATGCGCTCGGGCGCCGTGCCGAACAACCGCTGCATGTCCGCCTTCGTGCTCTGCGACGGCACGATGAAGTGCGCGGCGCGCCGGAGCGCGTCGCGGTGCGGGCCGAGCGCGTTGTGCAATTGCGCGTCCGTGTACCACTCCGGGTTCGATTCGAAGGTCAAGTCATGGAAGGTCACGACGGCAGGCGCCGTCAGAAAACGCGGTAGCACCGCGTACGGAAACAGCATCGCGCGCACGCCGTCGCGCCATACCGCCCACGGCAATCCCAGCGTCAGCCAGCCGGCGCGCAGCGCGATTGGCCGCGGTCGCAGGCACTTCGCACGCGGCAGCGCGTCGTCTCGAATCCCGGGGCCGGGCTTGAAATACAGGAACACTTCGTCGTCCGGCGCCAGCGCCGCCAGGCCGCGCACCAGGCCGTGGAGATAAAACTCGAAGCCGGTGTGTTCGGCGGGGGAGACGGCGAGCCGCGCCTCGATGCCGACGCGCACTACCGGTCGGCCGGCCCCTCGACCGCCAGTGCCGCGTGCGCCGCCGCCAAGCGCGCCACCGGCACCCGCCGCGGCGAGCAGGAGACATAATCGAGCCCGAGGGTGTGACAAAAGTGCACCGAGTCCGGGTCGCCGCCGTGCTCGCCGCAGATGCCGATTTTGATCTTGGGCTTCGTCCGCCGCGCCCCCTCGATGGCCATCGCCATCAGGCGGCCGACGCCCTCCCGGTCGATGCGTTCCGTCGGGTCGAAGTCGAAAATGCCGTCCGCCAGATACTGGCGCACGATGGGGCCGGCGTCGTCGCGCGAGAGGGCGTAGGTGAGTTGCGTCAGGTCGTTCGTCCCGAACGAGAAGAAGTCCGCCTCGCGTGCGATATCTTCGGCGACCAAGCAGGCGCGCGGGACTTCGATCATGCTGCCGAAGCGGTATTCGACGCGCTGCCCGGTCTCTTTCAACACCTGCTGCACCACGGACTCCAGGTGGCCGCGGATGGCGCGCAACTCCGATGCCATCCCCACCAGCGGAATCATAATTTCGACATGCGGTCGCACGCCGTCGAGTTCCGCCATCGCCGCCGCTTCCATGATGGCGCGCACCTGCATCGCCACGATTTCCGGGTGCAACAACGACAATCGCACGCCGCGCAGCCCCATCATCGGGTTTGCTTCGTGCAAGTCCTCCAACCGCAGCAGCAGGCGTTCGCGCCGCGCCAGTTTCCGCGACCCGGGCTCGATCACGCGCAGCGCCAGCACCGCACGCCGCGTGTCCGCTTCCAAGTCCGAGAAGAACTCGTGCAGCGGCGGGTCAATCAGGCGGATGGTGACCGGCCGCGCGCCGAGTGTGCGGAAAATCTGCTCGAAGTCACCGCGCTGGAGCGGGAGCAGGCGATCGAGTGCCCGCTGCCGCTGCGCCGGCGTCCGCGCCAGAATCATCTGCTGCACCAGTGGCAGCCGCGCGCCCAGGAACATATGCTCAGTGCGACAGAGGCCGATGCCTTCGGCGCCGAACTCCAGCGCTTCCTTGGCCTGCTCCGGGGTGTCGGCGTTCGCCCGCACGCCCAGCGTGCGCAGTTCGTCCACCCAGTTCATGAACTCCTGGAACTTGGGCGTCACCTTGCCCGATTCGGTCGCCAATCGCCCGAAGTAGACGGCGCCGGTGGTGCCGTCCACCGTCAGCCAATCACCTTCGCGCAACGCGTGTCCATTGCAATGGACAAGGCGGCGCTCTTCGTCAATCTCGAGTTCGCGCAGGCCGCACACGGTCGGGATTCCGAACTGCCGCGCCACCAGCGCTGCGTGCGAGGTGCGGCCGCCCTCGGCGGTCAGGACGCCCGTCGCCGCCAGCATGCCGGGCAAGTCATCGGGGCTGGTCTGCCGCCGGACGAGAATGACCTCCTCGCCCCGCCCGGGCTTGCCGATGCGCACCGCGGTCTCGGCATCGAAGACGATCTGCCCCACCGCCGCGCCCGGACCGGCGTTCAGCCCCGTGCCCACCAGCCGCGCCTTGTCCGCCACGCCCTCCTTCAGCCGCGAGTGGAGACACTGCACCAATTGCTCGGGCTGAATGCGGCGCACCGCATCTTCGCGCGTGATGAGTTTCTCTTTCACCATATCGACGGCGATGGCGACCGCCGCCATCCCGCTGCGCTTTCCGCCCCGGCATTGCAAGAGGTACAGCCGCCCGCGCTCGACGGTGAACTCGACATCCTGCATCTCGCGGTAGTGCTGTTCGAGACGCTCCGCCAACTCTCGCAGTTGTGTGTAAATGGCGGGGGCGCGCTTCTCCAACTGCCCGATGTCGAGCGGCGTGCGCACGCCGGCGACAACATCCTCGCCCTGCGCGTTTTCCAAGTACTCGCCGAACAGCCGCCGCTCGCCCGTGGACGGGTTGCGCGTGAAGACGACGCCGGTCCCCGACCCTTCGCCCGCGTTCCCGAACACCATCGCCTGGACATTCACCGCGGTGCCCAAGTCGTCGGCGATGCGCGTGGCGCGGCGATAGGCGATGGCGCGCTCGGTGTTCCACGACTTGAACACCGCCTCGATCGCCAGTTCCAGTTGCCGCAACGGGTCACTTGGGAACGCGGTCTCGGTTTGGCTCTCGATGAGGCGCAGGTAGCGCCGCGTCAGGTCGCGCCAGCCCTCGGTCGTCATCTGCGTGTCGGTGGCGACGCCCAGTTGTTCGCGCTGCTTGCGCAGCAACTCCTCGAACAGGGCGCCCTGCACACCCAGGACGATTTCCCCGAACATCGCCAAGAAGCGGCGATAAGCGTCATAGGCGAACCGCTCGTCGCCGGTCAGCCGGATGAGGCCGTGCAGCGTCTTGTCGTTCAGGCCCAGGTTCAGCACCGTGTCCATCATCCCGGGCATCGAGAACTTCGCGCCGGAGCGCACCGACACCAGCAGGGGATTGTCTGCGTCGCCGAAGCCCTTGCCGGTCTCCTGTTCGACGGCTTGCAGCGCGGCGCGGACTGCCTTGATCAGACCGTCCGGCAAGCGGCCGAGGCGGAGATAGTCGCGGCAGGCATCCGTCGTGATGGTGAACCCCGGCGGGACGGGCAGGCCGAGGCGCGTCATCTCGGCGAGGTTGGCGCCCTTGCCGCCCAGCAGGGCGCTTTGCTCCCTGTCGCCCTCGGCGAACGCGAAGACGCGGCGGGTCAGCGGCGCGGTCGTACTACTTGGGTGGTCCACCCTGCGTCGGTTTCGCGGGCGTTGTGGGGGGTTTGGCCGTACCGCCCGATTCCCCGGAGCCGGGGACATACGGCTGCACCTCTTTCGGCACATCCACTTTGCCCGGCGCCACGCCCGTGGGGCCGGGCGCGCCCGGCGCCCCACCAGGCGTCGCCGGCTTGGCGCCCTTCTGCTGGTCGTAAAACTTCTGCAAGTCCGCGAAGGCCGAGTCGGAAATCTTCACTGTGGCGCCGTTCCACAGTGACTGGAAGTAGGAGTAGGTGTCCTGGCTGATGGTGGTGTTGGGCGGGGCGTTCAGCACCATAATCAGCATCACGAACGCTTTCACTTCGTCGAACGACCGCGTCACGCCCTCGCGGATCTCCGCCACCCGCACAATTTGAAAAGCGCCTTCAGGGAAGACCGCCGGGCCCGGCTCGGTCATCTCGCCTTCCTGCATGGTCAGCACCGAGGCCAAGTCCGGGGGAATTGAGGTGGTGTCTTTCCAGCCCCATTCCCCGCCTGCCGCCTTGGTCGTCTGGTCGACGGAATTCGCTTTGGCGGCGTCCTCAAACTTGAGTTCCCCGCTTTGGATGCGCTGGCGCAGCGCGCTGATGGCGGTCTTGTCGCCCATCACGATCCGTTGCAGATGCACCTGTTTCGGGTCGTCGAATTCGGCTTTGTGCTCGTCAAAGAATTTCTTGGCGTCCGCTTCGCTGACCACCAGTTTGGCAATGAGCAGGTTGCGCTTGAGCAGGGCGCGCAGGTCTTCCTTACTCGCCCCCGGCGCCGCCTGGTCGAGCATGTGATTACGCGCGTCGGAAAACTTGATGATGCTGTCGATCTCGGCGTCGGTGACCGTGATTTTCTTTTCGCGGGCGTCGGCCTCGAGCAGCCAGGTGTCTATGACATTGCGGAGTAGGCGCTGGGCGTCGCCGTTGCGTTTCGCTTCCGTCCACACTTCGTCCCGCTTGATGCGGTGGCCGTTGACGATGGCCTCCACCTTCGTCTGACACCCCGTCAAGGGCAGCAACACCACGCCCACCACCAGCACGGCCAGCGCGATGAGCAGCGCCATTCGGGGGAGACGACCGGACATATACTTCTCCTTTTGGGCGAATCGGGACGAAAATGGGCTAACAAGTCATTGTAGGAGGGCGCGCGGGACGGGTCAATGCCGCCACGCCCGTGGTATACTGCCTCGGCTGCGACACGAGGAAGAGGAGCCAACACGGATGACGCGACGGCACCGCGCCGCCGGTTGGAGCGGGCATCGCTGGGTAGTCCGGGCCGTGGTGTGCGCCGCCCTGTTGGGCGTCACTTTGCCGGCCGGTACCTGGGCCGCTGACCCCAAGACCAGCGACCAACTCCGCCAGGAACTCGATCAACTCAAGCAGGAGCAGGCGCGCCTGCAGAAGGAACGCGGCAAGGCCGCAGCGCGGGAGCGGGACGCCAACCGGCGACGGCTCTCCACTGAGCAGCAACTCCGGTCCACCGCCCACGATGTCGTGAACGCCGCCCAGCGCGTCCGAACTCTCACTTCCCGCCTCGGCCAGGCCCGCCAGGACCTCGAAGAATCCAAGCGCGACCTGGAACAGCACCTGCAGGACTTCGCCCAGCGCATTGACCTGCTCTATCGCTACGGCGAGCCGTCCACTATCGAATTGCTGCTCAGTTCCAAGGACTTCGCCGACTTTTCCGACCTGAGCGTCTATCGCTCGGCCATTCTGCAGCAGGATGCCGACCTGACCGAGGCGCTCGAGAACTCCCGCGACCGCGCCGTTGGCGCCCTGCAGCGCGTCGACCAGTTGGAAGAAAACGCCCAACTGGCCCACCAGATTCTGCGCAGCGAAGAGTCTCGGCTCAGTTCGCTGGCGGTGGAGCACACCGCCGAATGGCAGAAGGAGCGCGGCCGCCTGAAGGACATTGACCGGCGCCTCGCCCAGCTGGAAGCCGCCCAGAACGAAATGACCGACTATCTCCAACGGCTGAGCCAGACCGCCGAAGGACGCGCCCGCGCCGCCCGGGCGTTCACCGGCACCTTCATCCGCCCTGTCCCCGGTGAGGTCTCCAGTCCGTTCGGCTGGCGCGAACGCCATCCCATTTACGGCGACCGGCGCTTCCACGCCGGCGTGGACTTGCGCGGCGCGTCGGGGTCGCCGATCAAAGCCGCGGCGACGGGGGTCGTCATCGTCGCCGGCTGGCGCAGCGGTTATGGCAACACCGTCGTGATTGACCACGGCGGCGGCGTGACGACGCTCTACGCCCACTGCAGCGCCCTCTATGTCCACGAGGGGCAGGCGGTGAAGCAGGGCCAGACCATCGCCGCCATCGGCAGCACCGGCGCCGCCACCGGCCCGCACCTGCACTGGGAAGTCCGCAAGAACGGCCAGCCCGTCCAGCCGCCGCTGTAAGTTCAGGACTTCGGGAGCGCAGGAAGGCGGGAAGGCAGTAACTGCAGAACGAGACTTGCCCGCTGCGCATCGCTGCTGTCCCGCGTTCCTGCTTCCACGCCTCCCCAGTCCCTAGTTTTCTTTCACCGGCTTTTCCGCGAGGTAGATGCGCAACCGCGCCAGGGCCCGGTTCTGCAAGCGCGAGACATGCATCTGCGAAATGCCGAGTTTGCGCGCCACTTCCGTTTGCGAGAGGCCGGCGAGGAAGCGCAGCCGGATGATGTCCGCCTCGCGCGGCGGCAGCGCCTCCAGCCCCTGTTTCAGGTTCGCCGCCTCGGCGAAGTCGGCCAGCCCCGGGTCCTGCTGCCCGACATAGTCGGAGAGCGTCCCGCCGTCGTCGTCGGAACTGCTCAGTTCGCTGTCGAGCGATATCAGTTCGTACATATAGCCGAGTTCCAGCGCCTCGAGCGTGTCTTCATCGGAGGCGTGAATCTCGGCGGCAATTTCCTTCAGAGTCGGCGCGCGTTCCAGGCGGCCGGTCAGGCGCTCCATGGCCTTGTTTGCCGCCTGATTGAGTTCTTGCAGGCGGCGCGGCACTTTGATCGCCCACCCGCGGTCGCGGAAGTACCGCTTGATTTCGCCGACGATGGTGGGCGTGGCGAAGGTGGTGAAGCGGATGCCGCGGTCGGCGTCGAAGCGGTCGATGGCGTTGAGCAGGCCGATGCTGCCCACTTGAATCAGGTCATCCACCGGTTCGCCGCGCCCGGCGAACTTGCGCGCCAGGTAGCGGACCAGATTCATGTGCCGGTCAATCAACTGCTCGCGGAACCGCGGGTCGTGCGTCCGCCGCAGTTCGTGAAAGATCGCGATGGTTTCGTCGGCCGAGGTCGCGGGGCGGGCCGGCAGAGGCGGCTCCTCGCGCGGGGGCTGCGTCACCGCCGCTTCACCAACCGTATCGCGTGCCCGCCCTCCGGCAGCGCCTCCAAGGCGACTTCGTCCATCACCGCCCGCATCACCAGCAAGCCCAGCCCGCCGCGCTCGAGGTCTTCGTTTTCCTCATCGTCCTCGCCGTCGCCGGCGCGACCTTCGTCGCGCACTTCGACGGTCAGCGCCGCGTCGTCAATCGTCCAGGTTACCGTCACCATCGTCTCGCCGAGGATGCTGCCGTGGCGGATGGCGTTCGTGCATGCCTCACCGATAGCGAGTTTCAAGTCTTCGATGGCGTCGTAGTCAAAATCGAGTTGGCTGGCGAGCGCGGCCATCAGCATCCGTGCCGCGCGCAGGAACTCCGGCCGCGCCGGAAACTGCAATTGCACCGTCGCCGGTGTCCGCACCATCATGGTTTGACCTCCTGCATCCCGGCGCGCGCCTCGGCCGCCGAGGCGAAGACCGGAAATACCTTCGCCAGCCGCGTCACTTCCAGTACCCGCTGCACCTGCGGCGGCGGATTGAGCAGGCACAGTTCGCCTTGCGCGTCGCGCGCCCGCTTCAGCGCCCCGATCAGGACGCCCAGCGCGGTGCTGTCGAGATAGGCGACTTGCGCCAGGTCCACCGCCAGCCAGCGCGTGCCCTCCAGCGCGTTGAGCAGCGCCGCGCGCAATTGCGGCGCCGTATAGAGATCGGCCTCACCGGTCACTTCGATGACGGCGAGGTCGCCCGCCTCCTGTCGTGTCGTCACTTGGAAGTCCATAGGGGCGCGCGGCCGTTACTGCGGGCCGCGCTCGTCCTCCAGACTGTGGCGCTTCGTGGCGGCGGCCTTGCGGCCCGCCTCCACCGCGCTTTTCAGGTCTTCGATAATGCGCTCGCCGCGCTGGCGCAGGTCGCCCAGCAGCCGCTCGACTGCATCCTTCGCATCGTCGGCTTTGTCGCGCAAGTCGCTGCGCAATTCGGCGCCGCTCTTCGGCGCGTAGAGCAGCGCGAACGCCCCCGCCACCAGCGCGCCGATGCCGAAGCCCGTCAGGAAGTCCAACACCGCCGAATGGTCGTCGTTGTCATGCGCTCCCATGATGCCCTCCCGTCTCGTCGCCGGGCGGTGTGCGCAGCACGCGCGCAATCACGCCGCCGCACATCACCCGGTCGCCTTCATAAAACACCGCCGCTTGCCCCGGCGCCGGCGCCCGCACCGGCGCGGCGAACTCGGCCGCCAGCGCGCCGTCGGCGCCGCGGGTCACGGAGCACTCCGCGGGCGTCATCCCGGAGCGCACTTTGCCGGTCAGCCGCCGCGTCCGCACGCCGTTTGTCCAGCCCATAAAATTCGCATCCCGCACTTCGATGCGCCGCGCATCGAGCGCCTCGGCGCCGCCGATGACCACGGCATTTCGCTGCGCGTTGAGTTCGACGACATAGCGCGGCACTCCTGTGGCGAGGCCCAACCCGCGCCGCTGGCCGACCGTATGAAACGCCACCCCGCGGTGCTCGCCGAGCACGCGGCCCGTGTCGTCTTCAATCGGCCCCGGCTGCTCGAGCGCCGGCGCGGCGCGGCGCAGAAACTCGTTGTAGCCGCCGTCGGGGACGAAGCAAATGTCCATACTGTCCGGCTTGTCCGCGGTCACCAGGTCGAGTGCGCGCGCCAGGCGGCGCGTCTCGTCCTTGTGCAAGTTTCCGACCGGGAACCGGCAGCGCGCCAGTTGCTCTTGCGTCAGCGAATACAGAGCATACGACTGGTCCTTCGCCGGGTCGGTTCCACGCGCCACCATCCAACGCCCGGTCGCTTCGTCGAATGCGCGGCGGGCGTAGTGTCCCGTCGCCACCGCCGCGCACCCGAACGCCTCCGCTTTCTCCATCAGCACCGCAAACTTGATGTGCCGGTTGCAGCGGATGCAGGGGTTCGGCGTCCGGCCCGCGGCGTATTCGCTGATGAAATCTTCGATCACCAGCGCCTGGAACGGCTCCGTCAAGTCCATTACATAGTGGCGGATGCCGAGCGTGGCAGCGACGCGCCGCGCGTCCTCGACCGCCCCCAGCCCGCAGCACGCCTTCGTGGCGTCGAACGCCCCCTCGCGCCCAAGCCGCATCGTTACGCCCACCACTTCGTGGCCGTCTTCGACCAGGCGCGCCGCGGCGACGCTGCTGTCCACGCCGCCCGACATCGCCGCCAGAATGCGCTCAGCCATCGCTCGGGGTCTCCGGTGTGTCATTGGACTCCGGCGGCGCGGCAAACCGCTCGTGCCACCAGGTCGCCAATCGCTGCGCAATCTTGACTTCGTACCCCTGATCGGAGGGGACATAGTACCGCGGCAGCGGGCGCTCGTCGGGGCCGTACTGCTGCGGCGTGAAGTGCCCCGGCGCATCGTGAGGATACCGGTAGCCCGCGCCGTGGCCCAATTGCTTCGCGCCGCGATAGGCCGTGTCGCGCAAGTGCGCCGGCACGCGCCCGGGCGCCCGTTCGCGCACATCGCGCTGAGCGTTGTTGATGGCCACCACCGCGGCATTGCTCTTCGGCGCCGTCGCCACATAGGCGGTCGCCTGCGCCAGCGGGATGCGCGCCTCGGGCAGTCCGACATATTCGACCGCGTGCGCCGCCGCCGCGGCGATGAGCAGCGCCATCGGGTCGGCATTGCCGACATCTTCGGCGGCGTGCACCACCAGCCGCCGGGCAATGAAACGGGGGTCTTCGCCCGCCTCGATCATCTGCGCCAGCCAGTAAATCGCCGCGTCGGGGTCGCCGCCGCGGATGCTCTTGATGTACGCGGAGATGATGTCGTAATGGGCGTCGCCGAGCCGGTCGTAGCGCAACACCGGCCGCTGCAGCGCCTCCGCGGCCATCGCCTCCGTAATGGCGGCGCTGCCCTTTTGGTCAGCGAGGAAGGCAGCGAGTTCGAGCGCGTTCAGCGCGGCGCGGGCATCGCCGTTCGCAAACTCGACCAGCCGCGCCCGCGCGGCCGGTTCGAGCGTCACGCGACCGCCGAGGCCGCGCTCGGCGTCGGCGACGGCCCGGTCGAGGATGATGCCAATGTCGTCCGGCGCCAAGGGCTCGAAAGTGAAAATGCGCGCCCGCGACAGCAGCGGCCCGATCACTTCGAAGAACGGGTTCTCCGTCGTCGCGCCGATGAGCACAATCGTGCCGTCCTCGACGAACGGCAGGAACGCGTCCTGCTGCGCCTTGTTGAAGCGGTGGATTTCGTCCACGAACAGCACCGTGCGCTGCAGGTGCAACGCGCGCCGGTCACCCGCCGCCCGAATGACGCGCCGCATTTCCGCCACGCCCGAAGTGACCGCGCTGTAGTGCTCGAACGCCGCGTGCGTGGTGTGCGCGATAATGCCGGCGAGCGTGCTCTTCCCGCAGCCCGGCGGGCCGTACAGGAGGCACGACGACAGTTCGTCCTGCTCGATGGCGAGCCGCAACGGTTTGCCTGGCCCCACCAACTGCGGCTGCCCGACAAACTCGTCGAGCGTTTGCGGGCGCATGCGGGCGGAGAGGGGGACAGACGCTGCGGCTTCGGCGGTGGTTGGTCGGAAGAGACTCATAGACACCCCAGGCACCGTGCGGTGCGAACCGATGCTATCACTGCGCTCGCCGGCCCGGCAACCGCTGCGCAGGAATTCAAGATGGCTTGGGGTACACTACTTCGGGGAGGGGAAGCGCCCGTGCCGGACCGCAGACCACATCGCGCCGCGTTCCTGGGCCTCGTCGCCTTGTTGGCCGTCGTGTTCGGCGGGCCGGCTGCTGCCGCGGCTGGCGGCGACACCCTCATCGGCATCGTGCGCTCCCGGATTCGCACGCCCGTGGACTTCGCCGGCGCGCCGGAAGTCGTCTGGTTGCTGGAGACGCCGCAAGGGAAGTTCACCCTCGACTTCACCGAACCGCCGACGGAAGACTTGACCGGCCGCGAAGTTACTGCGCATGGCCTGGTGCAAGACCAACGCATCGCGGTGACCGACTATGCAGTGAAGCCGCGGAAACAACTGCCTCTCGAAGGCGGCCCCGAACCGGCATCACACCAGACCGGCACTCAGAACACGATTGCGATCCTGAACAAGTTTGCGGACATCGCCGCCGAGCCGCAGCCGTCGTCGTTTTTCTCCTCGCTCCTCTTCGGGGCATTCCCGTCGCTCAAGACCTTCTGGGAAGAGAACTCCTACAACGCGATGACCCTGGGCGGTTCCATCAACGGCTGGTGGTCGCTGCCGCAACCGCAGGCCACCTACAATGCCATCCCCAACTTCGACGCCCGCCTGAATCAACTTGTCGCCGACGCCCTCACCACCGCCGCCGCGAACGGGATGACCGACATCCCGAACGGCACGCGCTTGTTGCTCTTTTTCAACGAACGCTTCGGCTGCAGTTGCGCGGTCGGGACGCTCGGCTTCGAAAACTGGAACACGCCCTGGGGCGTGCGCACCTTCTCGGTGGCCTGGTTCCCCGGCGGCAACCTGGCGACTTGGGCGTGGGCGGTCGATGTCGTCGGCCACGAGATGGGTCACAATCTCGGCTGGTGGCATTCCGGGAATGTGTACTTCACCTACGACTCCAATTTCGATGTCGTCAGCCGCGGCTGCAAAGCTGAGGGCTCGCACACGATCGTCTTCAACAAAGTCGAAGCGGGATGGCTGAGCGGGCCGAGCGCCTTCGCCCTGCCGTTCGGCACGACTTCCACTTACACCGTCTTCCCCACCACACGCACCAGCGGTCTGCGCGGCCTGACGCTCGATATGGGCGACGGTTTGCGGGCCTACAGCATCGAGGTGCGCCTCCACGAAGGACATGACGCCTGCATCCCCGAGGAAGGCGTCCTCATTCACTGTTGGCACAAAGACTTGGAGGACTGGGCGAAGAAACCCGTGGACGCCACACCCGGCGATGGCACGCTCACCAATGCTCTCTGGCTTCCCGGAATGACCTTCAGCGAGCCCGCTTACGGTCTCACCGTCCAGGTGTGGCGGCAGAACCCGAACGGGTCGTTCGATATTGTGGTGTTCTGGCCTCTCCCCGCCGGCGTCGGTTGTTTCGGCGTTCCTTCTTCGGTGGCGATCCAGGTTCCGCTCGGCACACCGGTTTCAATGGTCGCACGGCAATTCACGGCCTTGTTGCCGCCGACGCCTACCGCCGCCCTGATGCCTGCACCCCTGCCCTGCAACTGAGCCGCGACCGGGACTTCGCTCTCAGCCCAGCGGAATCGGCACTCCGACTTTCGGCTCGATCACCTCGCACCACCCACCGTGCCGTTTGTCGAAGTTCTCCGTGAACCACTCCGGGTGTTCGGTGTGAATCGGAATCAGGCGCTTCGGGCGAATGGTTTCCACCACCCAGCGCAAGTCGGCCTCCGGCGCGTGTCCGGAGGCGTGATAGCGCGCCTGTCCCTTCACTTCCGGGTCGCCGACTAGCGTCATTTCAAAATGCTTCAACCACTCGCGCAAGCGTTTCAAATCCAGTTTCTGCTCATCGTCATAGGGCTCGCTCGTTGAATAGATGTAGATGCCGCCGTCGGGTCGGATGTCCACCAGGTCGTTGGTTTGGAAGAACGAGAAACAGACGATGTAATCACCCGGCGCGTCGCCGATGGCGCGCGCCGTGATCAGCCGGTCCTGCAACTGCGCCCAGACGGAATCCCGCCGCCACGCGCCGGGGTTGGTCGTCGGTTCATTGAAGACGCGGAGGCGCGGATGGTCGGGCGCCGGCGCGCCCGCAAAGCCGACCGCGGCCAGCGCCTGCAGCAGATAAGCGTCCTTGTCGAGCACCACCAACAGCCGGTCGGTGGCCTCGGCTATGCCCAGGAAACTCTGCAAGCGTTCGACATTGCGCGGCCCGAAATCGGCGACCACCAGTGTGCCCTTCGCCGCCTGCACTGCCTCCAAACAATTCGCCGCGACTTCCTCCTCCGTCGGCGCCGGGCGGTCGTCCTCTATTTGCGCCGCCGTTCCTGATTCCCGTTCCTTGCCGAGTCGCGTGCCCTCACAGAGGAGCGTCACACCGTTCAGCGCCGCCGCGGCTGCGGCGAACGCCCGCGTGTCTCCCGCGGCGCGCCCCTGCAAGCGAATGTCGCCGCTGTAGGCCAACGGCCCGGCGCTCGTCTCCAGTAGGCACGCGCAGGCGCCCGGGATGCTGTGGTCGACCGGCAGCAGCCGCAGTGCTGATTTCCACACCGCGCTCGCCGCCTGCCAGGCCACCCCGTCCACGCCGCGGCTGCCTGGCGAGGTCTGCCAGAACGCCTCTGCGCCCGCGCCGCTCGGCTCGGCAGTGAAGTAGAACGGCCGCACTCGCGCCGCGAATTTGCTGCTGCTCGACTTCAACAACCCCAACCCGGCCTTCACGCGCTGGGCATTCACCGCCGCCTCGATCAGATTCTTCTCCGGTTCGTACGGCACGCGGTCGGTCGCATACACCACCTCGCCGGCCATGGACGACTTGCCGCTGTCTTGCACGCCCTTGGCGAGAAACGCCGTCACCGGCCCGCAGAAGATGGGGATCGCCGGGTCGAGGAACGAAATGTCCGCCGAGTGGTCGAGATGCGCGTGCGACAGGATGACGCCCCGCAGCCGCGCGCGGTCGAACGGCACCGGCGGATACTGCGCCCACACGGCGGCCCCGGGCGGCTCGAGGTCCGTGCGATACAACCCGCGCAATCGGGGCAGGAGGCCGAGTTCCAGATAATCGACCAGCCCCCGCCCGCCGCGCGGCTTGAGAAACTCCTCAAAGAACATCCCGTGTCGCTTGAACGACATCCCAAAATCCAGCAACACCGACCATCCGCCGTCGTCCACCAGAATCTTGTTCCCGCCGATTTCCCCCGCGCCGCCATAGACAGTTACGCTCGTCATTCGCTCCCCCAAACGCCTTCCGCTGTCAGTTTCCATCTGATTCGACCGCGAGACCGCGTTTCCCCGCACAAGCGCCCCGCCCGTTGTCGCCGCGCCGCCGCCCTGTTACAAGAAGGCGTGCCCGCCGCCCCCGACCCCGCCCCCCGCGCCCGCGCCCCCTGGTGGCGGCGCTCCGGCCTCATCCTCAATCTGCTCTTTCTCGTCATCTTCGCCTGGGTCCTCAGCCGTTACAACCTGCTCGTCCTGCGCGACATCGCCGACCCGCTGTCGATTGCGCTCATCGCCGCCGCCGTCGCCGCCCGCGTCGCCGGCGAAACTTGCAGCGGCCTGGCCTGGCGGCGCCTGGCGCGCCTGCAGGGCATCCCGCTCACCTGGCAGACGGCGGTACGCGCTGCGTTGAGCGCGCAATACTTGGCCCGCGTCACGCCCGGCCGCGTCGGCGAGTTCATCCGCGTCAGTTTTCTGATGCACCACAGCGGGCGCTCCGTCGGCCTGGCGCTCAGCAGCGTCCTCGCCGAGCGGATGCTGGCGCGCCTGGTCAGTCTCACCTATCAGGTGCTCGGCGCGGTCGCCTTCATCATCGCCCTGGGGGGCACGGGCGAGACTTCGCCCTGGTGGGGCATCGGCGTCTTCTCCGTCGCCGTCCTCGTCGCCGTCGGGCTCGCCCTCATCTATCTCTGGCGGCCGCTGCACGAGCGCCTGATTGCGCTCGTCGCCCGTCTGCCGTTCCTCAGCAAGTTCTCCGCCAGTCTGCGCGACCTGGTCGTGCATTACCATGCCGGCCTGCAAGTCTTCCGCCAGCGCGGCGTCTGGTGGGCACTGCCGTCCATCGCCGTCTCGCAGTCGGCCGTCTACGTCGCCATCTACTGCATCTTCCAGGCCTGGAATGTCCGCATCTCCTTCGCCCACTACCTCCCCTGCCTGCTCGTCGCCCACCTGGTCTCGCGCCTCGGCCGGCTCTCCTTTATGGGAGTCGGCACGAACGAGGTGCTGACCGGCGTCTTCCTGGGCGCCCTCGGCTACCCCGCCCGGACCGCCGTCGCCGCCGTCGCCTCAGTCACCATCGGCTACCAATTGGCGATGAATGTCCTCGTCCCGCTGGTCGGATTGGGCGTCTGGCTCCTCCACCCGGTGCCCATTTTGGGCCGCCGCCCCGTCCCCGAACCCGGCGCCGGCTAGCCCGCTCTCCCCTCACCCGCCCTTCGGGCACCCTCTCCCGTCTGGGAGAGGGACTTCACCACTTCCGGGTGCCACTCGATTTCGATGCGCCACAGGCCATAGAGCAGCAGGGGGAGCGGGATTGGGCTGGTATAATGAGATAAGTCTGGGGCATCACCCCAGCGTATGGAGTGCCAGAAACAAGCCCGAGACGGTCGGCGCGATGCAGACCCCCGGCTTGGAGTACGCACTACCGGAAAGGAACGCACATGCCGACCGGCAAGGTCAAGTGGTTTAGCGCCGCCAAGGGCTATGGCTTCATCGAGACCGACTCGGGCGATGTCTTCGTGCACCACAGCGAGATCGCGATGGACGGCTTCCGCACCCTCACCGAGGGCCAGGAAGTCGAATTCGAGATCAAGCAGGGCGCGAAGGGTCCCGCCGCCACGAACGTCCGCCCGAAGGTCTAAGCCACTTTCACTTCGACGGTAAAGCGCCGCCCCGGCTTCGGCTGGGGCGGCGATCTTTTGGAACACCACTTGCTCCCCTCTCCACTGGTTGGAGAGGGGTCGGGGGAGAGGGCACTCCCCTCTCCGTTCACCATCCCGCGGCACTGGAATAGGATGTCACCCGTGGCCGCCGCTCATCCGATCTCCGCGCATCCCCCGGCCGCTTACACACCGCTCCGCCTCCTCCAGCGGCACAGCCGCACGCGGGCCGAGGTCTCGCTCGTCTCAACGCCGCACGGGCCCGCCGTCCTCAAGGACTTCGCCCCGTGCAACGCGCTCTTTCGTTTCTTCTTCGCCCCCGGGTTCGTCCGCCGCGAAGCGCGGGCCTATCGGGCGCTCGGCGAGGCCTGCCCTACGAAGCCTTGGCGAAGTGGGGTGCCCGGCATTCCCCGCCTGCTTGGCCGTCCGACGGAAACCAGTTTGCTCGTGCAGTACATCGCAGGCCATCGGCCGAGCCGTGCCCCGCACGGACTACTTCGCCCCGACTTCTTCGACCGGCTGACCGCCACCGTCCACGCCGTGCACGCCCGCGGCTGGGTGCTGATTGACCTGCGTGACGCCAACCTGCTTGTGGACGAGACCGGCGCCCCCTGGCTGATTGACCTGACCACCGCATCTCTCCTCGTAGCACACCCCTGGCTGCGCTGGTGGGTGGGCCGCTTCCTGGTCGAAGACCGGCGCGCCATCGCGCTGCTCAAGCAGCGCCTGCTGCCCGCCGCGCTCACCCCTGCCGACCGGGCGCTGATTGCGCACGCCGACTGGTACACGAAAACCGACCGCGCCCTCGGCGCACTGCTCCGCCCGCTCTTCGAAGGGTTGTTCGGGTGGGTGCGTTAGAGTTGGAAGCCCGCGGGACTCTGCTCGGTAGATTGTTGTCCATCTCCTCTTCAGGGAGAGGGTGCCCGGAGCGCAGCGGAGGGCAGGAGAGGGGATCATGGCTTGTTCGGCTGGCTGCGGTGACTGTCCGCCTCGCCTCCCTTCCGCGTTCCCCCTCACCTGGCCTGCGGCCACCCTCTCCCGTTTGGGAGAGGGAAAGGACATCTTCGCCCCCTTTTCTGTAAAGAGAGGGGGAGGAATACTCCCTAGCGCTCTCCCCGCGCGCGGGAATTGGGTTCGTTTGGTAATTTTGTCTTTTCGCGGTGAATCGGGAACACCCTCACGCCGGCTTCCTCCTTCGCCCGGCGGGCTACGAAGGACTAGTCGTCACCTCACACCCCACACCCTCAAGACCGATGGCCCCGGCTCGCGCCGAGGCCATCGGTTGAATGCCCGTCTCCGCCGTGACAGAGGGATTGGTCTGAGTGCCGCACACCGCTTTCGAACGCCCGCCCGTTACCCGCGCCGGCAGCCACCGCACACGCCGAACCGCCGGAGCGGCCAATGCCGCCAGTAACGCACACTTGGCCCGCCCCGGCTATCCGTGAATCTACGGAGGCGATGTTGGCGCGGAACAGAAGGCACGCAGGCCAGATGGGGCGCCGCCCGGGTCTCACTTCAGGACGAACGCTCCGACATACCGCTGGCCGTCGGGCGTCCGGATGACGATGACATAGGTGCCGCTCATCAGCCCCTTGGTGCTCAGGTTGTAGACCCAATTGGGCGCCGAATACCGGAAGAAGACGCCGTTGTCATTCGCCTGTCCGGAGTCGGGATCGATCGTCTGCAAGTCAATGGCGTTTCCCGCCCGAATGAGGGCGACGATGCATGGCGCAGTGACTTCGGCATCGGTCAGTTCCGTTATTCCGCACCGCAGCTTCAATTTCAGTGGGAGCGTCCGCCCCAATTTGAAGGCCACAGTCGGGAGTGGCGGCGTGTTTCCGTCGGGAACCAATGCCGCGCACGGTTCGCCAAGTCCAGAAACCTCAACTGTCACCGTGACGGAAACCGCATCCGGCGCCGAGTTCGTACGCCCATCATTGACCACCAGCGAAATGAACGATGGGCCCACGGGTAGCGTGACCGTCGGATTGGCGCCTGTCACGGTGCCGCCGCCCTCAGTGAACGGACCGGTCCAAATGTAGCTCAGGCCTTCACCCCGAGGATCAAGCGACTCGCTCCCGTCCAAAGTTACCGTTGCACCATCCGTTGACTCGCATTCGACGATTTGGTCATCACCCGCATTGGACGGGAGCGAG
>Ga0334722_10000068_pt1 | contig 145812 bp, 130 predicted proteins | sample C3_bottom_MG_FD_207210 | JGI IMG/M metagenome (GOLD analysis project Ga0334722, IMG submission 207210) | Sediment microbial communities from Yellowstone Lake, YNP, Wyoming, USA - C3_bottom | ecosystem: Environmental > Aquatic > Freshwater > Lake > Sediment | place: USA: Wyoming | collected... | reverse complement strand
CCCCGAACGCGACGACGAGCACGAGGTCCCCGGCGGCGAACCGTCCCTGCGCCTTGGCTTCCGCGAGCGCGATCGGGATGGAGGCGGCGGAGGTGTTCCCATACCGTTCGAGGTTGACGAAGACGCGCTCTTCGGGAATCCCGAGCCGCTTCCCGACGACCTGGATGATGCGCAGGTTCGCCTGGTGCGGGATGAACAGCTTCACGTCGTCGATGCTCACCCCGTTCCGGTCCAGCGCCTCGCCGGCGACCTCGACCATCTTCAGGACAGCGTGCTTGAACGTTTCATTCCCCGCCATCCGGATGAAGCGAAGCCGCTGTTCCACCATCTCGGGGGAGTACGGATGCAGCGTGCCGCCCCCCGGGCATTGGATCAACTGCCAGAGATTGCCGTCGGAGTGCAGATGGCAGCTGAGGACCCCGTGCCCTTCCGGGCATTCGGAAAGAACCGCCGCCCCCGCGCCGTCGCCGAAGAGGATGCAAGTGGACCGGTCGGTGTAATCGACCACGGAGGAAAGGATCTCCGAGCCGACCACGAGGGCCTTCTTCCCCCGGCCCGCCCGGATCAGCGCGTCGGCCACCGACAAGGAGTAGATGAACCCCGAACAGGCGGCGGAGAGGTCCATTCCGTAGGCGCGCGTCGCCCCGATCTTTGCCTGGAGGAAGCACGCGGTGGACGGGAACGGCATGTCGGGGGTAATCGTTCCGACGACCACGATGTCGAGTTCCGCCGGCTCGACGCCCGCGTCATCGAGCGCTTTCCGGGCGGCCTCGACGCAAAGGTCGGAATTCGGCGTCCCCGGCTCCGCGATGTGGCGGGTCCGGATCCCGGTGCGCTCCGTGATCCACGCGTCGTTCGTGTCGACCAATTTTTCAAGGTCGAGATTGGTCAATTCTTTCGGCGGGGCGTACATCCCCAGCCCGACGATTTTCGATGCCAACGCTTCCCCTCCCCCTATGATGGATGCCCTTACGGTTTCGCCGGCGCGTTCGCGGCGGCGTGCCCCCGCGCCGCGATGGACCGGGCGATCTCTACATCCACGCCGCAACGCGCCAGGGAGCCCGCGGCCCGGATCCCGTTCTTGATCGCCCGCTCGCTGGACGATCCGTGGCAGATGAAGACCCCGCCCCGCACCCCCAGGAGCGGGGCACCGCCGTATTCCTCGTAGTCCAACCGGTCCTTCACCCCCCGAAGCGCGCGCTCCGCGAGCAGAGCGCCCACCTTCGCCATGAGGGACTTGCCGATCTCCTCTTTCAGGAACTGGCCAAGGGCCGTCGCCATCCCCTCCATCGTCTTGATCGCCACGTTACCAACGAACCCATCGCAGACGAAGACATCGGCTTTCCCGGCGAAGAAGTCCCGCCCCTCGACGTTCCCGACGAAATTCAGTCCCGTGCGGCGGAACAGCTCGCACGTTTCCCGCGTCAGGTCCGTCCCCTTCGAATCCTCCTCGCCGATGCTGACGACGCCGACGCGCGGGCGGGGGATCCCCAGGATCGTCCGGGAGTACGCCTCGCCCATGTACCCGAACTGCAGCAGATGGGCCGGCTTGCAATCGACGTTCGCACCGGCGTCGACGAGGACCACCGGACCGTGGGGCGTGGGGATCGTCGCCGCGATCGCGGGGCGGTCCACGCCGTGGATCTTCTTGAGGATCAGGAACCCCCCCGCCATCACCGCGCCGGAGTTTCCCGCGCTCACGAAGGAGGACGCCTTCCCGTCGGCGACAAGACGAAGGCCGACGCGGATCGACGAGTCCCGTTTCTTCCGGAGCGCGATCGCGGGGACATCGCACATCTCCACGATTTCGGAGGCGTGAAGCACCTCGATGTCGGCGCCGGAAACGTCGATCGCGCGCAACTCCGCGCGGATCCGCTCCTCCTGGCCGACCAGGATCAGGGAGAGGCCGTTGGAACGGGCCGACTCGACCGCCCCGCGCACGATCTCGCGCGGGGCGTGGTCCCCCCCCATCGCATCCACGGCGATTTTCATCGGATGGAGGAAGGCGTCAGTCTTCGGACTTGGCGATGACTTCCCTGCCGTTGTAGGTCCCGCACGTCGGGCAAACGGCATGAGGGCGCTTGGTCGCCTTGCACTGCGGGCAGACGCTCACCGCCGGCTGGGACAGCTTCTTGTGCGTGCGCCGCTTGTCCCGGCGGCACTTCGATCCGCGTCGTTTCGGATTCGGCATGGCTGGCTTACTCCTTTTTTTTCCCTTTCAGGTTCTTCAGTATATCGAACGGGCCCGGGGCCTCCCCCTGCCTGCAGGAGCACGGCTCCAGGTTCCGGTTCTTCCCGCACACGGGGCAGATCCCGCAGCACGCCTCGGAGCAGACGACCTTCAGCGGGAGTTCGAGGGCCACCTGCTCCCACAGGATGTCGTTCGTCTCGACCCCCGTGCCGTCATAATACCCGACATCGAGGTCTTCCTCATGGAGTTCGACCGATGCGGCGGCGACCCGATCCCGGCTCTTCGGGGTCAGGATCGTCTGGAACGCCTTCCCGAACCGGAGCGACACCGGGTCGGAACAACGGTCGCAAAAACCATCACCCTGCGCTTCGAACGACCCCTCGACCCAGAGATCGCCGCCCTCGACCGTCAGGAGCAGATCCGCGGCGACCAGCCGGAGCTTCCGCAGCGGCGTGGGGTCCATCCCTTCGAGAACATGGGAGATCGACGCCTTTCCCCGGGAGGCGAAAACATCCAGGCCGCCCCCGGGAATCTCGGATACCCGGATGTACAAGCGCGAATTCCCTCGTAAAGTAAAAAAGATACTATAGGCATCCACCCCCCCGCTGTCAATCGCCAAATACCCCCGCCCGTTGTATCATGGGACCATGAAACGGATGCCCGCCGTCTCCGGACAATTCTACCCCGGGAGCACCGCCGGCCTTTCCAGGGTGCTCCTGTCGCTTACCCGGGAGGTGAAGGAGCCGGAGCCGGCGATCGGGGTCGTGGTCCCCCACGCAGGGTACGTATATTCGGGTGCCGTGGCGGGAGAAGTGTTCTCCTCCGTCCGGGTACCGAGCCGCGCCGTCCTCTTCTGCCCGAACCACACCGGGATCGGGGAGGATGTCGCCATCATGTCGCACGGCGGATGGCGTATGCCGTGGGGGGACGTCCCCATCGACGAGGAGCTCGCCGCTCGCCTCGAAACCGCCTGCCCCCTCCTGCGGGAAGACGCGTCGGCCCACCTCAGGGAGCACGCGATCGAGGTCCAGCTTCCGTTCCTGCACCGGTTCCGTCCGGACGTGCGCATCGTCCCCGTCGCCCTTGGACGCCTCTCCCTCGAAGAGTGCCGGGATCTCGGGGAGAGCGTGGCGGACGCGATCGCGGGAGACGCCGAGCGACCCCTGCTGGTCGCCAGCACCGACATGTCCCACTACGTGCCCGACGCCGTTGCCCGAACGAAGGATCGGATGGCGATCGACCGGATGCTGGCCCTCGACCCCGAGGGACTCCACCGAACCGTCCGGACCGAGCGGATCTCGATGTGCGGAGTGTTGCCGGCCACGGTCGTCCTCTTCGCCGCCCGCCGTCTTGGCGCGACCGCGGCCCTTCTGATAAGATACGCCACTTCCGGCGACGTCAGCCGGGAGTTCGAACAGGTGGTCGGATACGCGGGGCTCGCCATCCGCTGAGGCGTCCCTTTTCCGTCCCGTCCGCCCGGAACCGATCCCCCGAATCGAGGACCCTCCATGCGGAACGTCGTGACGCGCTTCGCGCCCAGCCCCACGGGAAGACTTACCATCGGGGGGGTCCGGACCGCTCTCTTCAGCTGGCTCTACGCCCGGCGCCACGGGGGGAAGTTCCTCCTCCGCATCGAGGACACGGACCAGGAACGCTCCACTCCGGAGAATGTCCTGGTCATCATCGACTCCCTGTCGTGGCTGGGAATCGACTGGGACGAGGGCCCCTACTTCCAGACGCAGCGGATGGAGCTGTATCGGAAGGAAGCCGAGCGCCTCGTCGCCGCGGGGAAGGCGTACCGTTGCGTCTGCACGAAGGAGGAGCTGGACGCAAGGCGCAAGGAGATGGAGTCCCGCAAGGAGAAGCCGCGGTACGACGGGCGGTGCCGGAACGTCCCGGAGAGCGCGAAGGCAGGGAAGGCGTCCGTGATCCGTTTCAAGACGCCGCCCGACGGGGAAACGGAAGTCCGCGACCTGGTGCTCAAGAAAACGATCGTCTTTCGGAACTCGGAGCTGGACGACCTGATCCTGATCCGCTCCGACGGGTGGCCCACGTACAACTTCGTCGTGGCCGTGGACGACGCTTCGATGGGTGTCACCGACGTACTCCGGGGGGACGACCACCTCAACAACACTCCGAAGCAGATCCTCATCTACGATGCCCTCGGCTATCCCGTGCCCCGGTTCGGCCACTTTCCCCTGATCCACGGAACGGAAGGCGGGAAGATGTCGAAGCGCGAGGGGAAGGATTTCGACGACCCGTCGTCCCTCGGGTACTACCCCCGGCACGGCTTCCTTCCCGAAGCGGTGGTGAATTACCTCGCCCGGCTGGGATGGGGACACGGGGACCAGGAGATCTTCACGGTGGAAGAGCTGAAATCGCTATTCTCGCTCGAAGGGACGAACAACTCCCCCTCCCGGTTCGACATGACCAAACTCCTCCACCTCAACGCCCACTGGATCAAGGCCGCCGACCCGGCGCGCCTGGCGCGGCTGGTACTCCCCTTCCTGAAAGACCGGGGGATCGAGACGGCGCCGTCCCCGCGGCTGACGGCGATCGTGCGCACCTTGCAGGAACGTGCCCGAACGCTGGAGGAGATGGCCGACGCGGCGGAGTTCTACTTCCGGGAGAAGCCGACCGACCCGAAGGCTGCCGCGAAATTCCTGACCCCGGCGATCGCGCCCGTGCTCAGGGACATCGCGGAGGCGTATTCCTCCCTCGACCCGTTCACCCCCGCCGGGATGGAGGAAACGCTGCACGCGGTCGTGGAGCGGCACGGAGGGACCCTCAAGGTCCACCAGCCGATCCGCGTCGCCCTCACCGGGGGGACCGCGTCACCAGGGCTGTTCGAGGTGATGGAGATCCTCGGGCGGGATGAGGTGGTGCGCCGCCTGAAGAGCGCCGCGGGGCGGATTGGCGCTTGACGCAACGGCTCCCGATCGGGTACCTTAGAGCTTCAATTCATAAATACAGTGGCATTCGAGTGCCGCTGCATCCGCCCCGGCTTCGTTGCGCTCCCTCATCGTACTTGCACAGTACGCCTCGGTCGCGACGCCTTGCCGGATGCGGCGCATCGACCCTCTCGGTGCTTCACCGTATTTATGAACTGAAGCTCTTTTCGTTCCGTTGGGGAGTGGTGAAATGGCATCACACGTGGCTCTGACCCACGGTTTCCAGGTTCGAGCCCTGGCTCCCCAGCCAACCGGTCCCATCGTCTAGTGGCCCAGGACGCCGCCCTCTCACGGCGAAAACGCGGGTTCGAACCCCGCTGGGACCGCCACTCAATCAAATCAGTGGGTTACGGGTGATTCCGTGACCCATTTTTACTTCCCCCGCAAGCTGTTCCCAACAGCATACCCAACACCGACGTCCGATTCTTCGGCGGGACAGAAGCACATCGCACAGGACATTCCGCGTCATTTTCACGCCGGAGCAGGCGGCATGCGGAGACGCGTCGAGAACAGTTCAGGGCGGTGTCGAGGCCGCCGTGAGGGCGGCCTCGACCTTATCCCATCTCCCCACGTATTCCGGGAAGTTCACTGTCGAGTAGTCGATGATTCCCCGAGTAGCATACTGCTTCACCTTTGCTCTCGCCTCCTCGGACGTTAGGACGAAATAGCTCGGTGGAGTTCCTTCCTCGTTAAGGGAGACGAGGACATACATCACGTTCGGCTTGACCTTGTCCCTGTCCATCGGCCAGCCGACGCTCTTCTTCGAACGGATCGCCTTGACCTGGACGTTAACGGTCCTTGTGTCCTTTTCCGCGAACAAGTCGATGGATTTTGCGTTGCCAAGGGTAATGGCGACGGACCAGCCCCTCTTGTACAACTCGGCTGCGACGAAATACTCCCCCGCCAAGTGTGAGCTATTACGATCCGGTATGTCCGGCACGGGTGCCACGAAATCCGTTGTCCCTACGGAACCGAAACAGTGAATCGCCGCACAAGGACGTGCATAACCACCCTCTTCTTGCCTCCTCCCGCAGTGACGTTAGTGGTGATGAGCTCATCGGTCACGACGCCATCGTCGTTAAAAATGGCCTTGTAGGCTTTGTACGATACTTTCGGATGCGCTCCGTCTACATGCTTCTGAATTCCCCTTCCTACGGTCGGATCTCCACAAATCCTGCACCCCTTGGCGAATCGCTGCGCGTTCTTCCTGTACTTCGGCATGGCAGTCCTCCTTCTTGTATTTGTATCGATATTCTCATTTCCGTACTTCTTCGCACAAACATACGGTTGACTACTGGAGGGCCGCCCATACCAGCAACATCCCTTTTCTACTTCAGCTACTCGGCACCAGGGGGTCCCTCCCCTTCCGGTTCCTCCGGTACTTCGGTCTCTCCTCCTGTATCGCGACACCACGAGGAAGCCGCTTCGGACAGGCTGAATTTCTTCATCCCCGTCTGCCATGCCTCCCAAGGACGCGGGGTATCACTACTTGGCGGCGGGTTTGGTTTATGGATCTTTATCCGTGCAGGAACATTTACAGCGCTACCCAACAGCAGACCGTCCCCCGGGGCAAGGATCGGCAACTGATCAAGTAAATCCCGGGAACCAGTGGGGAGGATCTTCTTAAAGTAGTCGATGTCCTCAGGGTTCTGGATGCGATGCACAACGAAGTTCGCACACTGCGATAGCACAGTGGCACTGACGTCCGAAGGCCGCTGGCTTGCGATCACCAGCGAGAGCCCGAATTTGCGCCCCTCCTTCGCGATCCGTTCAAACGCCTCCCGCGAGAGCCGAAGACCGACAGACTCGTCCTCCCGGCGAGGCTTCAGATAGTTGTGGGCTTCCTCAAGGACCAACACAAACGGCTGTACGGTGCGGTCGTCCGGCTTCGCATGCGCACGGAGTTCGAGCACCAGACGCCCGAATACCGCACAGAAGAAGGGCAATACGTCGTGAGACAACATCGAACAGTCGACCACGATCACAGGGCGGTCATCCCCTCCGAAGATCGCTTCCAGCATCCCCGTGAGGGTCACTTCCGATGATTGCGTAAAGACGGACCACCTCTTGTCGGATAACTGCCGGTGAATCCGGAGCCGCAGGGTGGCGAGATACTCCTGTATTCGCTCCTGCCCGCGGTACCGGGACGTCGCGTCATAAAAATAGAAATCCCGCAGGAGTTCCAGGGGATCGAAGCGCACGGGGGAATCCGCCGTAATCGGCAACAGTCCCCCCTTTGTAATCGCCTCCTGGCGGACTTTCTGAAGGTCGTTTGTGTAAATTTGGACGAAAGCCTGGATAAGCCCCACCGCAGCCGGCGGGATGTTGTGATCACCAATGCCAGCAGTCTTGATTCCCCCCGAATTTCGACCGCACTCCCCTATGCTTTCCGGTAACGGCTTCAGATCCTCCTGGGCATCGATCTTGGCGATCGTCGCCTCGACATGTTCGAGAATTTCTCTCACCTTTCTCCCGCACCACGTGTCGGTAGGCTTGTTGGCGTGGCCCGAAAGCGTATCGAGGTATGCAAGACAAGAATCACATGCTCTTACGATTTCGCGCAGCCCCCTACGGGCTCCTTCATCCATAGCGTCTTCCCGGATCGAAGCGATGACTCGTTCCAGCACCGGGACCTGACTTGCCTGGGAGGCTTCGAAGAAGGCGACCATCTCGTTTAGGTTGAACAGCCAAAGGGGAAGCAAGAACGGGGCGCCGTTCAAGTAGACCGAGTTCAGCTCGCGCTCGCGTTTCGCGGGGGGCGCCTCCCGCGCTCGGAAGGCGTTTGCATATTCCCCATTGATGTCGAGGATGACGATTTTCGCCTGTTTGGCGGCGGAATCACGCATCCCAAGGGCCTTCTGGACGACGGACGCCACAGAGTAGGATTTCCCGGATCCCGTGTTCCCGATAATGCCGAAGGGCCGCGCCAAGATATCGTTGTAGGACCCGGTGACAGGCCTCCGGGCATATATGGGAGAAACTCCCAGTTCCAAGGGGACGTCTTTATCTTTTCGGCTCCCAGTCGGCCTGAACTCAAGGATATCGCCCAGTTCTTTCTCCGTTGGGAGAAGAGCCGGGGCGTCAAGGCGCGGGTAAAGAGAAATCCCTGGGACGAAAGGCTCCCCCTCGACCAGTTGGCCGAGAAGGTTGATCGTCAATGTCCGTCTGGCCTTCGCGAGGTGAAGGGTCATCCCTCTGTCGCCTTCCGGTTCGATCGACTCGTCTTCCGCCGCTCCAACGACGATCCCTACGCAGGACTCCCCCGGCGCGACGGGGAAGAGCACGTAGCCCCCAATTTGCGTAACCATTGCAATGTGTTCAGGGTATGCCCTGACCTGGCTGCGAACCTCGGGGTTGAGTAGCACCCTGACCCGGAAGTTAGACACCGAGACCACACGGCCGACTTCCCTTTCGTTCCAGCCCGACGGTTCAGGCATTGACCGCCCCCGGAATCAACTCCCCGTCCCTCCCGTTTCTTCCTTCGTACCGCTTCCGGAGAATCCCTTATCGGCGTGCTGAAGGTCGCGGAGCGTCCTGGCTATGGCAATTTCCGTCTTTAGAACTTCAAGGTCGGGAAGAACATGCTGCGCGAAGAACTCGAATTTTCCCCATTCCCCCCCGAAGCAGTAGACCCGACCGCAGAGGTCGGCACGGCAAAGACCCTTCGCCCACTCGGACGGATTCGGGTCCACGATGACGCAAGTGAAACCGGGGTTCGTTAGGGCGTCCACTATCATCCGATTGATATGACGGTCAAATCCGCTGTAGCCGATGACGAACAGGACCGTCTGGGGCTCTCTCAACGCCTGGCCCATGGCCCGGAAGAGATGGGCGTATGGCATGGCGAGTGTTTCCCCGTACTTTGCGGACGTCGGCAATATGGACAAGCCTTGCCCCCCGCTGAAAACGGTCGACAGGGCGTCTGTTCCCCCCGTGGTTCCGGTCTCGTCCGCGGTAGGTAGACCGCGAGGATCGTAGAATACGCCGTAAGGATCCGGGGCGAGCCCCTCGGTCCTCCGCCAGTTGATGCTCCCGTGAAGCTTGTAGAGCAAGAGGACCTTGTCATAACGTCGGACGCGTCCCTCAGTCACTTCTCCGGGATAATGCAGATCAAGATCGTAGGCAGCCGGATTGAATCGACGGCACGCGGTTCCGGTAAACCCGTCCCAATAAAAGATGCCCAACCTGTCCATCGCCTGTTCCAGGAGCGTGTCGTAATTTGTCGTAAAGATGCGCGCCCTTCCACACTGCGGATCACGCGCCACGAGTTTTGCCAGGAAGGTCTCGTGAGTCGTCAGAATGTCCCCCTTCCCCAGCAAGGGGCTCGCCGGCAAAAAGACGTTGCAGGCGACAGCCACGGCTTTTTCCAGATCGGACAGGAGTTCCTTGAGCCTCGCCCGCCGCGCGGATTCGCCTCTTATACCCGCGAGCGGGACGTCCACACGCAAACCATCGAGAGGCCAATCTGTTCCGTCCGATAGGCGGATCACAGCAGAAAGCTGCGAGAGGAATTCCTCGAATCGTTTTCCAATGTCACCTGGCCGACTCGCGTGTGCCAGCAGGGCGTTCAGAGTGAGTTCCGAGGGCCGCCCGGAGATGATCGACTTGGCCCTATCGAAAAGACCCGCTCCGGCGAATTTCGCGACGTATTGGGATGCACCGGCACCTACGAGCACACAGACGTTCTGCATTTTGAGCCAACGTGCGCTGATCGCGCGCACTTCCTGCCGGATGTTTCGGACTAGTTCGTGGGGTTCCTCGTTTGCAAAGCGTGCCAGCCAGTTCTCCGCTCCACGAAACAAGGCACAGGGTTGAAATAAGCCATCTACTGGGGTAATTCCCGGAAAAGTACGAGAGGGATCGAGATGCAGGATCAACCGGGCCCATGTGTCCGACGACGAAGAAGATACTCCCGCGGCAGCCGTTCCCTCAGCCTCCGAGCCGTTACTCATGGGCTATCCTCCGATCGGTCCACCAGCATTTTTTGACTTGATTGGATTAGAAATGTTTTGGAAACTCGTCCTCCGCGCCATCGAGTCTGTGCGTATCCATTTCATTCCCTGGTCAAAGCCGATCAACACCCCTATTCGCCTACCAAGTAAGGAGCCATGGATATCCACTCGCATCCTTTTCTGGTGGACATCTTGGGCCCCTTGTCGGTCTCGTAAATTTTCACATGCCAGTACATTCTCTTGCCTGTATCCGTCGTGCCAAGAGAGCCCTTGATATTTTCGAATTCTGCCACGGGAAGAACAAACACAGATTCTTTCCGTCCACATCCAAACGCAAAGGACCTGTTCTTGTAGTGCGATAGAGCGTCAAGATGTTTCGGGTGAACGCCGTACCAGAAGAACCTCTTTCCCTTGCCCGCCTTGTAGGATTTCGAAACCATGATAACCACACCGACCTTGTTGTCGTCGGAATCGTAGAGAACGCCTTTCTTCTTATGCAAATCTACTCCCATCTTTTTCGAAACAACCCCGGACCAATACTCATAGTCGGCATCCGAAACAGATTTATCAGAGAAGGCAACCTTGTCCTTCTTTGCGGACTCCTGTGGCTCGGTTTTCTTCGCGGGTTTGATTTCCTGCCCCATACAGGCTCTGACGAAGTCGATGGATTTCTCCACCGTGAGGACCGGTTTCAGCAGGTCGTGCACCGTCCTGACGCCGTATTTCTCGATGTTCTCCTTGATGTCCAGGAGGTCAAATAACCCGGCGACGCTGACGACCTGAATGCTGGCAAACACTGCCGAACCGATGAGCTGGGACACTAGCCGTTCCCGGTCTCCTCTTCCGTAGACGAGGAGGATGGAGGAATTTTGCTTCCCGATCCTCTTTTCCTCGATGAGCTTCTCCCGGTATTCGCTCAGTTCGTTACCCTTGATGGGGAACGAATCCGTGACCTTCGATTCAACCACGAAGGAATGGCCGCCGTTATTTGCCAACCATAGTCCGTCATGTCCCGGTTTCCCGGGAACCCCACGATATCTTCCGTGCTCGATGTCGAACCCGAGGCGCTTCCCGAGCTCGTTAACAATGTCCTGGAGTGCAAACCCGTTTCCGTCGAACTTTTCGTTGACGCATTGGATAGCGTACGTCTTCAGATGTTCTTTGGAAACCTGCGACAGAAAATGCCTCAACTCCTCCGAGGTTTCATTCCCGTCAGAGAATTTCCCGTCCCCGAATATTCCGATGATCTGGCTGATTCGCTTGTCGACGATATTCCGGCCGGGGAACCCCACTCCTGGAACCGTTTTGGATTGTCCCCGTAAACGCTTCATGGCGCCTTCCTCGCTTTTCCAGAGGTGGAAGCTGCGTCGACCGGATGCAGTCTGTCTGCGGCGCCTTCTAGTTTCCCAGCAGTCTCGGCGTATCCAAGGACCATCACCTCGACCATGTTGGCAATTGACCTGTTCTCCCTGGCTGCAAGCCTTCGGAGCGATTCCTTCACCGCAGGCTTCATCCGGATCGTCAGGCTGGTGGTCTTCTCTCTCGGACTCATGCGTTTTCTCCCGTTTGTTCCGTTCAATGTAAGTGCTATGTACTGCACAAGTCAATGCCAAATGGTACGTTCCTGTGCCTTTGCTTCCCACGCCGCGTTCTCGAAGCAGATATACATAAATCTTGACAGGGGAAGCCCGTAGGACATATTGTCTATAAAAAGACCCTGCGACTCCCGACAACAACATCCCGGGAGATAGGGGTACCGGAACACATTATGATGGCGGAAAATACTGATATCCAAAAAATCCTGTGCAAAGTGAAGGAAATTTACACGCTTAAGGAGATCGCAAGCCGTCTCGGTGTATCGCTCCGTACAGCCAGCAGATGGGAAAAAGGTGTAACACATCCGCCCATGTATGCTGAACCCGCTCTGAAACAGATGCTGCCTGTTGAGGATGCTTCTGGTCCAGCCGGGGAATTCACCTTCATCGACCTGTTCGCCGGAATCGGCGGTATCAGGCTGGGCTTCGAGGCTCACGGTGGCAAATGCGTATATACGAGCGAATGGAATAAATACGCTATTCAAACCTACCGCGCTAACTTCCCGGACCTTCATCCGATCACAGGCGACATCACCGAGATTGACGAGAAATCCATTCCCGACCACGATGTATTGCTGGCCGGTTTTCCATGCCAGCCGTTTTCCATCGCCGGTGTCTCCAAGAAAAACGCGCTTGGACGTGCCCATGGATTCCATTGCAAGACACAGGGGACGCTCTTTTTCGACGTAGCACGGATCATCAAGGAAAAGCAACCGAAGGTGTTCCTGCTGGAGAACGTGAAGAACCTCGCGAGCCATGACGGCGGCAACACCTATCGGACAATCATGACTGTGCTACGTGACGAGTTGGGGTACGACGTCCATGACAAGGTCATCGACGGGCGGCATTTCGTCCCGCAGCACCGCGAGCGCATAATCATCGTCGGGTTCCGCGAGAAGACCGGCTTCTCGTGGGACGCCCTTCGTCTCCCGGGCACAACGCAGAATCCACCGCTCATGCGCGATATTCTCCATCCGGAGAACGGGGCGGAGGAACCGGAACATCCGTTCACCGAAGGGCCAAAGGCAAAGGTTGCCAAACGGTATATCCTGACGGGCCACCTCTGGCAGTATCTGCGCGACTATGCCGCAAGGCACAAGGCCAAGGGAAACGGGTTTGGGTTCGGGCTTGTTGGCCCTCGGGACGTTGCCCGAACGCTCTCGGCCCGATACTACAAGGATGGATCAGAAATTCTTGTGTCCCGTGGCAAAGGGAAAAACCCGCGCCGCCTGACTCCCCGCGAGTGCTCCCGCCTGATGGGATTCGACAATGGCAGTCGGAAATTCCAGATCCCCGTGTCCGACACGCAGGCGTACAAACAGTTCGGGAACGCCGTAATCGTCCCCGTCATCGAGGAAGCAGCCCGGATTATGAAACCGCACATTATGGAACTCAAGCAACTGGAGGAATCCGGAGTCCTTCAAATTCCCATGTCCGTCTGATGGCCGACGTCGTCGACAAGGCGACGCGCTCCCGGATGATGTCCGGTATCCGTGGCAAGGACACCAAGCCGGAAATTACACTTCGCAAGGGTCTTTTTGCCCGCGGATTTCGCTTCAGGCTTCACGCCAAAAACCTGCCCGGCAAGCCAGACATTGTCTTTCCCCGCCTCAAATCCGTCATCCTTGTTCATGGTTGCTTCTGGCACCGGCATGACTGTACATTGTTCAGGTGGCCGTCCAGCAACGTGGAATTCTGGAAGGAAAAAATCGCAAAAAACCGCGAAGTTGACGCACGAACGCGTTTGGGTCTGCACTCCCTCGACTGGAAAATTCTCACCATCTGGGAATGCAGCATGAAGGGCCCCGACAGGATCGGGGCCGAAGAGGTTGTTACTCGGGCTGCAGCCTGGTTGACTTCCGATTCGGGCGACGACGAAATATCCGGAGTTCGCAGGATGCCATGAAGGAACGGAGATGAGCAGCCTTTCACTGTCGAAATACTTCATGGGCGTCGCCGCGAAGCACCTCAGCGCCGTGGAGGTCGATCCGCGACGTTCGAGGCAGCATGAGTTTAACGGAGTGCAGGATCTCAAGGAGATTCTGGGAACCGATCGCCGCGAATTCGCGGCGCGGTTCATTTTCCTCGGTGAAAATGAGGAACAGACGCTGACCGACGACGACACCCTGACCTGGTACGATTCCCGCGAAAAGCAGGAACATCGCAGCGCGGAATACCGCCTCTACTACAAAGGGAACGCAGTTCTCGAACAGGCAGCGGAAGGCGATCTGCTCGTTATAGGGAAACGAGAGGGAGACAATCTTCTCGTTATCATCGCCAAGGCGAAAAGCACCGCGGAGAGCCAGGTCCTTTGGCTATGCGGCGTGGACGATCCGTCCGGCAATCTGTTCAAGGTCAAGGACCTTTCAGGAGGGGGAGACGAGCGGCAGGGATACGCAGCAAAAAGCATACTGGATCAGTTAGGTGTTGAAGTCGAGGAGACTCCCGCAAGGGAGGATGAGGTTTTTCTTCAGGACATGAACAAGATATTCGACCGCGCGAAGCTGATGCAGGGGAAGTATCCGCTTACGAAAATCTTCTCCGGATATGCGCGGGACACTTTACCGTCGGTATCCCCTCTTGATGATCCTGACGCCGCTCTGATGTGCTACATGGAACGCGAGGAGCGGCTTTTCCGTATTTTGGAGAAGCAGTTCGTCATGGACAAGTTGCGCAAGGGGTTCGATGAGGATGTTGACGTGTTTGTCGATTTCGCCCTGAGTACGCTAAACCGCAGGAAATCTCGCGTCGGTTATGCCTTTGAAAACCATGTTGAGTGGATTTTCCAAAAGTTGTCGTTACGGTACAGCCGTAACCCGAAAACCGAAAAGAACGTCCGGCCCGACTTCATTTTCCCGAGCATCGACGATTATCGCAACGCAGCCTTCCCGGAGAGTCGTCTTTCGATGCTTGGTGTGAAATTTAGCTGCAAGGACAGATGGCGCCAGATCACTACCGAGGCGGACAGAATCGAGCAAAAACATCTGGCTACGATGGAGTCGGCCATAAGCGAAGCGCAAACGGACGAGATGAAGGGCCTGAAAGTCATGCTTGTTTTGCCGGCAGGACTTCACGACACTTACAAGCCGACTCAAAAGGATCGACTTATCGGCGTCAGGAATTTTATTGAACTCGCAAGGAGCAGGGAACTGGGTGTATCCCCTGCGGTTTAGTCACCCCGTTATTTGCGTTCGAAAGCTGCTTCGAAGCACCAATCGGGATGTGTGAAGTCCGAGAAAAACGTCAGAATTTCGGACCGTGAGTTCGTGATTCCGTTGGGTTTTACACCTCGTTACAACGGTTCCCAGGAAGAACAAAATACCTTGTCTTATTCCACATTTTGTTTACTCCCGACTGAATAACATTGCCGAAGTGTCTCGTAGATCAGATTAACGATCACTGCCTTGGCTCGATAGGAGTACTTCAGGTCAAGTAACTCGTCGGCATGATCGGCCCATTTCTGGAAGTAGCTTCCGTCCGCTACCGAGGCAGCGCCGATCGAAGTGATCCCGTTCAGGATCTCATCTTCCTTTTTGGATAGTCCGTCGAAGAAGGTTTTGATATCGGTTCCCGCCCTGTCGACAACCGCCTCCTCTGTAGTGGGTGCCTTCACAAGCGATTCAAGGAGGATCTTGACCTCATCTGGTTCATTTAGCGACCTAACCAGTTCCGGAAGATCAATTTTCGAGAGGATCTTTTGGAACTGTTCTTTCTCCTTCTCTGCCAAACCGGAAAATCTCTTCTTCAGATTCCTTATTTCACCTTCCCGATTGGACACCATGTGTTCCAATCGCCGAATCATCGTAGCCTGTTTCTCGATTTCCCCCTCAAGCCGCTGCGTTTTATTCAAGGCACCATCGAGTTTTTCGGTATACTCCTTCTCGATTTTCTTCGCCATCTGCGCCGCATCATCCACTCCCCCTGTCTTCTTTTCGAGCTGCTGCCGAATCCGCTGGTTTTCTTCCCTGAGTTTCTGAACTTCTCTTGCAAACTCCTTGTTTTCCGCCGTCAGCCGATGTAATTCCTTTTGGTCAACAAATCCGATCTGCTTTCCTCCGACACGGAGGATCTCCGGATCTTTTCGTTCCCCTTCGTTGAGCATGGAAATTCGCATAAGGACCGTCTTCTGCTCTTCCGTGAAAACGATCGGGCTGAAGTGGATGAAAAACAATGCGTGTCTACTCTCCAGCGCAGTCACAAATCTTTCAAAAAGATCATCCAGCATCACATATTTGCCTTTTTCGACCCCATGCTCCTTTGCCCATCCGGGATAATCACTGTAAAAAGGCTCGATTATGTCGAGATAACTCCTTTTGGTATTTAGCCATTTCAGGAAAAGGGTCTCCCCATCACCATCCTTGTAGGCCGATGTGATCATGTCGACCATTCGGTTCTTGTTCTTCCTGTCTGGTTTGAAACCGCCTTTCTGGAACTCTTCGTAAACTGCTGGTTTTATCACCAGGAACTTATACAAGATGTTCCAGGGGATCTCGTGGGCCATGTTCTTGAGAATTTGCACGCGTGTCTCAGGAGATTCAACCAGTCCTGCAGACATGTCGCCTCCTTCGGCCGCTACTGCTCTACTAAATTCAGTGGATCATCGGGATCAAGTATTCCTTCTTCATAATTCTCGCCGATCTCGCGATGATCGTCACAATCTGGCGTTGAAATACGTGGAACTGGATGTTGCTCTTGAACCCTTCCAGCCATTCCTTCTCCGATGGGGGTGCCACCAGCATTGCCCTTTCAAGAGCATCCCTCGCCAAAAAGTATTTTCCGGCCCTGAACGAGGAAGACGCCGCTTTCTTAAGGCTTTCGAAATCCTCGGCCCGGGTGATATCCTCCGGCTTGACCGTCCAGGCATCACCGTACTCGTGTTCCGGTGAGTTCCCCTCTACGTCCTGAATCACACCGATTTTTATCACGAGTGCCTCGGCTCCGCGGGGTCCACCTGTTCCTAAACTGACCGAGACTGGCACGTCTATGTGCTCGTCGCCGTCGCACCGTATTTCGGCCCTAACGATCTCCTCCCCTTTCCCTGTTGCCTTTCCGTCAAAGACCTTTATCCCTAGACATCCCCCCTCCGGCCCCCTGTAAGCAATCCTCCCGACCACGCATCCACCGATGAGATACTCCTCGAATTCGACAGCGAGGATTTCCACCTGCGAGACAATGTCAAAAGATACCCCTGAACATCCTCCGGAAACGGTTACTTTCGTTTTCCTTTTCCTGCAACCTTCCAGCAGTCGGTCCAGACTGGAAATCATCAGACTATCTGACCGCTCGAACGCGAGGTTGAACCTCTTCCCGTCGACATTGGTTGACAGCTCTTTTGTTTCCTTACTTGATACGATGAGATCCAACCCTTTCAGCTCGTGCCTTGATAAAGTTCTTATCTGTTCCGTTTCCCCTGAAGCACGCCGTCCGAACCGGGCCCCTGCGACGCGAGGGATCAGTTGTACCGGGATCGAGGTTGATATGTCGGTCAACGCAAACTCACCCGTAAACAACTTCTCTGCCAGGCTCCATTTCCCATCTATCCATTCCGGCCGCAGCGTGGCAACGCTTCGGCCCCTTTTGTCCCTTAGAGGCACAGCCCGCCGTTCGCCGCGTGAACTGTAAACAACGTTCAGAACAACATCTTCGCCATCGGTGAAGCCGGGGGGGGGGATGACCCGGACGTCCGGCAACAACCAGAACCGTGTTGACGCCACCGCCATTTCCCTGGAACAAAGAGATATCTCCACGGAGGCATTTCCCCCGGAACGCTCGCTCCAGGCGGCTTTTACTATAGATGCCACATCTTTCCCATCAAACCTTGTTCCCCGCCCTTCTTCGTGCCCTGTTGGACCAGCCTTATAGCGAGTTCTGACGGGCTCGCCGTCGTTGACAACGATGTTCCAGAAAAATTCACCTGCTATACCACCCTCAGGAGCAGGAGACAGGACCATCTCGAATTCGGAAGGTGTTCGCCCCTGCGCCTCGCTGTAAATCAGTTCCCCCGGCGTTCCCCCTGTCTTTTTATTGAGAAACAGCCTGTAATCAAGACATTTCTCAAACCCCCAATGTCTGCTACCAACGGCAACGGTACAGGGCCTTGCGAGGTCCACCCACTCAAGCCTGTAAATCATGTACTTGCCTGTTCGCGCCCCGGTTGTAACTTTCAGATTGTCGGTCGAGAGTCGGTGTCCATCGTGTGCACCGGAGTCGTAAAGGACAAAGTGCTTCCCGCCAAACCTCGATAGTGTCCCGAACACTGTCGGGCTGAATTTCCAGTGGCCATATGTGGAGAAAAGCATGCTTTCTTCCAGGTCTACTTCAAAAACGATTTCCCTTCCCCCTGCGGACACAGGCTGCATGGAATCCCGCAAGACCGGGTAAAGTCGCACCTTGCCCGGCTCGGGTTCCTTTATCAGGCAATGGGACTCCGAAGCAAAACCGGCTCCCGTTTCGTCTGTTTGTACAGTAAAGACCGGCTCTTCACATAGGCTTGTCAGAAAGAGGAGTTGCCGGGATACCAGTCCGCGGGACCTGATCCTGAATCCCGGAATGAAAATGGCCAGCCCATGGGCATTACTGCGCGTTGCGGAATAATGCCGGAGTTCGGGGAAGCAGCGTGCCCCGTCGAGTGAAAATACCGTCTCCCTGACGCGTGAGTTTGCCGTGGAAAGTTCGACCGACATCGCGGGCTGGAGATCAAGGGAGAAAATATTCCCGGAAAACGTGGGACCTCCATCCGGAATTCTTGCGTAGAAGGGTCTGACAAGGTCAGGTCTTACCATTCCGTTTACCTTGGCCGTAATTGCGACTCTTGATTTCAGCAACACCCTCCCGCCGTGGCGAATTACAGTGTCAAAGGGTAGACGTTCGAGATCACCCGGAGAGTAACTTGTATCCGGGACGCAGTAAAAACGGACATCACCGAGAGCGTGCTCACCGTAGATGATTTCCGTATACTGGTCTGCCCGTGTCTGGACGCCGGAAGGCAACCGTATCTTGGTGCCAGGCAACTGACTTGAGAGGATGACCCCCAGCTTGTTCGGGGTAACCAACCCCGCGAGCTTTTCGTATAACGCTTTTAGCTGATTGCGGTCCCTGAGGATTTCCATAGGGTCAATGCCGCACCCCCTGTAGATCTCCTCTACATGATTCTCAATTCCATCAGAGAAAAGGCTCTCCGACACCTCTATGTAACGGAACACCCTTGAGAGCTTGCTGATCGCGAGGGCAAACGCCTTGCTGAATTCCGCTGCCTCCTCGCAAAGTCGCCGGAACCTCTCCCTTTCGGTTATAGGCAGGCCAGCAAGTTCATCCATCCTGTCAAGAACGGATTTAATCAGCGCCTCGGTGTCCTCGTATTTCCGAAAATACCTCCAGTAGATCGTGAAGAACTCGATGATTTCCCTGGCGCGCCTCTTCGGGATCCCGCTTTCAAGGACCAGGGACTGGACAAATTCCCTCCGACCGGTCTTGACGAGTTCAACCCCCTCCTGGCGGAACCCCTTCTCCCAGATCCAGTCATAGACCGTATAATCTGGTCCCCACTCCATGTACTTTCCGTAAACTTCCCAAAACTTCCCTACGTACTCGTCCTTGATGAGCTCACAGATTCCGCCGATCGCCACTACCCTGGCTTTTTTATCGTGTCTTTCGATTTCGTTGTTGTATCGCCTCCACTGAAGAGTCCTGTGTACCTGGAGCATCCTCGTCTTGTGCTCCGCCAGATCCAGTTCCTCGAACCGGATTCTGGCCGGAACCGGGCGATTAAGCGATTCGTATTCGGAGATACGCTTCTTTCGTGCTTCCTGGATGATTGCAAATAGGTCGTCTATCTCCTTTCTGAATTCCTCAACGGGGGTTATAAACGGTAGTGGTGGCACGATATCACCAGCTCAGGACGAAGATATTTTTCCGGCATATTCGAGTGCCAGTTTTTCATATTGCGTCCTTGCTTTCTCGTTGATCAGGACTCCAAGCCAGACCATTGCCCTTGAGAGCCCGACGTAATCCAGTTGACGCGCCTCCGGAGTATCGAGCTCCTCGATGTCTGCCACCACGAGTACTTTGGCCTCAAGCCCCTTGAAACCGTGGATAGTGCAGTGGCTGATGGATTTTTGCCTGGAAGCGGATAATTCACCTTGAAATTCCGTAATGGGAATATCAGCGACCTTCTCGTGGTCTCCGAGAACCGACCGCTCTCTTGTGACGGGGGTGAGGATTACGATGTCACCCGGCCGTATACCGCTCCCGAGAAGGCGCCTCAGCATGTTCTCCAGTTCACGAAACTGGTGCTTTGCATCCCGGTAAAATACAGGTTCCACAATGTCACCACCCCGAAGAATGCATTTCGGTATCTCAGTCCCGGATGCAAGGCTTGTGAAATAGCCGATGGACTCGGTGTTCCGGCAGTTCTTGCTCAGGCGCAGGAATACCGGGGAGAAATCCCTGAGATCAATGTCGTATATATCCTCTCCCCTGTAAAAAATGTTTTGCTGGTCGTCCTCAACCCACAACCACTCCCCCTTTTTCATACCGCCTTTGACTACCCAGTCCAGAATATTGAAGTACCCCCTGTACCTGAGGTCCTGCCCCTCGTCTACCACGAGGGTATCGAACGGCGCCTCCTCCTCTGTTGCCATAACGGCCTCTGCAAACGCCTCGGGGTACCTCTGCCTGTAAAGAGTGTCCCCCTCGGCTCCCTTGATGAGATCCTCCATGCCGGCCTTTACGATCGCATCCCTTGCATAGGAATGGAGCGTGGAAACCCTGATGAACTCGGGTAATCCTTCCTTTTCCAGAATCGCGCGGACCCTGCTTGCCAGCAACCGGTTGTAGCAAACGTACAGGACTTTCCGCCCTCCCCTGGCAACCCGCCTGACCTTCTCGACGGCAATCACGGTTTTTCCCGTTCCTGCCCTTCCGTGAACCACAACCCGGGGGTTTTCGCCGATCTGGTCCAGGACCTCGTACTGTTCTTCTGTCAGGCGCAGGATCTCTTGGAAAGCATTCTCCACGGACACAGATAGCGATGGAACGAAATCGAATTCCCCGCGCAGGAACTTTACCAGGGCTGTCATTTCGTGAACGCTCATCCGGGCAGGAACAATACCTCCTGTCACCCGTGTTATTTCGCTCTCGGAATAGTCGAACTGTCCACGGACAACTGCCAACAGCGGTGTTCCACGAGTGGCAATATCTACAAGGCGATTCGTGTCCCACTCCGGGGATTCATGGGAGAATTTTATGTCAGGGAAAAAAACCGAGTACCCGAAGATTGCCCTTGCCTGTGGGCTTTTCTTGCCGAACCGGGCTTCGACCGACCTCCTGAGGGCATACATATTCGAGCTGGCCTGATCGAATGGGGACTCCCTCTTGTTGTGGGCATCGTTGTAACGGTCCGTATAGGTCCACAGCCCGTTTTTCAGTTCAACCCTTCCTCCCTTGACCTCGATGCAAAGTAAACCCCTGCTGCTGATTACCACGAAGTCAATTTCTGCCCGAAGTTTTTTCTGGTGTTTTGCCAAACCGAGGGAGTGCAGGACCGTGTAGTCAATCGGAAGTTCGTCACGAAATCGGGAAAACAGTTTCCTCTCCGCCTCGCTCTTGCAGTCAGAGTGAACATAATCCGGAATCATCCGGGCCATCTGGTCACCCTTCCGGGGCGTATGTGGATTTCCTCACCTTGCTTGTTCCCCTTATGGAGATGCGCTAAAGAACCCGGCCTCCGGGCGATCTGGCCTCCCGATCAGGAGCGCCCTGTCAAGGTAACAATTCCTTAGCTCGCAAGCCGTCTCCGGTAAAAGTGCGCAAGTATGACAGGCAGCAAGGTTCAGTGAATTCAACCCCTGCCCGTCAGACTCGATACACAGGGGGTCACCGGAACACCACTTTGCCTGGTCTATCGCTCCCGCCAGCACTTCAGTGAACCGTGCCGGCAAACCCTGCCTGACGAGTCCGCCCAGGCTCCCCTCGGAATCGGTGGTCGCCGTATAAATCAGCAACCCGTGCATCCCGGCCGATCCGTCTTTTCCCGGGCCAACGTAAAGTCGTTCCCTAAGTGAGGAACTTGAATAACCACATTCAATTGTCAGGCGGAGAATCAGCAGATGGGACAGAGTGTGAATCAATACGAATTCGGGAGTGATCGGGGCGTCAAGTACCCAGAATCCGGAATCTTTCAGAGCCTTCCGGATTTTCTCGATCTTCCCGATCCTTTGTGCGATGAAATCCGATTGTTTTTCCTTCCATTTCCCGATAGCACCTTCGTCCAGCTCGATAAATATCCCCTCGCCTCTCACTTCCATGCCGGGCAGCCAATCCGTACTCTCCCTGCTTATTCTTGCCATGTCAGGCCCGTTCGGCTCAATTCTCTTGAAACCAATGAGTGCACTCACTTGCCGTAGCCTGTCCACCAGAACGACCCGGGAAAAAAGTGAGGAATACGAAGACGGTATTTTCTCGACCCTGGCGGAGAAATCCCCGCGGGGTTCAGACTTCCCGGGGTGGAGGAGAGCGAGATACTCCTCTGACAGTAAATCTACTGAATCCTCTCTTCTAAAAAATCCCTCCCTCTCTTTCAGTGCCCTGATCACCAAAGCCGGATCCATCTTCTCACCGGCTCTTGCCAGCAGTTCGGCAACCGCTTTTGGCAGGGCCTCGGCAGGCACATATTTCAGCGCCGTTTCGTGTTGACGCAAGAAAGAGTGGAGACGATTTGAAAACGGGGGGATGGAAATCGCGGATTCAATACTCGGGAAATAGACGCTGGCAGATCCTCTCTGCAAAACCTCCGGAGAAAGATCGCACTGTTCCCTGTCGCGAAGCCAGGGGCGGTTACCGAAACATTTCGCTCCTGCCAGACCTCCCCTGCCGAATATTCCACCCAGTGACCTTCGAGCATCGCAAGTTTTGCACAAAACAACAACGCTCGAAAGTGCGGTGGAACGGCCCGTGGAGCTTATTTTCAACCTCGGCTTGTCGCAGTCGGCTCCCTTGTGTACCCACCAGGACCATGGAAAATCGTCAATATGCCCGTTCCGGCATGCCACAACCAGACGGGCCGGGACGAGGTGATGTTTGCCCTTTCTGCTGGAACAGGACTCACATATCTTTTTCTCGACGCCGCCAAAGTCATTGTAGTGGGCGAGAGTCTTGCACTTTGGGCAGAATACCCACTTCGGGAACCTGAAACACGGTATATTTGCATCCCCGGGGTTGTCGGATACCTTTGGCTGGCGGAAACGGTCAACCCCCAGTTTTTTCTCCAGGCGCTCCTCCCGGATCTCTTCCATCCTGTCTGCCTTCCAGAAATCCAATCCGGCGACTGTAAGGGAAAAATCGAGCGCGTCATATATGGAGCCGATTCCGAAGGTTGTAATCAACTGGCTTCTGCGAAGCTCCCCAACCTTGCTGCCCATGTCAGTTTTTCTCCAGATACAGCCCGGCGCTCGGGTCGATATTCCTCAGCGAATTGAGCGTCGGGAAGGATTCTGCGGCGCCATCCTGTTCTTCTGCGAATCTGAGCAGGGACATTTTCTTCCTGGAGCTATAGGGCAGGTCTGCGCAGGTGACGACCAGTGTCTGCCACTTTTCGACGATCGCTTCCAGATCTTTTCCGGTTTGTTCAAGTTCCAGAGGATCGATCTGCTCTACCCTTTTCATTATGTCTGACAGAATTTCCTTCACCTTTATGTCCCCGGGGTCAAACCGGATGGCCGCATCGTTGTCCGCCATCCCTGGCAGGAGGTGCCGGACGAGTGTCACGAGAACGGCATGAAGGCCCCGGTCCCTGGACCTGCTGGAAAACGGAGTAACACTGGTTGCCTCCACTTCACTGTAAAGACGACCGTGATATGTGTTAAACCGTTCGAAATGTGAACGGTCACGGGAACGGGTCCAGTTGTAAATCGTGACCACCAGGCCGGGGAATCTCCTGCCGATCCGGCTTGTAGCCTGTATATATTCAGATGTTGATTTCGGCTGGCCGACAACTCCCATGATCCCGAGCCTGGGGACATCGAGCCCCACAGAGATCATGTTGGTAGCCAGAACCACATCGAGCGGGTCATTGTCCGGATACGAGTTCTTTAGTGCCTTCCTTACAAGGTCAAGGTCGGAATCGTTCACGCGACTGGTTAACTCCTCGATTATCTCAAGTACCCTGCTTTGCGAAGGGTCTCCATCCCGGACGGCGCAGAACCTCAGGTAATCCTGGACGTCATCCTCTACCTGTCTTCTCGCCCCGCCAAGTTCCCTCATGCTGTTGAAATAGCCAACCAAGGTCCAGTAAGGATCCTTGACCTTTTCGTCGAACTGGGTAACGGAAACGCCGTGAAGCAAACACCCAAATGTACGGATCAGGGCTGTGGTCGGGCTAAGACTGGGGGCAAAGACACCCGCATAAAGGCGGGCAGGCTTCTCCTTATCCTCCCGGGCAAAGAATGAATCGCGGTAGTCGAGACACGGTTGAGGGAACTGTCTCATTCCGCGGCAAAACAGGGATCTGGTCTGGCTCTGCGCGTTCCGTATTGTGGCAGTCGAGGAGATAATCTTCGGAGGGTGGCCGCCAGCCCCCTTGCAAAGCAGGTCGATAGCCACCTCGTAAAGGCCGACGAGCGTACCGAGGGGGCCTGAAATCAGATGCAACTCGTCCTGGATGATGAGGTCTGGCGGGAGTGTCCTGCCGTCCGAGCCAAAAATAAATCCCGCTTCCTTCTTCCACGGAAGTCTGGCAAACTTGTCAACCGTCCCGATAATGATAGATGGTCTTTCCCTGTATATATCATCATCCACAACCCACACAGGTATCCCGGTCCGGAAATCGCACACCCCGTTGGGGCACCGGACCCTGAGCGCCTTAGGGCTCCCTGAAATGGAGTAGTCTGCAACTCCCAGGTCAGTGCCGCACCATGGACACTCCCTCAGTTTGACAGGGCTCCCGGATATTTTGACATCCTCTCCGGAGGAAAGCTTTTTAAGTGCCTTTCCTGCATCATCAAGATCGTTGGGGGATGCTCCCCCTCCCACCCAGAGACCGATAGTGATCGGGGTGGTGCCTGCAAGCTTCCCTCCGGATTCCTTCCGGACCTTTTCGCACGAACAGGCCAGAAGGGCACCGCGGTAAAACTGGTCCACCGTAAGCAGCCTGAGGGTGTATCTGGTCAGCACAGCGGTGCCGCCACCCTTGTGGGGACTGTCTGCTCCTCTCAGACGCCTCAGGAAAAGTATGAACGCGGTCAGCCCAAGATATGCTTCCGTCTTCCCTCCGCCGGTGGGGAACCACAGCAGGTCAACTATCTCACGGTCAAGTGACTCGACGTTTGATACAGACTCAAGGCACTGCAGAATAAACGCGATCTGGAAAGGATACCAGGAGTGCGAATCATCATAGGAGGGTCGTCTGTCCGACGGTTTTCCTGCGTTCATCCATGACGAATGGGCGAACTGGTAAAGCATCGCCCTGTGGGCGAGCTTGAATGCCTCACGAACCTGTGGGTCCTTCCTGATCAATGCAATACCGGAACGGATCCTCCCCAAGGACTCCTTGCAAAGTTCCAGATGCCTGTTTGCCGCTTCAACGAGATCCACCGGGATTCCAACAACCTTTTGGGCCTGAATTTCGATCCATTTTTCGTAGCTCGCCGGGATCGTATCGAATAGCTTCGAAAGCTGCTGTGCCTCGGAATCCGCAATCTGCCTGATGCCAAATCGCGGGAGACCTTGGTCGCCGGGGGCAACCATGGAAAATACCGGGTGATCAGGAATGAAAGATGACTCGATCCTGCCTGCCCTTCCCTCGGACTCGTCTGCCCAACTGGCCGAACACCCATGCCCGATCGCGTAGGAATTCACTGATCTGTAAAGCAGACGGATGGAATCGGCTTCCTTGCTTCCTCGGCCCTCAAATGTAACCCTTCGATCTAGAAATGGCCTGCCATTGCTGCTGCCCGACGCAGAGATGTATACCTGGAAAAAGCATTTTTTGCACCGGTCATCAGGAGAATCCGCGGCTGAAACCTGTTCGTTGACAAGAGACAAGGTGACGGGCCTTATCCCATTGTTGTCAGGAGTCCTTGCCCTACACCTCAATATCAATCCAGGGACAACCACATACGCCTTCTCCCCCGGGGCATTGATTGGAATACGCATGCTCCATTCGACTTCGGTCCTTTTCCATGATTTTCTGCCGTCCCTCTCCTTAACCCGGGGTTCGGCCGAACGAAGTGTCTCAGCCTCACCAGGGGATACAGGCGGAGGGGCGTTCGGGGTCGCTCCCTTCTCCTCGACATCCGATGACTTACTGGTGGCCTTGTCCTTGCTGGCTTGAACCCCTTTCTTCGTATCGTCGTCCCGGTAGATCCCTGCTTTGACCTGAACCAGAATCTCTTGTGTCGTATCCTGGCAGGCAAAAGTAATTCCGTAACACGAGGGTTGCATGGTATTGCTCAATACAATTCCAACCTCCGTGTCATCCTCCTGGACACCAGGTTCCTTGCCTGGCCCGCCATCGTCGCTCTCTTTGTCAAACCCGGTATTTCTCGGGAAAAGAATGCCCGACGAATAGCGCCCAAGCGGGTTGTCGGTCATCACCTCCTCGGCACCGTGATAGGGACCAAACAAATCTCTTGTAAGAATCTCCAGTATTCCTTGCCGAATTTTTTCATGCTCGGTCATTCTGTCCCCTCACCAGTGGCATTTCCCGATACCCTCGATACGCAATCCAAGCCACATGCCGGTCGTCCTGAATTCACGCGGGGCCTGATCATTCCCGAGGTCACCCACTTCGGTACAAATATCCTTCACCCACAAACCGTCGATGCTTTTCGGATATCTACTTGGGGTTCCACCCTGAATTTCCCTGATGCAGTCCCGTAGTGACCACCCGAATCGCTTCGATGTGGCCCCGAAAACCACCTGGATCCCCTTCCCATCCACATCCACTTCGACCAAGTAGGACGGGCACCCCCCCTCCACATTTTCAAGCCGGAGACGAGCGTTCATCCCGAGCTGGACCCTTTCCCATAGGTCTTCCTGGTTTTCTTTTACCCCACCAAGCCCCTCGTGGACCTTAGTCGATACAAATGAATAAAGGTCCGTATCGCTGGCATTTCTGATCTCTACGCCGGTGAACTTAAGCCTCCCGTAATCACCCGGAAAGACCCTGATCCACCGATTCTGCGAATCTACCAGCCGGAATCCCCTCGATCCCTTTTCCGACATGCTGAAGATTTCTTCTTTCGCCCGGGTCAAGGCAACAAACAGGACTCTGGATTCACCTTCCAGTTCCTCCTGGCCAACAACAGGGTTATCCGGCATGACCACAATTACATTCCCAAACTCGCGCCCCTTTGAGCGGTGGATACTGGAGAGGATGACCTTCCCGTCAATACCGTTGTTGTTTGCCGGCGGTATCAATACCGACTCAAACAGGAGTGCGTGCCGTAGAACTGAAATATCAATGGACCTCCTGGATCGCCCGCCTTCGGCTTCTTTCAGGGATTCCCAGGCATCCTCTGTCGGAGGACCTCCTTCGCCAACCCTTGCCGCATAACGCTCGGTAAATTCCGCTTTCTGCACTGACGGGCTCATCAAACCGGAAAACACCCTCCCCACCCAGCGGGGTATTACACGCTCTTCCAACCCCCTCCGGATGGTAAACCCTATATTTCTCTCCTGCAGGGCTCTCGCGAGACAAAGCACCTGCCCGTTGGTCCGGCACAGGATTGCAGTGCCCGGGTTCCTGTATCGTTCCTGAATCCCCGGCTCGTTAAGACTCCCTAAATTTTCCAGACCGGACATGTAACCCTTCAGGTGCTTGTATGCATTCTCGGTGTTGCCTTCGAGAAGTAGATCGCGTCCTTCGTTGGCAATCCGGGATAATCCGTTTCCTGTTGCTGTACGGTGGTTTTTTTTCAGGTCATCACGTACGTGAAGATTCCCGAATCTCCCTTTCACCCATTGCATGAACTGGGCAGAGGACGTTCCCTCGGTATCCTTTACCAGATAATCGTAAATAGCCTGAGCGGGATCCCCGAGGAGAGTGAACCCTCCTAGGCAATTTTCCAGCACCAACTGTGTCAGCCTCGCGCGGATTCCAACGAGATCCTGGATCTCGTCCACGAGCACATGCTTGTATATCCCGAGTCGTTCCCTCGCCTGTTCGTCGGAAACGATCATTTCGGTAGCCATACGTATACGCTCGTCGTAATCCTTGCCCTCAAGGACAATATCCGGGTCGATCCTGAGCATGAAATGACTGGCGAACGAGTCGAATGTGCGGATGTTCGCAAACTGGACGTATTCGTCACATTCCCTGTTTTCAACAGCTTCGCGCAGCCTTTTACGGACCTCCTGGATCGCAGCGACGGAGAAACTCAGTACCAGAATTTCCGTGCCAGGCTGGAGACCTTCCTTGTTGATCAAATACTTCAGGCGCTCGATTAGGCAGTATGTCTTCCCGGTCCCTGGGCCGGCAATGACCAGTTGTCTGGTGTTATGGGCAGATTCGGCTATCTGTTTCTGGTGGCCTGTCAGGGGCAATTCGTCAGTTCCCTTCAGGTCCTGAGAGCATTGTGAAAAACGAGCGAGATTGTTCAGGGGAATTATTGGCGATGCATCGGTAGGAGTGGAGTCTCAAAATATCTAACCCCAAAGGATGCGACCTGAAAGAGCAAGACAGTAAAGTCATAAGTATTGAAACGACATCACGTTGCCATCTTATGACCTTGTTAAACGACGGTCAATGAATTGCATACAGTCGACCGTGGTACCTCCTCTCCTCATTCCGTTTCGCCCCCACCCACAACTGTCACAGTCCCATAAGAGATCCAGTGGGTTCCCACACCCAGGACGGGTTTCCCGGGAAACACCTTCCGCACCAGATCCGCATAGGAGGCAAGCTGGGGCCGATACACATCGAATCGAGCACTCCGATCATCCGTAACATCCGACTTGTGGTCCAGAATCCAGAAACCTTTCTCGGTCTCCACGAGAACGTCTACCACCCCGGATACCACGCTTCCATGATCGTCCAATCCCAATAGCGGCCACTCCCGCCGCACGCTCAGCGGTTGGAACCTGCCCTCCAACCACCGGTCGAACGCTGCAACGGCCTCGGCGATTCGACAAAGGACCTCCTCCTCGAAGTGGACGCCAGTTGCCCGTGCGATCAAGTCCGTCTTGTGGGCACGGCCGCCCAGGACCTCGAAACAACTGTGAAGCATCAGACCGCGGTCAGCACCGCCGGCTCCGACTTCGACATCAAGCGGCGGAGCGTAGCTTTCTTCCTGGAGGCCGCTGACAACGGCCTCGAAGGGCTCACCACGCAAGCGGGAGGGAACGATGCTCTCCGGCGTCAGTTCCGTGGGCAGCGACCGATACTCCAAAGCTCGCCGCCCAAACGAGGCCAGCGAGGCGACGGGCTCCCCCGTGGACCCTTCAACCTCAGGCGCAACCACCGTCCCTGCCGCATTCAAGACGCAAGGAAACGACTTTTCCTTTACGCGCATTGCCATCTTGTCAAGCTCCACCACGGCCGCTCGCGTGAACAGGGACCAGTTCGTGGTCCGGTCCTTGCCAGCCAGGTAGCTAGGCCATTCGAGGATCACTTTCTCACGGGCGCGAGTCATGGCCACATAGAGAAGGCGGCGAGCCTCTTCCTCCTGTTCCCTCTGCAACGGCTCCAGGAAGGCTTGGTTTGTCTCGTCCGCCGCAAAGGCCGGCGTGATCTCGATGCGGGCTTTCTCCAGGATCTTCGCCAGGTCGGCGAAGTCCTCGTAATTGACGGCGACATCCGGCAGACGCGGCTTCAACTCCCGGTGCATCCCGCATATAGCGACCACCGGCCACTCAAGCCCCTTGGCGCTGTGCCATGTGGTAACCGCCACGGCGTCTTCATCGACCACCCTCGGTTGAGGCTGGGCATCGTTGTCCTCAACCTTGGCGGCCAGCCACGCCAGGAAAGTCTTGAGCCCGCCGCCGTAGTATCCGCCAGCGAGCAAGACCTGCCGGTTCGCCTCCTGAAACTCGCGGACCTCGGCCTGGAGCCGTAAGAGGTTGGCGCGGGCCTGGGCGCCGTCGGGCCACCAGGCAACCTTTCCGTAGAGATCCAACGCCTTGATTACCTCGGCCATCAGGGTCTCCACGGTTTTTTCGTGTGCTCCCTGCCGCAACGGTTCCAGGAAATCCAAGACCGGGTCCTTCAACTCCTCATTACGCAAAAGAATCTTAAGGGCCGACTCCAGGGTGTGGCTCCCCAATTCAGTCACCGCCAAGAAGAGCGTGGCGTGGCGGTCGTCGCGGTCGGCCACGTACGACAGCGCATGGCAGGCGATCTGGACGACCGGCGACTCGAACCATCCTCCCTGCTCAATCCGCGTCCGGATACCAAGCACCTGCAGGACTTCGGCGTAGGCCTCCACCATGTCGTTGGTCGGACAGAGGACCGCAACGTCGCCTCCGCGGATCCGCCGCACGTCCTTCGCCGTCTTGTCCCATACCTTGCTGTTCTTGTCGTCCAAGAGAGACTTGATACGAAGCGCCGTCCAGGAGGCGCGGGCACGGTTGCTCTTGGGAAACTTGGCGGCTTCCACCACCTCAACCGGCGCCAGGGCGCTCGGAAAATCTGCCTTGGGAGTAAGAGACGTATACGCCGTCCCGAAAAGCCCCTCCCCCACGGCGTTGACCCACTGCATCAGCGGGGCGGAGCAGCGCCAGTTGCCCGTAAGTGGCTCGCATGACTTGGAGTGCTTTGCCTCAAGCTCCTTTAGCAACCGTGGGTCGGCGTTCTGGAAGCCCATGATGGACTGCTTCACGTCGCCGACGACCAGCGCGGGCACGCCGGCCTCGTGGATCTTCCAGAGGAGGGCGAACTGCAAAGGGTTAGTGTCCTGGAACTCGTCGATGACCACGCAGTCGATCCGACCTTTCAGGGTGTCCAGGACGTCGGGCCGATTCGCAAGGATCTCGTGGGCTCCGGCCGGCATGTCGGGATAATCCACAAGGCACGCCTTGCGCTTTTCCTCTCCGTACTTGGCCAAGCAGTCCTGGCTCGCCCCGAGCACCGCCCCCAGATGGATCTCGGCATCCTTCAAAGGACCGGGATGGCGGCTCAACGATTTTGCGGAGGTCATCACGTCTTCTGCGAGTTCCACGTACCCGGCCGGAACCGTCCCCCCTTTCGCCTTGATACGCAGCTCCCCCAATGACGCCCAGAGATCCCAGTCCGAAGCGATCTCCTCGATGTCCTCGGCACGCCGCAAGGCCCGGAAGTTATCCCGGAAATCCTTCTCGGCCGACGCATTCCCCTGAAAACCGGAAGATAGATCCCTTGGGAATCTATTCAACAAGCGGGTGACCGCCATGTGGAGGGTCCGGTTCAGCACGTCGGCCTTTTGTGTAGGACCGTAACGCCGTCGGATCATCTCGATGGCCCCATTGATTAGGTTCGCGTCCTCCCCCTTCCGGCCTAAGGACCGGAGCCGGTCGATCAGCCCAAGGAGCATGCGCAGGAAGACATCTTCCGGACCCATTGCGGTTACGGGGTCATACAGGTAGCCGTACTTCCGCAGGTTCATGGCCACGGGCTCCGCCTTGTCAGTCTTGGACAGTGTGCGGCGGACGAGGAACTTTTGCTCGTCGTCATTCAAGAGACGCGGGGAGGGAGAGCCCCCTCCCTCGAAGGCGAACTCGGTGAGAAGCCGCAGACCGAAGCCGTGGATCGTGGAGATGTAAGACTCTTCGAGGCGAAGCGCCGCCTCGATCCGGTCCCGCCTAACCAACTCGAACCGTATCCGCTCCTTGAGTTCCGAGGCGGCGGCTTCCGTGAACGTCACGGCCAGGATCCGTTCGGGGGCAACCTCTCCGGAAACTACCCAATCAGCGAGCTGCGTCTGTATCCGGTGGGTCTTGCCCGACCCCGCGCCGGCGGGGATGACGATAAGCCGTGGGATCGTCATTCCGGCTCCTCCTTCGCGAGATGGACGAACCGCGTCACCAGGGGGCTTACCTTCAGGGCGTAGGTCTTCACGCCGACACGGTCGAAGGTCTCGACATCTGTTTCCAGGTTCAAAGGCAACCTCCCGGATCGTAGAGCCCGGATGCGCTCGCGCACCATGGCGTCGCCGTTTGCCGAGATCCCCTCTCCCAGTTCCAGCACACCGGGCACGTTCCCCGGCAGCCAACCCGAGGTGTCCGTAAGCGCCCGCTGGTCGTCCATCATGTAGTAGAGAACGCCGACCTCTGCCTTCACCGCGAGGCACCTAGTCAACGCCTCAACATCCCCGCCTATGACCTTCCCGGACGTGAGCATCTGCCGGTAAAAGGATGTCTGGATGTCAAATCCCTCCTCCATGCACGTGCGCCGCTTCGTGCTCGTTGATTTCTTGTAGTCGACGACGAAGAGGCGTCCAGAAGGGAGTACGAGGAGCAGATCCGTCCTGCCGCGGATCGCTACGCCGTCGAAGACACCGACCAGCCTGGTCTCCACGCCTAAGATCTTCGCACCAGTGCGTTCCAGGAAATCGCACCACCGTATTGCGGCAGTCTCGATCTCCTTCTGGAGGTTGCGTCGCTCCACGTACCACTCCGCACCCAGGAGGAAGGGGGCAATGCGAAGAATTGCGTCGGAAAGCAGTTTCGGAATATCGGCGCGGATCCTTGCGACCGTGGGTATGGTCCCACCCGGGACGAAGAGGTGTTCAAAGACGGCGTGGGCGAGTGTTCCCTTCGTCGCGGGATCCAGGATTTCGGGTGCCCATTGCAGCGGAAGGAGTCCTTCGCGTTGCAGGAACCAGGACAGGGGCGAAACCATCAGGGTCTCAAGACTTGAGGGAGTCTCGCTCCGGGGCTCTCCGCTCGGTTTCGCCAGCAGATCGACTCCAAGATCCGGATCCTTGATCTCCAAGAGGCGCGGCAAGACCGGATCCGCTGGAGGCGCCTCGGCCAGTCCTCGGACGCGCGACCGATGGGACTCCCGCTCCAACGTCAGAATCAGATCTTCGGGCGAGTAGATCCCCTCGAAGAGCCGGGACATGAAGGCCGTCGTTCCTGACGGCGCAACCGAATCGCCCCTTGCATTGCGCGACGGGATCAGAAATACAACCCTGTCCTTGGCGACCTTCATCTGGCGCAGGAACAGTTCCCGCCGGCGAGCCATCCCCTCCTCACCCGTCTCCAAAACGAAACCGAGGCCCGACTTCAGAGAGAAAAGATCCCCCTCGTCGAACACGGAGGAACGAGCAGGACCGGCAGGGTAACGGCCTTCGGAAAACCCAAGGACGAAGAGGAGGCGGACGGAACGCCACGGCTCCTCCTTCTCCCGATAGAAGCTGAGTCCTTCCCGAGTAAACTCTGCGTCGGCGCCGGACGAAATCGGCGCTTGGGGCACAAGGCGCGCCAGATTGTCCCACGGCACCTCTCTCCCCTCGACATCCTCCAAGGCGTTCCCAAGGGCCTCCAATGCAGAACGGGCGCCTTCGGCGTGCCGCGCATGCGTGCCCGCCGGATTCAACAGAGATCCGAACTCTCGGAGTGCCTCCTGCAAGGACTCAAGCGTCTCGTGTGGCTCCTGCACGAGTGCCATCATCCGTTTCCCTTCGTCTGGCATCCCCTCAGGGAGCCGTGGTTTGTAGTTCCCTCCCATCACCCCCATCGCGAGGCGGTTCCCTGTCTCTGCGTCCCACGGCTGGAGCGACGAGGCGTAAAGTGCCGCGAGCGCCATCGCCGGTGCAGGCCTTCGCCTCGTAGCAAGAAAATGGAAGACCGTTTCTCCCCCCAGATTACGAAGGTGCGGAGGCCCGGCGAGGCCGGAGACCGGGATGCCGGCGAGGAGGAAGACCTCCCGGACCGCGCCCTCGTACGACGGATCTGCGGGGACCAGTAGGCCGATGTCTGAAGCGACAAGGGAGGTGTCGGCGGCGAGGGCCTTTTGCGCCATCCCTGCGACAACCTCCACCTCCTCCATGTGATCCCGGACGGCAAGACAGGCAACGGAGTCGTCGATGGGAATGGACAGGGGACCAGTCCCGAAAAGGTTCTCCTGCAAGTGCCGCAGAGCCGAATTGGGCTTTCCAGAGGGATTAGGGACAAGGGCTGCCGTCATAAGTTCGTCGAGTGCCGGGTCTCGCACCTGACCCGCGTCGGCGCGGAGTTTCTCAAGCAGCGCTTCCTGCCAAGGAGAAATAGGCGGAAGTCCATTCACGCGGTAAACGAGGACAGCGCGGGTCACATCAGCCTTGTCGGCCGCCAGAAGATCCCGGATCACCGCCAGCCCGTCAGGAAGCGCGAACCCCATCTCCTTGTGGAGACGGACAAGGTCGGCCAGGTGCCGCTTTCCCCGGGCCGAGAGAGACTCCTTCACAGCCGGTTCCAGACGGCAATTCGGTCTTAGCGCAGCGAGGATCCGATGGAGCTCGCAGCCTATGGCGCCAAGCGTCCCTTCCGAATCGGTCATCAGGCTCTCGACCCAGAAGGCATCTGGGACCTTGCGGGCGGCCTCTCCGAGCCGGGCGTCCCAATCTGTCGCTGGCGACGTGACCAGGTAGGCTCGCTGGGCGTGAGCTACGAGTTCGGCCCATGTCCCCACGACGACTCCACACCGTGCACCCCGCGCTGCGATCTCCCTCCTGAGCCTTCTCCCGGCAGCCTTGTCCGGCACGAGAAGGAAATGGACGACGTCCATCACTAGCCCCCCTGGTCGCTTCGGACCCATTCTATTTCCATGTATAAAGCGAGACGAAGCAAATCCTTCGTTCCCGTTTGCCCCGATCACCCTCTCCTTCCTTGGACATCCCAAAGTTCTACTCCCCACCATCGCCGCGCTTCGAGGAATACCGCTCGACGAGCCACTCCAGGATTTCCCACCAGCCTGGTGTACGGTCCGCAATTCCGGTGGACTGTCGCCAGTCATACACCAACGGCGCGAGGAGATCCGAGAGAATGCTGATTTCATCCTCAAGAGCCCGACAATTATCCGTCATCGCTTCGAGGCGGCGCGAAAGCCCCCGGTTCTCATCCAGAAGCCTCCGAACGGGTGGAAACAGGACTACGCGCGGGTCCCTATCAGGCCTCATACTTTCCCCGGGAATATTATTATTCAATTTGTACACCCTCCTCAGCACGCGAATTGGGCTTCTCGTTCCCCCCCGGAAATCCCCATTCAATAGCCATCCTCATCCTCTTCTCCGACGGTGTGAGGTACGCGATCACATCTCGGGCACGCCTCTTCTTTTCCTCCTCGCGCATATACGGATATATGACTGAGAGAAAGTGTTTGCACCTCAAGCTCCCGCCGATTTGCCACGTATGCACTGCCTTTTTCCCCCACCGAGAAGTCATCCGCGTATAGATCCGGCCGCCGGCAGTTGACATCATGTACTCGACCAAATTCCGGTCCGTGTTGGCGATGGAGACGATTGTGATCCGAGAGGGGGTCCGAATATTTCCGTTTCGCGTTTTTCCACTCTTTCTACGCAACACGCTGACCGAACCTTCTCCGTCCAGGAGGGCCGCAATATATATTCGATCCTCCGGTTGTATTCCCTCGTACGGATTGTCTGCAGGAGTCGACCTTCCTGAGGCGGCGGGGTCCCGAACCAAGCCAAGCCACTTTGCCTTCCCCCAGATCGACTCCATAGGCCTGCCGAGCATCGCAACGAGTAGCGCGGCGGGAGACATAGCGTAGTGACGCCTGAGGAAGTCGATCTCATCCGGGGCCCAGCGACGAATACTCATTCTCCGGGTTTCACGGCAGGCTTTCCGCAGCGTTTGCTGCCCGACCCTCCCACGCGCACCCTGTTCCCGTCTCTTGCACGTATCCATTAGTCCGTCCTTTCAAGCCATTTGTAAAATATATTATCTGAAAGTTTGTGTTGCTTGTCAAGGGGAAATGTAAAACAATTAGCTAATGTCGGCGAAAGAGCGATATCTCGGGTTGCGCCTCACCGGTGAGCTGGTGGAAGCGCTGGAATCGTATTGCCGGAAAGAGGACCGTAGTTTGTCTTCGGCTGTCAGAGTGTTGATGGCAAGGGAACTACAGCGGTTGGGCTACCTTCAGTGTGAGGAGGAACCAAAGAAAAAGGGGAAAACCGTCTAACGTCCTTCTCCGGTGACACCGCCTTCGGGGCGAGCATCGGTCCGTCCCTCTGCTGCACCTCCCCCATCCACATCGTCGGCGGACCCCACCCGAAGCTTCTGATCACTCTTCGTTGAAGATTGTCCTGTGTGTTATCCCTGTTGAAGCTGCCTGCTGCAGGAAGGTATCCCTGTACCAGCGCACAGTCCCCGGGGGAACGCCGTATGCCTCCGTGAGGTATATCCCCTCTGTGTTGCACCGCATGAAGTATCGCGCAATCGCTGTCGAGCAGAGCTTTCCCGCCTTAATCTCCAGCTTTCGAAACTCTCGGTGCACCGTTATCGAATCGATGTGTCCCGTAATGGAGGGGCCGGGGAACAGGTAGTCCGACTCGCTACCTGCGCGCCCTGTGGGATCTAGGGTACTGAGATACCTTTCCACCACTTTCGAGATCTTCTCGCCCAGGGGTATCTGCTTCTTGCCGAACGTGTACCGGCCGTCCTTACCGCGGGCCAAGTCATCCCTCCTCAGCAAAACCACCCGGCCCGGCGACTGGAAGCAAAGCAACATCAATAGCCCCAAGAGCGAGACTCGCAGGAGGTCATCGGGGGGGGCCAGAAACATTTTCAGGAGGTCGAGCCGATTCCGATTTTCAAGCACGAGGTCGAAGGTCGCACGTCGGTACGGCATAGTCTCCGGGTAGATCATTTCGCATTCCGGGACATACTCCCGGAGGTACTGAAGGAATCGACGGAGGGGTACCCGCTTGTGTTCACTCTCTATGTCGAGGTAATGGTCCTTATCGATCTCCTGCACGGAAGCCACACCCTGCGATTCCAGGTCGCGGAGGAACCGCTCGGCGGATCGAAGGTAGCCCGTCGCCGTATGTGGCTCGATGACACTTTCGTCCGCAAGGTCAGTCAGGAAGTTATGATATCCGTTGACTAGTTCCCCGTACCACCGCGTCGCGGATCTTTCCAGGATTCGACGTTGCTTGTCGACCTGCACCGCCCGTTCGTACGTTATTTCGGTCTCCTTCGCATTGGCGGAGAGGATGACCTTGTTTTCTGTCAGGTAACGGAGCGGCACGCGGTGGCTAAAAAGTTCCTTCGGCGTGCAGATCTTCAGCAGGCGCTCTATCGTCATCTCGCCCGGCGTGTCGCCAAGGCACCCCAGCCGCGCGAAGAAAATGAGATGCACGGGCAGGATCTTATTTGAGTACCTTGGGCCAGACTTCGCGGTGAGCCATCTCCCGAAAGCGACGAAGTGATCCTTCCACCCGTTTTCCTGAAGCGTTTCGGCAAGGATGACCAGCGCTTTCTCTGCCTCGGCGCATACTTGGCAAGATTCAAGTACATGGTCTTTGTGCGCATTATCGGTCAAGGACGACGGCCGGTGTCCTTCGTGGCCTGCATTATTGCAGGCGGCGCAGACCCTCCTTCCTTGTTCGTCCCGATATGTAACCCAGGTCTTTTCGTGTCCGCACACCGCACACTTAACCTTGGGCTCCAAAGACTTGGTGCACACGCGGCAGGCGTAGCCGTCCGGACCGATTCTCTCCACGTACTCCAGTGGGCGACCGCAATAGGCACAATCTTGACCCTTGGCGCGGCAGTACTTGCAGATCGCTGGCCCCTCGCCGTTCATCGTGTACACATCCGCACCGCACTGACCGCATGGGATCTGTTCGAACAGTTCCCCACGGCATTTGTAGCAGTACGCTTCTTCCCCCCAGTAAATTCCGATCCGCCTCGTTGGCTCGCCGCAGGCAGAGCATTGCCGGAGGTCGGACTCCCCTTGCTCCAAAGCGACCGGGCCCTCGTATCCGTCGACCATGCCTGCCCCAATGATGAAATCCATGGGGAGCCTGAATTTGGTCCACAGGTCCCCGCCGAACCGCGCCCTCAGGAACGACAAAGGCAAGGACTGAGATTCCGCAAGTGTCTCATCGAGAACTGCGAAGAACATCTGTTGCTTGGTAAACCTCTTTGCCAGATCAGTGCGCCCCTCCAATCGCTTGATCTCTGCCTCTGTATATTCCGAAAAGAGCATCCGCACCTTCTCCGTCTTGAATGCCGCCGCGATGCGTTTGACCTCGCGCCGTGCCCTTCTGATCAAGAAGCAGTATCTGCACATCCTGTTGCTGTGATATGGGACATCCGTCCTCTTGCACTGCGGGCATTCCCATCCTTCCTTTTTCGACTCTCGAAGGCATCGCCCGCAGACCGCACGTCCTTCAGCGTCGCGACCCGCAAGCTGCTTTTTCATTCCGAAGCAGGATTCGCATTGGACCTCGGATTTCGGCTTCCCCGCGCAAGTGGGACACCAATAACCAGTCTCCGTGATGCGCGCGACGATTTCGAGGGCATCACCGCATTTTTCGCAAGACTTCCCCTTCGCGAGGCACACGCGACAAAGCGGGTGCTCGTCGTCACCACGGGCCGACACTGTCGCGCCACACTCGGAACATTGCCTCCACAAAAAGACCTGGTAATAGCACTTCCGGTGGTACACAAACCCTTCCCGTGTTCGGCGATCCGATCCCAATGGATTACCGCATCTTGCGCAGGCGATCGCAGTCGTCACGATTTCCCCTCCCTGCCCTTGCCCGGGCAAACTGGAGTGCGTAATGGGTAGGGCCGAAATGGAAACGACAACAGTTGCTCAAGCCATTTGCCGGGGATATCTCGCGACTGCGGCGAGGAAGTCGTGGTGATCACGGGCTGGGTCGGGAGACGCTCCAAGAAGCGGACGTCCTCTCCAAGCGAGGGGGACAGAGCGGAGGGCTGCCGGACTTCACCCTTCGGGTCTCCTTTCAGGTCTTCGCCCACGCGGATCAGATCGCCGGCGCCGCATTGCAGAACTCGCGCCAGTCCAACCAACAGATCGAGGGAGATCCGGCTCGGCACACGGGCCATCACCTTGGAGATCTGCTGCCGAGAGAACTTCACGCCGACATCGGCAAGCAACCGCTGGAGTTCGGTCGCGGACCGGATCCCCCGTATTGCCATCATCTGCAAGAGTCGCCAATCCGCTTCCTGTGGCCGCGGATTCCGACCGTCGTCGCGCTTGCCATGGATGTGGTGCTCTTCTGCCATTCCCCGTCCCTCCTAAGCACAGAATTGGGAGTCGCCCGTGGCTTCCGCGACCTCGTCTAGGATGAATCCGCCACAGACTGCTTGCAGATGCTCTCTCCTTAGGTGCGAATAGCCGTCGGTGACGAAAATATCGCTTTGTCTCGCGACCTCCCGGACTGTGTCCCCGGGCACGCTCATCCGAAGGTGGCTGATGCATGAATGTCGCAGGGAGTGGACGACATACCCTATCTCCGAAAGACCCGCCTCTTCGAGGAACAACACGAACCGGTGGTCAAGGTTGCACACCGTCATCTTCTGCCCACCGTCCAGCGACAGGAAAAGGCCCTTCTCTTCGGGATTGTCGGGAGAAACAAAGAAATCCCGGATATGGTCTATGTATAAACGCAGCAGCGCCGGTACATCCGGATGGAGTACGGGGATGATGTGCGTCTTCGGCCCGCTCCCATTGCTTCCCTTCCCGTTCTTTATGACCACCCGGCCGTACTCGCCAAGATCGAGGTCCAAGGGATTGTCCATGAAGGAATCCGCATCCAGCCCCAGTAACTCGGAGGCCCGCAACCCCAACACGTAGGCGATATAAAGCATCACCAGGTCTCGCACCAGGGGAAGCCCCTCTCTCCAGTGCGCCGCGCCGCGGATCAGCATCTTCAGCGTGTTGAACAGCACGGCAAAGTGCTCGTGGGTTACGGCCTGGCGCCGGTCGCCGTCGTCCTTCTCGTGGAACGACAACATCAGACGACCGCGGAAGGGCTGTGACATCTCAACCCCGAATTCCCTCCGAATCAGGCGGCGAAGGGCCCTCACGGACATGATGTACTCGATGAACCTTTGAGCCCTGCTCAGCATCCCGCGCCGGGTATCGTTCCTGGTAATGCCGGGATGGTTCCGGAGATACTCGACGAAGGTCCGGGCGGCGTCCTCGTCCATTTCCCAAGGGAACCTGCCCGTCACGGCCAGCACGAGCCTGGCAACCCATTCGTCCGCGGCAAGGGTCTTCGGATCGAGCTTCTTGAGGTTTCGTCTCCTCTTCACGAAGGAGGAGATCAGGATCTCGAACACCTCCTTTTTCCTGCCCAAGCGGTCCCGGCGGGCTTCGTCGAGCTTGATGACGTTCACTGGCATGGAGAGGACATCTTGCTGGTTCCCCACCTCAGCCTGCACCACGCTGTGACTAAATATCGGTGTCACCGTGAGACCCGCTTCGCGTCCTGGGCCGCTCGGAACATGCGCAATCCGCAACGGAAACGCGCACTCCTCGTCCCAGGAAAATAGCTCATTGGTTCCTTGGAATCCCTTGGGATTCCAAGGTGTTTGTCTCTTGGCACCTCTCCCAGGGATCGGTTGTTCTCCTGGCAGATCTGCGCGTATTTCGTATATTGCGAATAGCTGAAATACTTCCGGCCTTCCCCGGGCTTCCTCGCCGGCCGCTCGGTATTGTCGGGCGCGAGCCCGTTGGTGTTCCCCGCCGGAGGCGGGCTCTTGAGCCCGGGGTCCGGGGACGCGTCCCCGGGAATTAAGAGCCCCTGACTCGCCGTTTTCTGTTCCATGGTGTTGCCTCCTTCTCCTCCGCTCACTGTGCGGCCGCCCGGTTCTTCTGCTCGGCCTCCAGAGCCTGGAGCTGGTCGATGATGCCCGAGGCCTCCCGGACCGACCTCAGGCTGGCGATGAGCTCGGTGGCGTCCGTGCGGCCGAGGATCTTGCACAACTTCTGGATCTTCCACTTCTGGGAGTCCGTCGGAGAGCCTGCCGGGGCCTTGGCGCCGGCGTACTCTATATGTCTAATGCTTAGCAGGAGTACCTGTCTGACCCCCAAGGTGATCATCGCATCCGGACCTCCCGCGCCATTGCCCAACGAAAAAGCTCGTGCAACCGATACCTTATGCCTCTCTTTGTCCCCAGGACGTGGTACGCGGGTCCTCCCTTTCGATCCTGTCGGTACGCTTGCAGCATTTTTCGGCTTAGGCCCAGTACGTGGCTGGCTTCTTCTTCCGTCAGAAAACGGTCTGGTTCAGTGCATTGGTTGAGGATCCGGAGCGGTTTTTTCGAATAGACACGGTCAGGGGCCGCCTGCAGTGTTGGCGGCACGAGGTGAACGCCAGTTGGGAGTGAGTCAGCGTGGAGCAGGTCGGCTGGATGGCGTTCCGGGGGCGATCCTTTGCCCTCGGGAATGGTCGATGGCGAAGAAAAAGCCGTCCGCCTTGCGCGTACCTCTGGCGTGCAGTTGGGGGTGATGGGGTGCAGAACTGCGTCGCTGGGGCCGTGGACGCCCCTGCCACGCGGGTTACGCGGTGGTCTGTTCGAGTCCATTAACCTGCCTCCGTGTTGACTGGAGGCAGGGCACCGGTCGTGAAGTCCGTAGATCAATAAGCTTCGGACACTCTGACCGACTGACAGAACAACAGGACTTGCTCCGCTTTCGCGGCCTGGGCCCAACGGGGGCCGCTTCCGTCTACCGACTTACGGTTGGTAGAGAACCGTTTGTGCTTTCACGGGGCACAGTCCCCGCCAATGCCCTGACTCGCAGGGTGGCCGGCAATGCCGACGCTATAATGGAATTGTAACTTGAACGTCCGAAAAAAATCAAGTGATTTTTACATGGCGATACCAATATGATTACATATGCTTGTCTGTAGCAAATTGATATAGGACTTTAACTATTATCCAGATCGCATTTGAAAAATTGTGACTCTCTTTTTTCAACCGAAATATCGCGGAACCCTGTCGCAGTAACTACCGCAACAATCGCTAATGGCGCCATCTTGTTACAGCCATCGAATTTATCGCATCCGTACTGAGGTCGGGGAGTGGCTCTGCACATTCTTTGCGACTGTCGCGTGAGCGTTTGTGACGTAACAATAGATGCACCCGCCGGGACAGGTGTTGTCCATCCCGATGTCGAGCGTTTGGAGGCATTGGCAACCAGCGCGGCTCGGGCCGGGTCCCAGCGCGATCAACTTCTCCCCAATTCCGTAACAATCGAAAAGTTCGATCCCGCAACAGGTCGCTGTCGGCAATTTCGATTCCGGGTTGCAGCACGACCGAAGTTCGATTCCGTGTTCGCGGGCGATTCGCGACAAATCCTCGATCAACCTTTTTTCCGATTCGCCCGCTTGCCGGAGGCCCGGATGTTTCCGGACCACCTTCTTGTGCCGCTCCGTATCGACGGACCGATACGTGACCCCCTCCCCCATCCGGCGGACCACCTTGATGTAGGGCTCAATGAAGGAAGTGTTGCAGACCCGCGTGGCGCCCTCAAGTTGCGAGGCGATGCAGCTGAAATTCGCCCGGTGCCAGTCGACGGTAAACGTATCCGTGATGATGACGGGATCGTAGCGCCACTGGATGGCCGAGGGAGACGGGAGTTTGGCGGCGGCCCGAAGAAACGCCGGAATCATGACGTCGATCCCTGGAATATTCCGCTCAATGGTTGGGCCGTATCCGGTGATGGTGAACTGGATGGCAACCGCTGCCCCCTCGGCAAGAAGCGAGTCGAGTTGATCCTCGAATGGAGCCGTGTTTTTCGACCAGAAGAGATACCCGATCACATCGTCGGGCTTGAGCGATATCCGGTAGGCGCCGCCGAACACGTTCCGCGATTCACAGTATCCGGCCTTCCTCCGGGCCGCGAACCAGTCCCCGTAAAAGTGCGGGATGTCGGTCCGTCGCGATGCGCTGACGATGTGCGCCATGCGTCCTCCAGTGCTCACCGACCGTTCAACAGATATTTCCTACGAGAAACAACATCCATTCATTTTTCATCCGACCGCAGATACCGTAACTTCGGAGTAGTCGGTCACCCAGCGCCTCTGGAGCGGGGCAACTTTTTCATCTGTATTCGACCTCAGGCTCCTCCCGTTGGACCTTTGCCGAACAGGTCGATGTTGGAATCTCCGACCAGGTCTTTCTTTCGGATGCCGAGGCGCTTCATAAGGAGACCGATTGTGGTGGTTGCTTGGTCGACTGTCACATTTTCGATCAGGAACACTTCGAGCTCGACGAAAGATCCTAGGCCTTCGACCTCGTCAAGGAATATCCGTGCGTTGCCTACAATAAACAATGTCCGTTTCTTCCGTAACTTGCTCAATACGGCGTAATGGTCGGACATCGCCTGAATCATGAGTTCGGGATCCGACGTTCGCAGGATGCGAACACGGGATTCCTTGGCCGTCGCCGTGTCTTCACTCTCGAAGAAGATCGCTTTTCTCCCCGCACTTGAAAAACTTCGGAGCTTCACTTTCCCTTCCGGGCAATCGAAGTCGCTGTCCTCCAGAAATATTTCGAGGGGTCCCTGTTCGGCGATCGCACGGGCCCGTTCAATCACAGTGGAAATATCCTCAACCCGAGCCTTAATTGCGAGACATCGATGTTCACCATAGGCTTTCGTTGTAATACGAACCTTTTTCATCTGGATTCGACCTCAACCTCCACTTGTTGGACCTTTGCTGAACAAGTCGATATAGGATTCTCGGATCAGGTCTTTCTTTCGAATCCCGAGGCGTTCCATAAGCAAAGCGACTGTGGCGGTTCCTTGTTCAACCGTTTCATCTTCGCTCAGGACAACTTCGATCTCGACGAAACAGGACCCGAGATTTTCGACATCGTCCAGGTGAATTCGAGCATTTCCGACCAGGAACAAGGTACGTTCCTTTCGTACCTGACCAAGGACAGCATATCGTTCCAACATCGTATTGATCATCCCGAAGGGGTCAGACGTTGGCACGATGCGGTACCGGGATTCCTTGGCTGCCTTCGTGTCTGCCCGTGCATAGAAGATCAACTCCCCTACCGAACCCGATTCTATCCGGACCTTCAACCGGCCTTCGGGGCAATCGAAGTAGGTATCATCCTGGAAAAACACGATGGGTCCCCGATCGGCAATTGCACGGGCCCGTGCAGCCACACCAGATGGATCCTCGGTACGCGCCTTGATCTCGACATTCCGACGGTCGCAACCCATTTGCGTCGGAATAGCGCTAGCCAGAAAGATCACATCGCCGCCTCTCGCCCTTTTCGCTTCCGCTCTTCGGGCATCCGCCCTTTCCATCGCGCGTTCCAGATATGGCGTTATGGGTGTAAATAAAGGCCCCTCGTCTTTCGGTTTCTTAGGTCTTCTGTCCATAACTCCTCCGCAAGATCACCGCATGGATCATCCCGATATCCCATTCCTTGAGCCGAATTTTTCGACCGCAGCAGAATACTCATCAGGCCAGTGGCACTTCAAAAACGCCGTTCGGTACATGATCAAGGTGTACCCGACGGCGTGGGCTTTACAGAAGGAATAGCGGCCTTCTTTATCGATCTTGTCGAACAGATTCTCCATCTTCTTGCGCGGATGGCCCTTCCGGACGCCTCCCTCGACGAATCGCATCCTGTGCATATACGAATCGTCCCGGCATACTGCTGCCCGGAAAAGATCGGCTTTCCCCATCGAGAATCCGGCCAATCGCGCGGCAAGATCGATGACCTGTTCTTGGTACAGGATGACGCCATATGTGTCCCTGAGAATTTCTTCGATCTCATGGGGCATCCCCCGGATCGAGCTGCGGCGGCCAGGTCTGCGATTGCGCCGACCAAAGTAATCATCGACCATCCCTGCCCGCAGTGGCCCCGGACGATACAATGCGTGGACGTCGACAAGTCGGGTGAAGTTCTCCGGATTCAGCTTGCGGATCATATCCAGAAACCCTTGGTACTCGCACTGGAAGACACCTGAGACCTCCCCCCGGACCAGCATCTCGAATGTCGGTGAATCGTCCAGGGGGATGTTCTCCAAATTCACCTCAATCCCCGACTTCTTCCTGATCAACTCGACCGCTTCATTTATTACGGTCAGGATACGTAATCCAAGGACGTTATGTTTGACGATGCCGAATCCCTCAAGATCTTTCATCGGGAATTGGGTTACAAGCCCGTCCTTCGTATCGAAGACGGGAACGATCTCCGATACAGGTCCATCCGTTATGACCACCGCGGCGGAATGACGACCCATTCGGACAATGGCCCCTTCCAGCGCTTCAGCACGCGTGATGAGCTCCCCCATATCGGGGGTGTCGCCTGCCATCGTTCGAAGCATAGGTTCATTTTCCATCGCCATGGAAACCGTTTCCGATATACCGTTCGGGATCATTTCAGCGACAGCTTCGACGTCGGCATTCGGGAGTTCGAGAATTCTTCCCACGGTTCTGATCACCGCTTTCCCCTTCATCGTCCCGAAGATCGAGACTCCGGCAACATTCGCGGAACCATATTTATTCGTAAGGTAACGAACCACCTCCTCACGTCGATCCCGACACACATCGAAGTCGATATCGGGAACCTGGTTACGCTTGCTGTTCAGGAACCTGTTGAAGGAAAGATTGAAGCGGATGGGGTCGATGTCGGTCAAACGAAGAACGTAGGCGACGAGGCTGCCGGGAGCGCTCCCGCGACCGGGTCCCACGGGGATCCCTTCCTCTCGCGCAAACTTGACATAATCCCACGCCACGAGGAAGTAGGTGCAGGCTCCGCATTTCCGGATGGCCCTCAATTCGTGTTCGAGACGCTTCCTGTAAATCATTCTTTCCCCGGGCGCAATCTTCTCGCCCCGGGAAGACATCTCCCGCAGCCGTGCAGAAAGACCGTTGCGAGCCAGTTCCCGGAGGTATTCGTCCGTTGAGATCTCGCCGGGGCATTCATACCGAGGGTACGTCACTTCCACGGGTTTCAAAGTGACGTTACACCGCTCCGCGATCGCCAGTGTGTTCTCCAATGCTTCGGGCGAAACATGGCCGAAGACCTTCTCCATTTCCCATGGGGCCCTTACGAAATTCCGTGGCGTCGGATCAGCGGCGCCTTCCCACTCCGAGATCGTCACCCCAGATCTCAGGCATTGCAGGATCTCCAGCTCCCTTGAGTCTTTCCGATCGAGATAGTGGCAATCGTTTGTGGCCACGAGGGGGGTGCCCGTCCGGCGTGCGAGACGAATAAATTTTCTCGTAAGTAGACGCTGGCCGGAGACTCCGTTGTCCTGGATCTCCAGATAGAGGCGGCCCCCGTCGAAGATCTCCCGGTACTCCTCCAAGGCATGCTCTGCCGCTTTCTCCGTTGCCGTATTCAGTAAGAAGGGGATCTCTCCCTTGCCGCAGGCGGAGGTGGCGATCAAACCCCTCCCATACAGCCGAAGGAGGGCCTTGTCGACAATCGGGTTGCCGGGGAATTCTCCGCGACGGGGAACGGATACGAGGCGCATGAGGTTCCGGTACCCCTCGTCGTTTTCGGCGAGGAGGATAAGGTGATGGCATTCCTCGTCCGGTGGGTAACCTTCCAATCCGGGCAGGCTCCTAGTCGACACCAGTACCTCACAGCCGATAATCGGCTTGATGCCGGCTTTCTCCGCCGCATCGCTGAACTCGACCGCACTCATCAACCCACCACGGTCCGTGATTGCTACGGCCGGCATCCTCAAAGCGGAAACACGCTCGCACATATCCGGAATCCGGATGATGGAGTCGCGTGAATACACACTGTGGACGTGGAGGTGGACGAAATCCCGGCTCACAGATTCATCTCCTCGCCACACTCCGCGCAGGATATTTTCCCCATTCTGCCGCCGCAATGCCTGCAGGGCTCGACGAGGAGTTGTTCCTCCCCCTGGCGGCATCCGCAATGGACGCACTCCCAATCGAAACGGACTCGTATGAAATCGCCACAGGAGGGGCAGTCCATAAATCTTAATTCCGAATAATAGGATTCAAAAAAGAACCCCAACAACACAAATACGAATGAAACGCTCATCACCGGTTTCATTTCGTCCAATGTGTTCAACGTCAGCCAGCCACCGAATACGAGCACACCCGGCAAACCGATCCCCAGTAGGCAGGAAAACGATTGGATGGCCTTCAGCTTCCCGAGGCCCAATGTTGCCGTATGCGTTTTCAACTTAACCTATCCGTATCGAGTACCCCTGGAGTGCCGGAACGGTCGCCAACTTTCCCTTCAGGCCGACACGGTCGAAACCTCCGTAGGACGTCGACTCACCGAACAACCTCAGGGACCGCTCCTCATCGTCGATCACGAAGTGCCCGCCCCCCAAGATTTCCCATTCCCCATCGAGGATGCGGAAGACCGAGGGCTTGCGAACCCAGATCCCCTTCACTTCGTGCTGCATGCAAAACCGTTCAAGGATCACCGCATGGTGCGTAGCCAATTCGTACGGGGCAAGCGCCATGTATCGCGCTTCGTCATCGGTCACCTGAATGAACTTCCCCTTGCGGCAAGGAGGAAGGAACGATCGGAAAGCGACCCGCGAATAATCGATCATGTCGATCTCGCCTTGACGAAGTTCATCATCGGGTTTCGCCAGGGGGGCGGCCGCCGTGGGGAGACCAGCGTTGCTTTTCGGGCCGCTTGGTCCTGTTTCATCGGCCCTCTCCATCGCCCTCTTGAGGAAGGGAGTAAAGGGTCGGATGACCGGCTCCTTCACTTCAATCTTCTTGGGTTTATCCCCCATGTTTCCTCCGTATTGTTGTTCGCATCGTCCGGCAGATACGTTTGCCCCTCGTCGTCGATCAGAAGAATGGCTGGAAAAACCGGGACAGCACCCACAGGGTCAGCAACGTCATGACAATGATGGACTGAAACACCATCATCTTTCGACCCAAAGCCGAGACCAGGATAACCTCCCTTTGCGATCGAAGCGGCTCATCGATGAGCCTGCCTATCGGGATCACCCCTCCGATGGCGATCGTCCTTATCGAGCTTAAGCACATGCCCCCGACAATTGCCTCTTGCCAGTGACTTCCTTCATGTCCAGAACGCGTCCTATGCGGGCCATGTTCCTCTTCCTGGTCGTCTGTCACGGAGACAATGCCCGCGTTCATCATTGCAAGACAACCGTACGCCATACCGAACAGCAGAACGGAAACAATCAGAATCAGCAACGCCCGCTCCGGGTACAGTCCCCATCCCGTCGTCCATTCGAACAATACGGTTTTTGTTCCTCTCAGCAAGCTCCCCACGATTCCGTGTCCCCATGCCAGAAATACGTGATTGATCGCATAGGTGATCTCCCTCGACTCCCGTTCCATGCCAGCCTTACGGAATCTCTCCCGGAGTTCTACGAGTGGATGGACTTTGTAAAGAAATCGCATCTTGTGCAGATTCTTCGCACCGACGAATCTCCTCGCCTCGGGGATCGAATCCAACTTGGGCTGGAAGATAACCCCCTCCATGTTTGTATCCCGAAAGTCAGCTCCATCCAGTCGGCTTTCGTTCAAGTCAGCTCCGCGCAAGTCGGATCCTGAGAGTTTCGCATCCGTCAGATCTGCTTCAAAGAGATCGGCTTCGACAAATCGGGCATCACTTGCGTTTGCTCCGTGAAAGTTGCTCCCGCGAAGCGCCGCGTTTTCGAAATCAGCTCCAGCCAGATCGGTGCTGGAGAAATTGCAGCCAGCAGCGTTGCTATCCCTGAAGTTGGCTCCCTTCAATCGTCGATCCCTGAAATCTAACCCTGCGAAATCCCGATCTTTCGGAAAAATACGGGGGTAATATTCGACCCTCTCCACACGAAGACCGTTGTCCCACCAGTAAGCCACTCCCTGATACGGCAATTCTCCGCGCTCAGCTAGACATGGCTGGCTCCACAACAACAATACAAGAAACATGGTCTTCGTCTTCACGCCTTGTCGTCCTCCTGTTTGGCGATAGCAGAACTGCCGATCTGCCGCATCCAGGGAAAGGCGTTGCATCGGCAGAAATGTCGAGTCACCCCGCTTTAAGAAGCGCCGGCACTTCAGATTCCGGTACCCTGCTCTCCAGCGGCTCTCCCGAGGAAAAGAAATCTGTGAGGTCCACGAATTCACTCGCTACGTCACGCAACTCTTCTGATGTCTTTTGCGGTGGAAAAGCAATGATCGTTTTGATTCCGTAGCGCCGCAAACGGAGCACCAAGGGAACATAGGAGCCGTTTCCAGAACATAGGACTATGGCATCGGGACGAATGGATCCGGCAATATACATGGCATCCATCATCAACCGTTCCCTTATCGGTTCGTGCAATATCTCTCCCGACGGAAGGCGCCTGGAAATCTTCCTTATAACTTTCACCCTTTCCCCCCCTATGTGGTTGAGATAGTCATAAAACCGAATGAGACCGCCAAAATTTTCCGGCGGGAGGGACGCATAGATTCGTGCTTCGTCAATATTTCCGAATCGGGAAAAGAATTCGATCAGGCCCGGGAAATTTACTTTCCTTCCGATGGAACGAGCATGACCCGTAACGTTGTTCGCATCGACGAGCACAAGGACCTTCGGTTCCTCTGCCTTCACACCGAAATCGATCGACTCGTTACTCATCGTTACCGTTCTCCTTTCAGTTTGATAATGACCGTTACCATGCGCACACTTCTTTATTGCACCACGCGTGCCAGCCAAGAAGATAAGGACACAACAAATTTATGCCTTTGATAATAAAGGGTATTTATAATGCAAGCCTGCGAAGAAGCTTCAACATATACGGATAGAAGGAAAGGATACGATTGGCCCGTAAGCTTACGCTTACGCTTTCCCGTTTTCCTTTACCTCTCACTATGATCACGAGAGTGCGCCGCCGCGATTGACCAGGGCGTCGACTCAGATCGACTCTCTGCTGGTGGATTCACTTTCTGAAGAAATGATTCCGAGTGGGCAACGATAATCGGAGGGAGGATCACTTCATTTTATCTACCTTCCAATGTCCCAACCGACAACCTCGATGACACTCGTAACATGGAAGTTATCGGGCTTCTTCATTCCTTCCCGGAGAAATGTCTCGAACCACCTCATTTCTCATCCTCCTCGTGTCGTTTGATAAACCCCTTCCTCCGGCGCGAGATCTGCTTGTCCACAAGTTCACCGTCCATGCCGTATTTCAACCTGGAAAGTAAGCGGATCTTCTCCGCCCTTTCCTCATCGCGTGGAAAATCGGCAGGTACCGCTCGGAAACTGAACGGGAGAGTCGACACGGCACCCGAGAGGATCCTGGTGTATCCACGGAAATTGGGCAAGCTCACGATATCCCTCTCAGAAAACCGCGGATAAAGGAGACGGGCCATCTCCCGTGCGTCCTCCAGGCCGAGGCGGAACACGACTATCGTTCCCACATTCCCATGCACTGCCGCCAGCAGGTCATTCCCCGCTCCAGAATCGCCACGGCGTCCGATCTGACGGCAATACTGGGTAGCCAATACAAGAGACATCCCGAACTTGCGGGCCTGCGAGAGCAGCTCCGAGAGATTGTCCGGGGGCAGATTTTGGGCCTCGTCGACATAGAGAAAGAAGGGGCGCCGCTCCCCTGCGGGGCAATCCCCACGCTTCATCGCAGCGAGTTTGAATTTTTGGACGAGCATGTTCGTGAGCAGGGCGCTCACGGTGCTACCGAAACGCCCTTTCCCCAATTTGACAAGAAAGATTTTCCCGGTGTTCATGATATTGTCCACATCGAATCCGGTCTTCTCCTGCCCGATGATCCTGCGCAGCGCCGAATCGTTCACGAAACGGCCAAACTTGGAGGTGATGTACGGGGACAGGTTGGACAAACTCGCTTCCCCCCTGGTTCCCTCCAGTTCGAGGATGAACTCGGCAAGTTGCGGGTCGTCGATGGTTTTCGTCAGCCACTCCCGGAAATTGCCGTTCGTATAGCAGCTAATGAATTCAAGGAGCGTCCCGGTGAATCCCTTCCGGGCCTTCGATCCGTCCCCCATCAGGAGCTTCATCATGCTCCTATAATTATTTTCGAAGATCGGGCCGCCCGTTGATTTCATGTCGTAGATCCTGTCGAGCGTTAGATAAAGCTCGTCGATCAGCAGGTCCCTCTCCTCGATCGTTGACCACTGGAGAGGATTGAACCCCACGGGCCTCTCCCGATCGAGGAAGTCAAAAAGGACAACATCCTCGGCCCGGTCGGGAGGAACCGCGGCTAAAACTTTATCGACCGAATCGCCGTGCGGATCGATAAACGCAACCCCTCGCCCCTCGCGAATGTCCTGCACAATCATGTTTTCCATGAACGTCGATTTCCCCGTGCCTGTCTGCCCGACAACAAAAAAGTGGCGCATCCGGTCCTCTACTCCGATACTAATCGGCCGGCGGTTTCCCCGATGTTCGTTGATAAACAACCGTATAGTGCCAGCATCCGGCGGATTTATAGACGGCATCAGCGCCAACGATGTACGGGAATACTTGACGGGTAGTCCTGCGACCTCGCCCGCAGGTGGAGATGGAAGGCGGAATGCACAGGCGGCCTCACGGGCGTCGAAAAGCTCTTCGTCCGCGAAAAAGTCACTTCGGAGAACATCGCAAGACGAGATCTCCTGGACCTGGAACATCCCTGTGTACGGGTTTCTTCCTTCAGAGCCTACCTTTGAATCGGAAATCGCAGCGCCGAGGACCCGGGTTGCAGAGGAGTCGAGAGAGTAAGGGGAAAGAAGGAAAACTCCGAGCCTGAACCCGCAGTCCCCCATCCCCGCAATTCTGTCGAGGCACGCATCACGCAAGGAGACGACGAGTTTCTCCTTTGGGTACTGGCGCTCTGGCAGGCGGGCGAGGTGTGCCTCACAAGTCTCCACTTCGCTCGACATTACCCGAATTGCCTTTCCCGATTCAGCTCCTGGACGGATTCGGATGAGGACCACAACGGGATCCATCAGGGAAGACAGGAGGTCCAGGAGACGCTCCCACCGATCCAATGACGGAATCCAGGGATAGGTGTGCTCCACCATGCCGCCCGGTTCCGCCGCCGAAGACCGGCCACTGCGCCCCCCGAACCCCAAAGTGACAATCTTCTTCATCGGCGCGGAAAGAAGGACGGACTCCCGCCGTCGACCAATCGAAGCAGCCCATCCCACATCAAACGGCGACAGACGGCTTTCGAGGACCGAGGCTTCTGCCACAGGGTAGAACTCGGCTTCGGGCCAGTGCGCGACAAGAAGCGGCCTAAGATCGAGATAGGCCCGAATAGTCCTTTCCCTCGCATCAGATTCGGAATCTCCGTAAGCGCGAATTGCCAGGGTGATCCAGAACCTCCCCTGCGCCTTGTGACGGATATCCGGCAACGAGGCAAGTCGGAGCTCAAGCGTCACCTTTGGAGACCATGCGACGATGGCTTGAAGGAGCGCTTCCCGGGCCTCCTGCAACCTCTTGGCGTTGGCACCGTATAGCGCCGGCGATGAATACTCGCCATCCTGGGAATGGTGGTTATCCGGACGAATGAGGTCTTCCGCTAGAATTGAATCCAGATCAAGGGCTGCGCTTCCCTCCCACCTCCCGCCTTCACCAACAATCTTGACCGCCGGGAAGTCCAGGAGGTTTATCTCTTCAGCGCTATTCTTCAATTCTTCTCCTTTTCGCCGCCTTCAGGATTCAGGCGAAGGAGGCGCGCAGCCGCCTCATGTGAAAATCCCATCGTCGTGAGCGCCCGAGCCATCTCCTTCTTGGCCTGTAGATTGTCCATCACGACCTTGGCAATTTCCCCCAGCGGAGAGTCGCCTTTCTCCCGAGGGAAAAATGGAAGTTCAGCCTGCTCGACCTTTCCGTCCTCTCTCTCGACAGGTCCTTTAGACGTCAACCTACGCCCCTCCTTTCCATCACCTTCCGCTAATGTCACGGAAGTTCCTGACTGCCTCAAACAACGTCCCGCTGAACACCGGCGGATCAGATCTTCGTCCCATGCGACTTTCCGTTCTGGGGGGACTTCCCGAAAGGTTCCAAGCGTGGATAGCCTTCTATGTACTTTTTCAATTCGGGGTTCTCTGAAACATCATGTTGGAGCATCTCTACACGCATGTCTTCGAGTTCCTCCGCTTCCTTTCGTGTCCGTCGGTACTCGACGAGGAGGCGTGCAAACTCAACAGATGCTTCGGGCAATCTCTCCGTGATCTCCCGCTCGTGCTGAATCTTGTAGATGACCACGTCCCGATACGCGCTCAGGTATGCAAGATGTGCCTGCTGTTGCCTCTTATAATGAGGTCCCCAGAAGACCCGGAATGCTCTCAGGACGCCCTCGTAGTAGGTTCCGCTGAACAGTCCCTTGTGCTGATCAAGATTCGACATCATCGCGTCGACAGAGTCCGAGTATGCCTTTGCGCTTTTCAGAGCTGCCTCGACCTCCTTCAAGAGTTCCTCATTCATCCCCGAAGGAGAGACGAGCCCTTTCCCTTTCGTTTCCAGTCCCTCGAACAGCGCCGCTGCAACTTCTTCCCACCTCCGCATATCGCGATAAAGTTTTGCAGTCTCGGCATCCGCATTCACAAATCGCCGTGTCCTGCTTTCCTTCAATAATCTGATTGAAAGGATGGATCCCAGCGCAACCGCGACAGCGATAAGCAGAACGATTGCATGAAATCTGGGAGTGAACACGCCGTCTCCCCATAAACGCGCCACACGTGATTTTCCTGGTTTGACAAGAAATGGGAGCATCTCATTCCTGGCCTCCTCCTTTCCTTGATCTCTCCCGCGGGCAACACCCCACATTTCCAATCTCCTACCTCACGGGCATCTCAATTCGCTCTCTTGTCGTCTGCCTCGCACCGACAGTTAATCCATCTTTTGTGCCAATCGTGGAGACAAGACCCCCCGAAAACCTAACCCCTTACAATTATTGGGTTTGTCATCTGTATACAGTGCAAGCAGACTGGAATAATGGGAAATCGGTAAGTTGAAAGTGCACGTTACCCGTAACTAATCACTTACGGTCTCAACGTAGACCAAACAGCATTCGCGTCGATCTCCTACCGGCCGCGGGAACTGATCTTGTAGGCAACGCCCCAGACAAATGCGAGGACGCAAGCCACTATCGTAACGGACAGTGTCTTCGGGCTCACCCTGTATTCGAGGATCGAGTAGAAACGGCCAGCGACCGACGTGATGGCGATGTTGAACTTCGGGTAATACCTCTTGAGCATGTCAACGATCACCCCCGACACCAGGGAACAGAATAAATAACCCACCGCGTGCGATAATCCATGCCGGTGCATTGCCAACCTCCTCTCCTCGTCTCTTCTATCGGGTCGTCTTATCCTTGGCCTATGACTTCGGTTTTCCCCGATCACGCGTATTCCAGGTGCTCGTCGCCATATCCCTCTTCTCGACTCTCGCACGGAGCGCATAGACGATTTGGCGCACAATCGGCAGACAGACCTCACTGGCATAACCGTCGGCATCTTCCACAACCACCGCAAAAGCAAACATCCGCGTCTGCGCCGGGGGGGTATAGAATCCGACTGCCCAATCAACGTAACCTTTCTTTCGTTCGACCTGCGCAGTCCCGGTTTTCAGACCCAACCGTGCTCCTTGGCGGGTGAGATCGAACAACCCACGGCCCGTCCCGACTTTCACGACCCCCTCCATCAATTGCCGAAGGAGATTCGCCTCCCCGGGCTCCATGACGCGCTCATGCTTTCCCTTCTCTTTGACATAGAGCGGTTCCGGCATCATCCCGTCGTTGACCACAGCAGCCGCGATTCGGGCCGCCTGTACGGGAGCCAGGCTGACACCGCCTTGCCCAATCACAGCCAAAGCCCACTTGTTTTCTCCACCGTTCTCCACCGAATCAGGGATCACGAACCCGAGTTTTCTGGCCGACCGGTAGAACTCCTCGGGACTGGTCTCCGCCAGTGTCCGCTGGATGAACATTGAATTGCAGGAACGAGCAAAACCATCCGCGAGCCCTGATACATGTCCGTGTGGATGCGGACACCGGATCACCGACCCGTTTACGACGACCGACCCGGGGCAATGAAAAGGTGCTGTGGATTTTTTCAGGAGCAGAAGTGCATCGGCGATCTTCATCACACTCCCCGGCGGGTATCTAGATGCACTTGAAGCTCGGTCGAAGAGAGGAGAATCAGGGGATTCCTTCAGAGTTTTCCAATTCTTTTTCAGCATCTTCGGGGAGTAATTGGGATGGGACACCTGGGCCCATACTTCACCTCCTGTCGCATCAAGGACGACCACGGCACCGCGTCGAGGGCCGAGCGCCCTGTCAGCCGCTCGCTGCACGGTAAGCGACAGTGTAGTTCTAAGGGGCTCCGGCTCCGGATTCCTGCCGAAGTAGGACAACCTTGCCTGTCCGGTATTCACCAGTCGATCACTAAATCGCGACTCGATGCCCGCAACCCCGATCCCAGGCGACGCAATTCCAATGACGGGCTGAAATAGTTCGTCGAACAAGTTTGTCCGGTTTTTCCCCTGCCCGGAAACAAGTACAACACCGTCGCGATCAAGGATCTTGGCACGCGGTCCGCTGAGAACGGTGGGATTGCCCGGATCGACACGTGCCACCGATGGTGACAGATTTATCCAGACAAATGAACCGATGGCGACCACACCGATGAGGAGAAAACACCAGAGTGCTGTCATGTGCGATTTGGCCCTCATCAATTGTTCTCTCCCGCAAGCTTGATCTCTTTTTGCTTACACAACTCCATAAGGACTCCGAGAAGAATCGTGTTGCAAACGGCCGCGCTGCCGCCGTTCGAAATCATTGGGAGAGGAACCCCCGCTAATGGCGCTATCCCGAGGACTGCCCAGATCTGGAAAAAACCTTGGCAGCAGAAAGTTATAGGTATGGTGACTCGGAGGAATCCCCGGAAGTCTCTCGCTGCCTCTCCCGACAATCCCTCCTTCAGGATAAGCAGGTAGCAAGCCATCACTATAACCAGACCAAGTACCCCGAGTTCGCACAGCAGCGGCGCAACGGCGAAATCCGTTGAAATCGCCGGTATGCGACCCCAGGTACCCTGCCCAATACCCAAACCATAGACTGAAGCACTCTCAACAACAGCCCGGACCGTTGCGATATGCCATCCCGGGAACCGAAAAGAGCCGGGGAAAGGATGACGGATGTATTTCTCCCAGCCGATCCAGGCACCGAAAATACGCTCCTTGGTATGCAGGTCTACCAGCGTGGCCCCAAATATGGCCATCGCAAGACAGATCAGGCCGATGGGAACTGTGTACCAGCGTTTTGTAGCAAAGGTGACCATGGATATCAGGATCAGCCCGATCAACAAGGCCGAGCCCTGCTCCCTCTGAAACACCACTAGAGGTACCAGAAAAAAAGCGGAGACTAGCCCGAGGAACACGAGAATAATCCTGCCGAATTCTCTCGCAGGATACCCGGGAATGGATATTTCCTTTTGGTGACGATCGAGAAAAAGGGAAAGGAACACGGGGAACAACAGCTTTAGCCCAAATTCGCTGATCTGTCCGGAAGCGCCCCACAGCCACGCCTTTGTACGGCCAACTGCACTACCCATCAGGACAGGGACTGCCAACGCTGCAATGGAGACAATCCCCCAATACGTATAGGAGGTCCTCCTCTCGATCCATGAGAGACATTTCCCGATACGTCCAGAAAATAGAAGTTGGGAAACGATAATGAACGTGACCGCGTTGAACAAGGCGAGATTTACCGCAACCGGAGTTCCTCCGCCGAGCGGAAACAGAGACACAAGTTTCGAGGCTCTGTGGCCAACCCGGAAGTGGAAGATGAGTCCGACGGCGCAAAGAAGAATCCCTATATACAACACGTTGAGATGACCTTGAAACCGGTACCGCCAGGCCTGCCGCCAGATGGCCCAACCTACCAAGGGGAATGCCGATACGATGCACATTGGGATGAACCCACCGGCGATGCCGCTGAAATACAGGGCTCCCGCCGCCAAAGCGTGACCCGACATGAAAAGAAGCAGCAGCCTCCGGTTCCTCTCCACCTCACTCCAAGTGAACCGATAGCGGGCCAGGCACCACACGCTGCCGCATATCGTTGAGAGGTAAATAGCGGTGACAATGCGAAGAATCATTCCCCGGTCCTGCTTTTCGATTCATCAAAGCTGACCTCGACGTCGACGATCCCGCGGCGTACCTCCGGATCCTCGATGATCTTCAAGTCGATTTCATCATCCTTGTTCTTCGCGCTCCCGTATTCCGAGTCGATGTGCCGCTGAATACTCTTGAGAAGCTCCCCCCGGAAGGTCTTCGGGAACATCTTTGAATAGTCGAGGTCCTCCGGGTTCATCAGGATAATGACAACGTTGCAGACGTAGGTTTCGTTGCAAAATGCGATAACCCCATTGCGGTCGATGGCACGCAGGACTGCTTTTTCAACCTGAATTGGGTGACGGAGAACCGATGGAGGAAACAGTTCCGCAATCACATCCTCAAGGAATCCAGAGACCGCGTGAAAGACATTCCTACCGGACGTTGACATAATAATATCCTTTCCGTTGCCGTGGTCCTCGTTTGGGGGATATCCAGGAAAGCCACGCAGGTGCACATACACGCGAGGTGGGTTCAAGGAACCGCGACCACTTCTTCTCCGGCAGGAAACTGCCAAGCTTTCCCAAGCGTCCGCTGACAAGCAGATCGCTCACAAGGACTCCCAATCCGACGATCAGGAACAGGACCATTTTCGCCTCCCCGCCAAGATTAGAATTCCCAACGCAATGCCAATCAGAAGCGCGGCGATGGAGTAGATGCGAAGATCCACGATGAACATTTCTCCAAAACGTTTTGCGCTTAAAAAGACAACTTTGAGCAGTCCCAACAGGTGCTTTAACGATTCCAACTTCGAAGACCCCTCAGGAACCACAGCACGTAGGGCCAGGTACCCGATCGCCCCGCCAATTGTCGCCCACAAGAGATGACGCGCCAGGAACACCGCCGTCACTCCGAGAACGAGGAAGATCATGAGTTTCACCACTTCGTACATGGGCATCCCCTCTCTTCCAACCTTGTCAGTAGTTCGTCGTCTTGTAAGACACGACCTCGGCGCCGGCCCCCTTTAGGTATCCAGTCCAGTATTCCCGTAAGGCCTGTACCGCCTGCTCGATGCTCTTCGTCGACATTCCCTTGGCATCACTGAACTGGCTGAAGACATGAACCTTGACTCCTCGCAGGTCGGGAACGGAACCTGGAGGAAGACTTCCTGAGGATGTCTTCTTCAACTGGCTGCGATACGTGGCCATCCTTCTGAGGGTGAACTTTTTCTCCTCGCTTTCCTGCTGCATGTCGCTGGCAATGTAAAGAACCCGATTTGCTCCAGTACTGGATTCCGCAAATATTCTCGCGACCCTGAAAAGTGTTCCTTCAATGTCCGTGCCCGAAGAGTTGACTTCGGAGCGCCTTTGCTTCAGGTTCAACTCGAAAACACGGAATGCCGCCTCCACGGAGGATTTCAGGTTTTTCCCCTGAGGTCCCGCGATCTTCGGGGTTCTCGCAGTTAAAAACGGAACCGGGGTGCTCTTCCCGAAACCGAGGACATACAGTTGTGAGTCCTTCGGAGTCGTAAGAATCGCCTTCCTGACCACATCAAGATTGGACTGGAAGGGACTTCTCGGACCCATCATCACGCTACCGCTGCAGTCGAGAAGAATGACCCTGTCCTCGCCGGCCCAACCGCATGTCACGACCATCCCCAGAAAGAGTGTATCCAGCACGAGGAAGCAAGCGATCAATCCGAGGAACTTGATGAACGTCTTCATCTACACCTCCTCCGTTACGTTCTGGCGATTCCGGATTGCTCTTCGCGTTGCCGTCGGCGACATCTGGATCAACGAAACAGACTTTTGCGCAAGGCCTTTGACGTAGTTTCGGGCAGCGTGAAAGTCTGCCAGAACCGTCTTTTGGTTCGCCGGAACTGCGTCCAGGTAAGGCGCGACGTTGGCCCAGATTTTTTCGTCCGCAAGCTCTATGCCTGGCATTTGGTCGATCAGGTAGCGATCGAACAGACGATTCATCCCTCTCCTCGCAAAATCCATCGAATCCGTTTGAATCATCTCTTCCAGCTTCCGGTATGTCGTAGCGCCATCCATGACCATCACTATGGCTTCGCGGGCTTCAATAGATACCTCGTCCGTTTCGATCCCCTGTTCCAACTTCTGGGTTTCTTCCACGACAGTCCCTCCTTACCCTAATTAGCGAACCCGCTGTTTGTGGCCTGTGTAGCAACTGCTCCGATTTCAGTGCGTGCAAGGACGAGCATCACAATGCCAGCGACCAGGAGGCCTGCGGAAACAAACCCCAGGACCTTCAACGCGGTCACCTTCCAGCGCCCCATGAACAGGGCCAAGATGTACAATCCCACCACCTCGGCCAAGCTAAGGACCGCAGAGATCACAGCCGTCGCGGCCATCGTCAGGACTTCGTTTCCAAGGAAATCCCCGACAAAGAGGGTAACCGTTAAGTAGTTACCGAAAAATGACAGGACCATTAGGAACACCGCTGCAAGTCTTTGCCCGTTTGATACCTCCGGAATTTCCTGCACATCGACCCTCATCCGTTCGACATTAGCCATTGCCCTGGCTTTTTCGCTTTTCAGCGCGTGGTTAACAGAGATGTGGTAGACCGGAAAATTAGGAGAAAGTATCTTGTCTTCCAGGCCAGCAATTCGTTGATCGAACCGATCACAGATCTCACACCGAAGTTTTTCCGCCGAGGACTTGATTCGGTTTCGCAACAACTCGAAGAGCAAGTGGATGTCTTCCCGCCGCTGCCCCAGATCAGAATTCTCTTCTCGAATCTTGATGAGGCCCCTTTCGGCATCCGGCATGTCCCGTGAGTCAAGCCTTTGAATTGCCCTCCTCTCGCGCCATTCGTTGAACCGCTCGCGGAGGTATTCGTTCAGCTCGGGAAATGTCATGTCATAACCTCCCCGACAAGCGCGTGATCCGTGATTCGATTTCTGAGTAACGATCCAATAGTTCCTCTTCCTGTCGATCGATCGCCTTAATCTCCTTCTCCCTTTCCTCCTCCGTCTTCTGTATTTCGTCGATGCTCGGCTCGGCATCCGCCTTGTCTTGGACTGCAATTGAGATACAGCATGTTCCAGAGATGAACTGTTCAAGTTTGGCGATTGTGCTGGTGAATTTCTTTCGTTCGGCGTGCAGGAAATGCAAGCTGGCGGCGGCGCCCATGGCCCCGAGCGAGACAACGACGATCGCAGTCTCGAAGAGTCTGGCTTTCCCGTCCGGATCCTTTGCCGGGTTCTTCTCCATCTCGATCTGGTTGTCATTTGCGGCAATGTCGACTTCTTCCCGGGCTGCAGCCACCCCCGTAGCGATCAACAACAGGATGGCCACAACAAATCCGTTCCCGACTCGACGTTGCATCGACTTTATCCCTCCTTTCAAATCTTGAGAGGACATCCCTCTGGTTCCAGAAGTGTCTCAATTGTCGTGCCACGTCAGAACGGAGGTGGCTACGACACCTGTCGAGATCGTAACGGCCTGTATTGTGAGGGTATTGCAGAGAAGGCGTCAGGCAAACGCGCGGAGGCAATGTATCTGCGGTAAGGCGCGACCGCCTACACTTCGTACGTCAGGACTTACCGGTCATTACGTGTACGGAAAGCGTCTTATCCTTGGCGTCTCATTCGTCTCGCGAAGCCGTGACCGTGGTACAAGTTGAAGAACCTTTATCTCTCATCCAACCCGTACACCCTCAGCAGATAATTCTCGGCTGCCTTGGGGTCGTCGGAAATCCCTTGGGAAACATTCCGTTTAAGCCTACTCACAATACTTCGCCCAGGAAGCAACTGCCTCTGCAGATTTTCCGAATGTTCACGACAAACCGGATCGAACAGACAGGCAGCAACTTCGTGGTGCTTCATTTTTCCCCGGACAAGATAAATCGCAATGGCCTCGGGGAGACAATTCAGTTGAACGGAACCCTCATACGCAGATGACAGGAGCGCCTTTTGTATTTCGGATGCGACATTCTTCCATATTTTTTCATTCGTCAACACTCCCCAGTCCCGAGACTCAACAACGTTTGTATCGCCCGTCGATCTGCTTTTCCTATAGGATGGCATTGGCGCAGTGACCACAACCTTCTCAACCCTGCCACCATATATCCATACCCCTTTTTCAGGGTCATAGCTGGCGTACTCGATCTCAAACTCGAAACCGGATGCACCTTCACGTAATGGCCTCCGGTGCATAGGCGGTAACGGATAAGTCTCTTCAAGAAACTGTCCTATCGTCACACGGGAAACCTCCGTCAGCCGATACAGATGGCATCCCGGCTTGCTCAGGAAGCGAATAAGACTTGAAGCCAAGCAACATCCTAAATCGTTCGCCCCGAGGTTTTTGCCCGGCAGGTGAAAATTAGATTCTTGGGGGCGTGTTCCTTCTCCCGGAGATGTCTCCCGTTGACCATGGGAAACGGCAAATCTAATATCTGCAACATCAAGAAGGGGGCCCTTGCCCGTCGCCTGCAAAACAGATCGCTTAATGATGTTCCAAAGCTCGCGGACGTTGCCAAGCCATGGGTGCTTGCGCAAGGCATCAAGGGCTTCCTCGGTAATACCGGTAAACGTCTTTCCTACTTCGGTATTCACTTTGTAGAGGAAATGACCCGCCAAGACTGGGATATCCTCCGTTCTCTCGCGCAAAGGCCGAATCAAAAAGGGAAGAACATTTAGACGATAATACAGGTCTTGGCGAAATGTTCTTTCTTTGACCATTTGCTCCAAATTCTGGTGGGTAGCCACAATCACCCGGGCATGGACTGGCAACATCTTCTGGCCGCCAACGCGGCTGAACTCTCTGTTCTCCAACACCCTAAGGATTTTCGCCTGCAGTGGGAGACTCGCATCCCCGATCTCATCGAGGAAGATCGTCCCACACCCCGCGAGTTCGAACTTTCCTAGTCCTGGTGCGTCCGCACCGGTAAAAGCCCCCTTCTCATGGCCAAAGAGTTCAGTCTCGATTAAGTCAGATGGCAGAGCCGACATATTGACAGCCCAAAAAGGATATTTGCCCCGCCCTTGGTGATGAATCGCCCGTGCTGCCACATCCTTGCCGCTACCTGTCTCCCCGAAAAGAAGAACAGGGTATCCGTTGTTCGCAACTTGGCTTACAAAGCTCCGCAGGTCGACCATAGCCTGAGAGTCACCCAAAAGACCTTGGGCTCCTTGTATGGAGGAAATAACCTCTTCTTTTTTTAGCAAATCCAAAGCCTTGCTCATAGAAAACGCAAGGAGTTCAGGTCGCGCATTTATGGCCGACTTCATGAGAAATTCCGTGACCCCCAAACCGTACAACTCCTCCAGAGAATGGTCCCACTGCTCAAACTGCCTCATATTCGAAAGCAGAAAAATTTTTGGGGAAATGCGCGAATCCTCAGAGCGAATCTTGCGGAGACGGGTTAGGAATTCCACACCGGATGGTTGGCCACTTCCGAAATCATAATCGAGAAGAACTATGGATACACCCCTGAGATCTTCCTCGGAAACCTTTGGGTCCTTTTTCCACGTTGGCCACGATGAAAAACCAGCAGTTTTCTTCAGAGCCTCTATTACGGCCTGTTCTATCTCTGCCCGGGCGTCGTCTACCACTAGTATCTTATGTAAAACCTCATCATACCGCACATCAGATTTCTGCAGTCTCGTCCTATTAGCCATCCTCGAATTCCCCCGCAAAATATGGAAAGCCTTGGCGCGATAACCTCTTTGCAATATTCGCAATAGCGTTCTTCAGATCAGCAGGATTATTGAGAGCGATATTTTCTATATCTCGCAATGATGCAACAAACTCACGGATTATGCTTGCCTCACCGCGATGCGGGGGGATAAAACTATTCTCTAACTCATTGATTTCCTCTCGAATGTTAAAAATGCTTCGGGCACCAAAAGTAGGAAGCTCAAATTTAATAAGGTCGTGGCAGATTTTGCTAATCAATCTTCCAGCAACAAGATTTCCCGTTGAAAAACCTGGCGAAGGAAATACCGTGCAGCTTCGATCACAGTCCCCGGGGAACAGCCAAGGGGTCGAGAATTCTTTCAATATCCGACCGAGCACACCGGCGTAATACGCAAAAATCACGCTGTTTCGGAATTTCTTGCACTGCAGCTTTCTTTCCGGAAGATCATTAGGAGCCCCCAGTACAAGAACTTGTTGCCCTCTTGTACACACCAAACGCATTGTTTCAGCTATCACCGTATCGCAACAACTGGCCCCCGTTGAAAAAGCTTCTGGAGCGAGCACGACAACGTATACGCCAAAAACTTTCAGGGCCGCGGACAAGGCACTCTTGACGACGGGACTGTAGCAAATAACGATCACACATCGATCCTTTCCGGTGCACGCATAATGTTTAATAATTCAAGCATTTATCCAACGTCTTCTGGAACACTTCAATGATTTTTTCGAAGGGAATTGAGGGACATGCCTCATGGGCTACCTTGTTACGCGTTTCCCATATTTTTGTATCTACTTTATCAAGAACTTTAATTACCTCCCCTTTCCTACCATTCCGTTCTTCAAGAATTATTCCCATGTTGAGGGCAACCTTTCCGTAATTCGTTGAATCACACACAAATTTCTCAGAGGGAGATACCTCCCTTATTAAGAGCAGAAAGCTCTCTTTCAATAATATGATTACATGTTTCTTTCTAGCTTCATTCATGATACATTCTTCCCATTTATTCGTTGACCTGTTTTCGCGCATGGACGTGAGCTGATTTTTTGCCTCGACCTTCCTTATACCCAGCCAAAGTTCACGAATATCCTGCGCCTTCCCAAGAGCCTTTATTATTTCAGTTTTAAGGGATGAAAGAGAATTTACGGCCTTTATCCAATAACCTGACGCACCATACCCAATGACTTCCTGATAATTCATCGCCTTCTCTGAAGCCGTAAACACAAGCACTGGTATGCTAGGATCAACTTCCTTAATCTGTCTCAATATCTTCGCCCCTGAAATTTCATGAGGCAAACGAGTTTTGTCCCTATCCCTTTCAAGTCTAAGATCTAGAATAATCAGATCGTAAGGAAACAGCTTGGCAGGTGATAACGGCTTCAGTGATTCATCGTATATTCTCTTGGCATTGTTGTTATTTTTTCCCGTCTCCGTCAGCAAGGGCCGATGCATCTCTAGTTCATCCTTAAGTTTCTTAAGAATGTCCCTGTTTCTGCTATATTCCTCCTTAAACGTAGTTAATTCTCTGATAGTTTGTTTATATTGCTCATGCAATAATGCCAACTTCTCAACTTGGGGCAATATAATCGGAATATCTACATCGCCTGTTTTCTTGGTATATTCGACGGCAAATGCATACATCGAAGCTTTCAGTTTTCCCTGTAAATCATTTATTTTTTCCTCCGTTTGCCTAAGATTTGTCTCGGACCGCGAAAATTTATCCTCAGCAATCTTATATTTGCTTTCCGACTCCTGAACGATATTCTTAGCCTTGATCACTTCTTCTGTAAACCTGTCCCTTCGGATTTCGGCTTCTCTATATTCTTCCAATGCCTTAGATAGCTTATCTCGGTAAGAGTCTATAATCCCTGAAGCCTCCTCATATTGATCAATGCAGGCAAATCGGTTATTTGGGGTTGTGATAACGTGTGCATCATCCTGAAATAGCTGATAAAGAGTGGCCCCACTTTCCTCCATAAATAGGGAGTACAAAGCAAATGACCACCCCAGCCTATGTTCGTCATCGATATAGAGGATTTTCTTGTTGGCGATAGTCCTCCTGAAGAGAGCTTCGATCTCTGTCGGATCTTGAGACTGCTGTGTTTGGTGTTCGAGAAAACGATATTTCTTCAACCAAATTCTTGAAGAAAAATCAGTATATCCTCCTGAAACGTAGTCTGGCAATGTTCCGAAATGTTCTCTCATCATTTTTAATGGCCCATATCTGTTTAAGTTGTCATGGCTTGAAGCTATATAATCCTCTTTCGACCACACAATGTAAGGCTTCAAATCTTTTCTCATCTTTTCCATTGATTCGAACGGACTTATATTATCGAATGAACACAACAGGCCTGCAATACAAGATGACATATTTAGCATATAAATTCCCGTGGATAATAAAAACACATTGTCCAATTTTTCCCTTAAGTGCTGTTCCATGGTATGTTGGCTTAATATTATTATCGGAAGAAGACTAATATTTCCCATTGTTTCGGCAAGCCGGATATGTTTTGCTAAATCCACCTCATCGGGAGGTGTAACAATTATTCCTTGGATATCGGTGGAATCGTGAAGTTCCTCCAACTTGCGAAAATCAGACGCTTCAACACAAACAAATTGAAGCGACGGAAGCACATTCATAACTTGTATAATTGATTTGGAAATTACCGAACCACCGATTATCAGTACTTTGCGATCTTTCATTGCCAACTCCTATTCACCAAGGCTTCCCGAGGGTATCGCTATGCCAAATATGGAGCATGGAATCCCACGTTTCCAGCGTCCTGCCTCTCCTTATTTTCTCCGTCGAAGTCGAGTCGCTGCTTCGTAAGCGGTCCGAAGAACCGGATCAGAAAGCAGCTCTTCCCTCAGATCCTCGGATATGCCGACGATATACCGAACCATGTCGGCGCACCTAGGAGTTCGCCAATCTGCCTTATCCTGCTCCTGGATTCCGAGAAGAAGATGGATCGCCGGTGAATAATAGATCTCCCCCTCGGGCTTCTCAGGGGTGGGTCTGCTTGTGGCGACCAACGCTTGGCGGAGGAGCCCTGCCAGACATCGAGCCATGGCATCACGGGCCGTTCCAATGCTTCCAATAAGGTCTGCGGTCGGCATTCGATCATAGGGAAATTCAACCAGCGATCGTAGCAGATCGGACAGCACAAGGACTTCCATCTTCGACGACGAGGCCACCTTTGTCGTCTCTGCCTTGATCCTTTCATCCCTTCCTTGCTCCTCGGACGGACTCGATTCAAACGGGGTGGACTTATGGATATTCAGGTGCTGGGGCGACAGGACGCGGATCCCCTTGTAATCCAAGACAGCGTGCTCGATCACCCTTTCCAGGTCTCGAACGTTGCCCGGCCAGTCGTGCCTTTTCAGGATCTCAAGTGTTTCCGAGGGAATGGTTCTGTGCTCTGCACCAAGACGTTCTTCGTAACGCCTCAGAAAAAGCTCCGCTAGAATCGGGATGTCCTCGGGCCGATTCCTCAACGGGGGAAGTTCGATGGCAATCTCTGCCTTTGCGCGGTAAAGCAGGTCTCCGCTGATTTTCTCCCGCCTAAGGTTACCAAGCCTGCTCGTCGCCATCACGACCTGCAGATCCAACTTTGTCGCCTTGGTTGCACCAAGCCGCTGGGTTTCCCTGATATTGGCGTCAAGAAGCCGCAAAAGTTTAGGCTGTACCGACAGCGGGATGTCCCCGAATTCGTCAATGAATAGCGTACCGCCATTCGCCTGCTCGGCGGGTCCGGCAACGGCTGTGTTGGCACCTGCGAAGGCTCCCTTCTCGTGTCCGAAGAGCCGGTCCTCAATGAGCGTGTCGGGCACCCCTTGAGTAAATAGAGGAACGTACTCCCCTGTCCGGCCTGACCATCGGTGAATGTAGTTCGCAAGCAGTTCCTTCCCAGTACCGGTCTCGCCAACAATAAGAATGTTGTCATTGCCATGCCTTGCACGTCTTCGGGCGTCACGTAGACGCGTCAAGAGCGACAGCGAGTGCCCAATAATCTTTTCGTCCTCTATCAGTCCATGATCTTGAAGCAGTTTCTGCATCCTCTCTCGATCTAGAATGCTTTTGTCGCAGAAATCCAAAGCCGACAACCCGGAAAAAACAGCCTCTACTTCAGTTCGGTCCATCGAGGATAAGATGATGACAGGCAGATCAACGAGGGCTTCATCCTTTCTGATCTCACGGAGAACTTGGAGGCCGAAGTACAGGTGGGGATCCCGATCCTCATCCCGCCCCTCCACCTCGCCATTCACAATTCTTCCGGCCTTGAAATGAAGATCGAGGAGCAACAGGGCCCACCGCGGATACTGAGAAAAACCCCTCCGGATAGATTCAAGGGTCGCAGCGAGATCATTCTCAAGCCGTTCTCCTGTCTGAACCTGACCCGAGCAGAAAATCCCTTCTACTACTGGGTCCCTCAATCTCTCTGCAGAAATATCACCTGTAATGTCCGCAATACCGGAACGATAACAGAAGCTCTCCCTATCGCGGTTCCGGTCACCGCGAGTCGCGCCATAGATGTCATCGACGACCAATATTCGAGGCAAATTAGGAATCATGCGACCTCGACCTTCCTGGGAAATGCACCAATACACCGGCTTAGCTCCAGGCATAAATCGGCATATCTCTCCCATTCCTGGAGCATTGCGCGCAGCTTAAATACAGAGCCTTCACCACCGTTCGAAAGACTTTTGGACAAACTTTCATATCCATCATCGATTCCTTGTATGAGAGCACGCGCCGTAGCAACAAGTCTTGGAACGTCGTACCGCTGAAGCCAAAGACAATGCACCATCGGCACAAGCCATTCCTTGACTTTCTCTGAACATTCGTTCAATGGAGGAGCATCAAATAATCGCGTGGGGGACATCTCCTGCTCAAACTGATTCACCAGCCACCACGCCTCAACCGAGGATCTTTGCCAAACTGGAAAATCTTTCTCAAGAAATTCGTGGAGAGATTGGGGATTATTAGAATCCTCTGTTCGAAGACGGGCCAAAAAGGACATTAAAGCGTTTATATACCGGTTTTTCAACCAATCATGATTAAACTCCGCCCGACGGCGTTGCCAGTCAATCACCATTGTCAAAACAGCCGATTCCTTTGCTCAGACAATTCTAAATATGCACAAGCAACCAACTCAGGGTCTTGGATTACAGGTGATTCTTGAATTTTTGAAATCAAAGCGACTATACGCTTTACCTCATTTTCTGCCACACCAAGCGAAATAATTTCATTGGAGACAGCTTCGCTTATACTCCCGGGAAATATTGTCCACCAGCCTTCATGCAAAACCCCTCCAGGAGCGTCCTTGTACCCATCTGCGGCTTTCTGAAGCATTATTTTGTTAGACTCATCCTTTAAGAATTGCCAACCACCCATTTTATTCAGGGCATCTTTGATTGGCCCCCTGGCATAATCCTCTTCCTTCAGTTTTTGTGAACTGGCAAAAGCGACCAGATATCCTTGACAAAGTATGGATAGAGCGGCAAGATTTTCCCCACTCGTTGCCATGAAGTAGCGCCGCAACTCCGGGGGGACTTGCCCGTTGACAATTCTCTCAACAGTTGCCTGATCTATTATAGCCTTTAGGAGGGGCAACCAATCCCCCTCGTTTAGCGAGGTATGCGACGGCAATAGATACAGACAATTCACCCCGTTCGTCGTCTTGTATGATCGCTTCCCAGCCAATCCCTCTGATGATACTCGCACACAAACGCTACCCGTCTTGGATTTATCTGCTAATACCTTGAAGTCATGCGGAAAAATGTGCGCTATAGCAATTTCATGGCTTGATAGATCATCCACCGCGTCTGTATCGTTGCCGTGCGTTATTGGTGTAATTGAAATTCCTGCTCCCAAATCTTTGCCAATTCTCAACAATTCAACAATTAACTTGCCAAATGGATCATCTTGAGGTCGCTTTTTTGTGTTGTGATCAAAAACCCTGACATTAACCATAAACGATTCTCCTCTCAAATTCCTTCACATACCCAGAACAAACGAACCCCGAACGGATGGAAGCAAAATCCAACACATGGCGTTCCTCTCCCATCAATTTCGTGTTTCTTATCATTGAATACCTTTGTCCATTCGTATGTGGTTTTTAGGTCGCTTACTGACAAATAAGCATAAAGCAATTTTTTTAATGATTCCGTGGTATTACCAAGACAATTTCCCTCGAAAAACCTTGCGCCCATTCCGAATGGCAGAACATCTTCCTCTCTGCCATGATTTTCTCGTTTAATCTGCAACTGAATAGAAATGCTGTACAAACGCCTATTTCTATCAAGACTGTCGTAGTATTTATTGAATTCCACCTTAATAGGTGGTGCCTTTTCTTGATTTAGCTTACATATGAATGCTCTCAGGGAAACGAAGAATGGCAGCGCTGGCACAACAGGTGGTTCCCAACTGTTATCACCTGCTGGTAATATAACTTTCCCTGGAATATCAAGGGTATGCAATAGTGCATTCATAACGGCAACGGTAAGTTTCTTGTCATGGTAATAATATAAACTCGTCACATTATGTGGATACGCCTTCCCATCCTGCTTATTAACCATACCCAATGCTTGTGCACTGGGCATATCAACTTTTATTTCAAGCCAACTTTCAAATAATTTACAATTTTTATCCGTAAAAGATTCATGATCCCATTGAAATTTGGCGCCTTCTTCTAAATTCCAGTTCTCTGCCCATGGAGTAGCGTAGAGGAGGAGCGCTCTGTTAATCGCAGGGTCATCGTGATATTTCGTTATCTTACTGGCAACCTCCAATAAACTTTCCTTAAACATATTTCGTACGTGTATATATGTATTCGGTTCATCTCTTGCGTCTGCTGCCTTTGGAATCAATGTCCCAGGAAATTGGTATGCTTGTCCATTTAATTGGAAACCATTCATTGTATATCTTGATGTTATCAGATATTGATATCCAGTAGCGATTCTAATAGCAGCTAGAATAGCTGCAAGGCTTGAAACACCTTCCACATTATTATTAGTGATTTTATTATATATAACTATGGCATTTTTACATATACTACTCTCAAGTTTGTAACCGTTTTTGTTTAACGGTTTCTGGGGGGTTGAATCTTTCAACTTTGTTATTATTCCTTCTGCAACCTCTTGGAAATTTGTATTTGGAAAAGTTGATTGATACTCCGTATCCAATAACATTATTGAGTCTGGATCTATAGCCGCCGTTAACAAAATATCTTGATCTTCCAATAATAGCCGTACTTGTTCTTCCGCTTCGCCTTCACTCACTTCATTATTCTTCCATGTTTCCAAGTTCCATTTATCAATATGGAAGTTCCATCCCGCTATTATTTTAGAATTACCATTTTCAAATCTATACGGTAATGAATGCGCGGTGCACTCTTCCTCAACAAACCTCAACAAATCGACAAAGACACAATTTCTAGATACCGAATCATCAACGATGTAAATTCGGTATGACATGACTAAATGCCCCCTTCACTTCTCAAATATACTTATAGGTGACGGAATGACGGTTAAGAACTGCTTCTTATTACTACTCGGTCCAAACACTATTTTAATATTACTGATATTACCTTCTTGAAACCTTCTCTTATATGTATCAAGCGCCAATTCTGTACCGCCAAACTTATTGCTCATAGTAGCAGTGTTAATAAAATCATTATGTAATGGATTATTAAATATTATACCTTCCTTGTCAGCCGTACCAACCAAATCGACCATTATTTTATCCGACGCTTTGGTGTATTGCAATATATTTGAAATCGACGCCACGACCATTGAAGAATAGACGGCGCGAGTATAAAATATATCGGTCTTCATTGGTGTATGCGCTATCTTGCGGCCCTTCAATTTATCACTAATGATTATATGGCGTATGAAGTTGGCCGCCTTTTGGTCTATTTTTGTCATATCGTCGTATTGCGAAATATTTTCGCCAGCAATATTTATTAAGACTTTTATTCTGCCCGCAAATATCATCATTCTATTTAAGAAATCCCCAAAATATTCACTTTTTTCCATTATATAATCTTCTGGTAAGGCAAGCGGATCCTTCTCTATAAGTTGTTTGTCTATAATCACGCCATAATAGTACGCTCTAACAAGATCAAGTACCGGTTTTGGTGACGAATGCCTAATACAATCGATTACTTTTTTCACTTCATGTCCTTGGCGAACATACTCGCTACGAAGTGTAAAATGAGAACTGATTTCTCCTTCCATTTCCTCATAACTTCGAACGATTACAGCGGATGAAACTGCTTGGAATCCACTCCAATACGTGTGAAGCCAGTCGGGCATATAACGCATTGTGGTATCACATCTCCGACCTACGGCACATTCAGGCCTTCGAATGCCTATAGACCCGATGACTGTGGCAAAAGCAACCGCACTTGGAACTGCGTGGTTTTCCGGGATATGGAGTTTCCTATATATCTCCTTTTCAATCTCATCTGGATATCGGAAGTCGTATGGCATCATAAGGAGATGGGTTTGATACGGTTGATAACAACGTACCAAATCTTCCAGCGGTAGGTAGCACGTTCTGCTTAACTGAAACAAGGCCATATCATATCCCGGATCCTTAACCTCAACACCGGGCTTGGGATTCTCCTCTTGTCTTGAGAGAACCCATTGAAGAAAATTCTTGTTGTCAAATTCCTCGAAAAATTCTCCTACTACTTTATTAAATTCAAAATCCTTCATAAATTCATCGCGCAACGTAACTCCATACAGACATCCGAAGATTTTCTCGAAATATTCTTTGGGGGATGTAAAATATTCCGTTGATATAATATTTAGTATATTTTTCGCCACCGTGGTCGAACTCAGGATCAAAAACATTTTTAGTAGCAAATGTTCCGCATTTTTAGATTCGTCTTCTTTTAGTTTGGCCAAGGTTCTTACGGGAAGACACTCTGAGAGAGCATGAATGAATTCCGCCCGGTTCGAGAATTTACCACCTTCCACCAGCTTGCGACACAATCGATGGTAGCGTAGGTACCAATAATTGAATGACCGAAGGCGGTCAGTAGGAATCCAAATATTTCTTTCCGTAGGACAAAGCAATCCTAGGCGGACTAAGAAATTTCCCATATCATCATCAGGCCAGAGATGAAATTCACTGTCGTGTGCTCCACTTAACCTGACATTTTCATTTCCTACCACCCAAGAGGATACGATTTCAGGCTGGTAGAGTGCAATTGCCGTGCGAAGACGCCATAGCAGACAGAAGAAGGTCAACTCGCCATCCTCAACCACTATAAGGCGCGTCCCAGAGGCACTCCCTTCACCTCCATGCAGAGATGATTCTTCAGTTACGTACCTAACAAAGTCTCCATATCGCATATTTAGTGTTTCTTCATCCTCAGGAGAAACTCTAATATAGTCCATGAAATTCTTAGAGATATTGTTAATATTATTTATCACGTATTCCTTAAGTTCACTTTTTAATAATAACTTTTCAGTACGACCACTTAATGTGCTAAAATCATTACAAACTTGTTGCCATGCTGATAAAGCCAATGAATTATGTAGTTCTCCAGAAATAAGCCCGGGCTCACCAAGGTATCGTTCCACCTTTGGCACTTGCCGAAATCTTTTGTTCAGGATTTCTTCAGTACGATCCCGCGGCATGACTTCCCATTGGATGATTCTAAGTTGCTCGCACAGGAGTCGCGTAAAATCAGATCCGGACTTGTGTATTTTCTCCTTGCGATTGGTGTCGCCCTTGACGCGAACCATCGCTCTCGGAAGGCTAGAAATCAACGTTTCGGACCATACAGAACGGCAAGGAATGGGTAGCCGCGCAACACGTGGATCTGCGAAGGTACCGCGAAACCAGTCGTCCTTTGAATCGGAACTCGCTATCCTGTACATACAGGCGAACCGTTCAGCCCACTCCTCTGCCGCGATTGACTGCAGCATCGTTCCGTTCATGACATCCCTAAGCAGTGCTTCAGAGTCTTTCTTCACCACTAGCTCGTGTTCAATGTGGTCCCATTGGCTCTTCGCACATTTGGCATACCAACGCCAAGCATGGAGACACTGATCGCTCAAGCTATGATCAACTGCATCGGGCGATTGCCCTGCCTGCAATAAAAGAGATCGGCTTTTAAATTCCTCTATTAGGCCATTGAACCACCGCTCAACAGTTGTACCTGCCAATTTGTGTTCAATGAAATGGCATCGTATCTCGTGTTGCGCGGCGCAAATATTGCGTTCGTCCATTGGAAAAAATTGAGATGAACGGAGCAATTCCCAAATCCGCAAGTCACATTTCGATAAGCTTGCTTTTCTTATACCCTTCAATATTGAAGCAAATATGTCGTGTGATCCGAATTTTTCCTCACAACGTTTCCTGAGTTCATCTGCGACAGTGCGGTCGAAACTCCCCTCTTTCCCTTCATACCTGTCAATTAGTCTGATAATCCCAGGTCCATCATCGGATGCCATAGCAGAACAAAGATAAGCCCATCTCTTTGTCTTTGGGAAATTCTTGTCCTTTATCCGCTCTTCAACGCGTTCCAATACTGTGGTGGGATTTCCCTCTCCCATAAATTCTTGTTGCAAATTCAGAAACGCATTCCAATTATCAAGCACAAACGTGTACAAGCGTTCCCTGAATGTTGGCGACAGATCTTCATAATCCAGAAGCCTCCACAATAGATTCAATCGTGTCGAGACGTCTTCATGAACATCCCAAAGGTGAAATAGCAAACTTTTAACTTCAGGGTCTTCCTTCCAAACTCTTAGTGTACTGATTGCGAAGTTCCGGATAGGCAGATGTCCATGCTCGGCAAGATTCGATAACAACCCGAGGTCTTCCGTTACTTGTTCTTCTTTTAGGAATCTGCGAAGTACGTCTTGTGCTTTCTTGCTGTTGAAAATTGTCACTAGATCTGGAGAAACTGTTCCACCTGAACGTAGGTCTGCAAGTGCCTTTTCGGCCATGTATTTATACAGAGGGGATTCGGTCATGCGAAACTCCTCTATTACTTTCGCCTAAAACCAGCCCAAAGAAAAATCCGCAAGACGACCGACATTTATAAAGCCATTCTGCCTCGTCACTACGAAGTAGGGATTGCGCTCACTCCCATTCCCTACTTCGTCAGGATGAAAAATGTCCTCGGCTGTCCGATTTCTATTTCGTCGGCGCTCCACGGACTCCCTTAGCAAGCCACCCCATGGACACTATTTCGCCCACATTAAGAGTGGTTCCTTTCGCCACCCGCAGTTTCCCTCCGTTGTCGTAGATCGGTCCAGCAAAAACTTTTCTCTTGCCTGATGCAATCTCTGCGATCACCTGACGCGCTTTTTTCTGAGTTTCACCATTCACGGCGGGACCGAACGAGGCAAGACCCACGTAACCTTCTTTCAGTCCACCGGCGATCGGCTTGGCCTGATACGTCCCTGCGATAATCTGCTTGGCGACGTCCTCATACAGCTTGGACCACTTCCACACCGCTCCCGTCACATATTTGGTTGGGGCAAACTCAGAAAGATCAGCGTGGTGGGAGATGCAGAAGATGCCTTCGCGCTCGGCCGCCTTTACAGCCGCCAAGGTGCTATCCACCAATGCGTAGACCAGCTTCACACCCTTGGCAGCCAAGCTCTTCACCGCTTCGGTCTCTGCCGCGGGGTTGTACCAACTGTTGGTATAAACGACGTCTACGGTGATTTGAGGATCGACGCTCTGCGCCCCCAAGATGAAGGCGTTCACCGTCCAGTTGATCGGAGGAATCGGGTGCGCGCCGACGAACCCAAACCTCTTGACCCCCTTCGCGGTCTTCGCCGCAACCACACCAGCAACATATGAAGCTTCCCAGATCGCACCATTGAACGTGGCGGCGTTGCTCCCCTCGACAGGCGCCTGTGCCTGAATGAATTGCACTCCCGGGTTCTTCTTCGCTGCCTTCATGCAGAAATCGGCGTAGCCATATGAGGTCGACACGATCAGTTTTGCTCCTGCGTCCGCCATCCGCTCCATGACGCGCTCGGCATCCGCATTCTCCGGAATGTTTTCTACGATTACAGTATGTGCCTGGCCGCCCATGCGCGCTTCCAATCCAAGACGGCCCTGGTTGTGCTGGTAGTTCCAGCCCCAATCCGATACCGGGCCCACCGTGACGAAGCCGATCTCAAGCTTTCCGGAGTCCTTCTGGATGCCGAACTCCGCGGCTCCGGCGGCGCTGGTGCTGGAACACAACGTACAGAACGTGGTCACCAGCAGCACGAGAAGCAGGACAGCGCCAAACCAGCGTAAGCCCACCCCGTTTACGTACGTAGTTTTTCGGTCTGCGATGTTCATCCTCATCGGTCCCTCCTCGTGTTTTGCCTGATCGGCAGTTATGGATCGTGTGTCAGTTTTTGCTATCTTCTGGTCACCACTAAAAAATCACTCGGGTAAGTTCAGCTGCCGGGCCAACGAGGCTGGCATGCCATGACCTGAGCGGCGATGCAGGACCGTAACCACTACGAGCGCGCCCACTGCCGCAATGTACGGAATCATCCCTATGAGATACGGCGAAACCTCTATTCCGGAACCCTGAAGATAGGGATGAATTACCAGCATTGCTCCGAACACCCAAGCTGTAATCAGGCAGGGAATCGGGCGCCAGCGTGCGACGATTACCAGCCCGATGGCAATCCATCCCTGCCCGGAGGTCATCCGTTCTGCCCAGACCTGCGTGTTCGCCACAGAAAGATGTGCGCCACCCACTCCGGCGAGAAACCCGCCGATGAGAATCGCGATGAAGCGCGTACGCCGAACGGGAACACCCTGCGCGAAGGCGGGCTCGGGATCCTCACCCACGGCGCGTATGTTCAGGCCGAAGCGCGTGCGGTAGAGCAGAAACCACGCCCCGGCAGTCAGCACTAGAGTCAGATAGACGAAGATGTCCTGCTGAAACAGGATCTCGCCCAAGTAGGGTATCCGTCGGAGCACCGGCAATGGAATCTGCTCCGGCCCTATGAGCTTTACCCCAACGTACGGTCTCCCGAAGAAACCTGAAAGACCGGTGCCCAGAATGGTCAGGGCAAATCCGCTGACAATCTGGTTTGCGTCGCAGAGGAGTACCAGCGCAGCGTGGACAGAGGACAGCATCGCCGCTGCCAAACCTGCCCCGAGAATTGCCAATGCCGGGTTCCCCGTGTGAACCTGGACAACGAACCCCGTTAGCGCGCCAACCAGCATCATTCCTTCTACGCCGAGATTCATGACCCCGGATTTCTCGGAGATCCCCTCGCCCAGGGCAGCCAGAGCGATCGGAGTACCTCTCCCAACCGCGGCTGCCGCGCCAGCAACAAGGAGAGGCGTCCATGCGAAAGATTCGCTCATTCGATCTCCAGGCTGCGCTGGCGCAGTTCCAACCAGCGACGAATTGGCCCACTCAGAAGGACACCCACGAAGACAAGCCCCAGCAAGATATCGACCGTCGCCGAAGGCAGACCGGCTGCCAACTGAAGCTCGTCGCTCCCTGAATACAGGCCGCCGATCAAGATCGCTGCGGGTATGATAATGAGGAACCTGTGCCCGGCCAGCCATGAAATGAGGAAGCCGATATACCCATACCCTGGCGAGATGTCGGGTCGGAGCCGCCCCTGGATCACTGAGACTTCTCCCAGGCCGGCAAGCGCCGCCATCGCACCACCCAATGCCATCGTGATCAGAAGATAACTCTGCAGACGCATGCCGACGTATCTGGCCGCGACAGGGTTGGCTTCTACGACCTTGACAGAAAACCCGAAAGTTGTCCTGGCCATGACAAACCAGAAGCACCCCGCTGCGACGACACCGAAGAGCAGCCCCAGATGCACGTTGGTGCCTTGCCATGTGGGAAGGACAGCGGCTTTTGGAAATGGCGCACTGTATGGCCACCCGAGTGCCGACGGATCCTTCCAGGGCCCGTGTACAAGGTATTCGACTAAAAGAATCGCCACGTAATTCAGCATCAACGCCACAAGCACCTCATTGACGTTGAGCACAGCTTTCAGGAGTCCTGGAATCAGCGACCAGGCGGCGCCAGCGACCAGGACGGTCAACACCATAACTGGAATTGTCATAGACCCCAAACCGCTTCCAAAGTGCAGCGCTACTGCCGCCGAGGCGATGGCTCCGAAATGCAACTGGCCTTCCCCTCCGATATTGAAGATCCCGGCACGGGCCGGCACGGCGACAGCCAGAGCGCAAAGCATCAGAGGGGTGCATCGCGTCAGGGTCTCGCGTATTCCGAACTTTGTTCCGAATGCACCATTGAACAAGGCCCAGAGCGTCGCGGAAGGGCTCCGGCCCGCTATTACAAGAATGACGGAAAATAATATCGCGGCAATTGCCAGCGCTCCCAGGGGGCCAGCGAAAGAGGGAAGCCACGTACCTCTGCGAGAAGAATCCACGTCAACCATCTCCACTCGGTAGAACAGCGTCACGGGCGACATTGCGGGAAGAAATGCAGGAATCTCGGTCGACGCAACCCAAAGCAAAATCGCGCTCATATTCATTCGATTGTAACTTCCCCCGGCTCATCAACAAAGCGACAACTGCTTTTTCGACCTCTCCGACGCAAAACACGCCTTCTACTTTGCCTTTCCTCAGGACAAGAATCCGGTCACAGACGAGAAACAACTCGTCCAGATCCTCTGACACGTAAAGGATGCCTGTGCCGTTCCTAGCCTTGCCCATTAGTTCACGGTGTACCATCCCCACCGTTGCGACATCCAGGCCAGCCGTTGGATTCACTGCAATTACGAGACGAGGGGAGGCCTCAAGCTCTCTGGCGAGAATCACCTTTTGGAGGTTTCCACCCGAAAGAGACCACGCGGGAGCCAAAGGGTCTTTGGGATGTATGTCGTAATGGCCAATCATCTCAATAGCATTATTACGGATCGCCTCTATATTAAGCAGGAACCTGGAGGAAAACGGGCGCCGGTCGTAACGACGCAGCGCCAGGTTGTCCATCACTGAGAGGGAGAGCGCTGACCCCACAGATCGACGGTCGCCCGGGATGTAACCAATTCCTGAAGATTCCCTGCGGGAGGCCCCGTCAAGACAAACTTTGATCGTTCCGCGGTATGCCGTCCTGCCCGTCAACGCCCCGACGAGCTCATCCTGCCCGTTTCCACTGATACCAGCCACTCCCAGGATTTCCCCAGGTTGCAGATGAAAACTCACCGCCTGCATGCCGTCCGGGGATGTCAGTGGTGAAACATTCAAATCCCTCACATCAAGGACGGGTGACACCTGCGTCTCGTCGAGCCTGTCTTTCGGAGCACGGGGAAAGCTCGCGAGAGGTTCACCGACCATCAGGCTCGCGAGTTCATCATCCGCAAGGTCAGCGGCAGCGCACTGTCTGACCAACTTCCCCCGCCGCAGGATGGAAAGCTTCTGACCAACCGCCCGTACATGATGAATCTTGTGAGTAACGAGAAAGATGATGTGCCCGGCCGCAGAGAATCTCCGAATGTGATCGAAGAGGAGTTCGGCTTCCTGCGGCGCCAGGATCGACGTTGGCTCGTCGAGTATCAAGACCTTCGCACCCTCAACAATCAGTCGGAATATCTCGACACGTTGTCTCTCGCCAAGGGACAGTAGACCGACGAGCGTATCGGGACGAATATCGAGTCCGCATTCTTCTGCCTTCTCCGAGAGGTAGCAACTCCATTTGGCCGGGTTGAGGAAAAATCCGCCATCTATCCTGCCCAGCGCCAAGTTCTCCGCCACCGACAAGGAGTTTACGAGCGAAAAATGTTGGTGGACCATGCCGATCCCATGTCGTTTGGCATCCTGCGGCTTCGCAAAACGGCAGATACGTCCGTCAATCTCGACATGGCCAGAGCTGGGTTTATTCAATCCGGCCAAGACCCTCATCAGGGTCGTCTTGCCAGCCCCATTTTCTCCGAGGATGACGTGTACTTCGCCGGCCGAAGCCCCAAGGGAAACCCCATCGACGGCGGCAACGCCACCGGGGAAATGCTTGACTATTGAATGAAGGCTTACTCTCTTGATCATTCCAGCCTGTTGGCATCCGAAGCCTGTCATTGACCGCAAGGGTCAACCTCCGCGAAGGACATCGAGTTGGAGCAGGTTTGTCTCTCGGCCTCTCTGGAATGCCAGATTCGTACCGCACATGCGAATGGCTGATATACGCTCATCTGACAGTCAATTATCCGGAATATTGGACATCCAGGCGCGAACTCAGCTTCCACGGAGTCCACTATCAGTGACACAAAAGATACCTGGGGTTGCGCGACGCTATAAGAAGTACCCCCTTCTCTCCTGATGTCGCGTAGACTATCATCCCAAATTCACGAAGACAAGGACTGACCTGCTGGTTCGGCACATAGCATGCAGATATCGCTAGACGTGGGTTATGGATCGACGGGGTTGTCCAGATGTTCAATTCAACCTGTATCAAATGCCCCAGATTGTTTCTGACTGAGCATGGATGGTTAAGCAATCCAACCGCAAGGAAAGGGGCGCGTACCGTATGGACAAACTTGTCAAGATAATGCCAAGGGATCGGGTGCTGCTGGTCCTTGATCGAGGTTTCGAACTGGCAAGGTTTGCAATAGCCGCTGCACGATATGAGACAAGTCTAAAATACTGGAGCAATGATTATAGGAATGCCTCCGGTAGTTATAAAATAGCCGGTATTTTTGGGAAAGGCTCCACGGAATTAGAAAAACATAATGCGCACCACGTTCCTTGGTATCTCTCACCGAAAGCGCAACATCCCTACGAAGATGCGGGAACAGGAGTATATGGAAACGGCATGATTGTATTGGATTATCCAAACAAACAGGACGTACATAAATATACTAAGGCAAGGAACAATGGAATGTTAAAGCGAATTTGGGGAGATTTCTGCAAAAATCACATGAGGCCAATATATGAGTATATATCTCACAATAATAGTATTCCGTTTGAATCTATTGTCGTAAAAACTGATTACGGAGAGAGTACATATCCAGAACTATTGGAGTCGTGTCCGATTCTGGATGAAAAAGTTGCTTTTGAACTTGGCGTCGCGATTCATGGAACCAATGACCCCGATTGCATCGGTACATCCATATCCGCAGGATGCATAAGGATGCACAATGCAGACATCTTGAAACTAATGCGCATGGTAGAAGTCGGTACCGACGTTGAACTGCACGAGTCGGAGTTTTACAGCATGTGACAAATTGATGACACCCAATAGGCGTAGGCGTATCACGAGTCACGAGAAAACGTGAACTTCAAGTAGCATATAGTCTACCATTAGTATCCACATAGCAGTAATAAGTTCCTGAAAAGGCACTTCTCGCGATATTCATCATTACGCACCCGTATTCCAGTTTGACATACTGATGAACTGGTATTGTATCAAAAAACAAAGCAAAAACTGAATTTACAACACTTCCATAACCGGAGGGGGATTCGAAGTGGTTCGACATGGCTTGATAATTGCTAATAATTTCTACGTGGCATAATTAGGCTCCCGTACCGACGAAAATTCACCGGGTTGCGGGCGCTGTTGGCATTACGGCACATAATGTCACGAACAGGGGACATGTAGTGTACATCCTGGGAATCAACTCGGCATACCATGAGCCTTCCGCTTGTCTGATAAAGAACGGAAAGATCGTCGCTGCAGTGGAGGAAGAACGATTCTCCCGCGTACGTCATGGGAAACCAGCGAACCTCAAGAACCCACACGAAATCCCGGAACATAGCATTCGGTATTGTCTTGAGTCCGGGGGGATACACGCGCGGGACCTCGACAAGATTGCTTACTCACTCGTCCCCGAGAAGCGACTGTCTCACAATGTGAACCTGGGAGAAGAGGTCGTCGCCGGCGGGGCAGGAAGCCGCGAGGGCGAGGAAGAATTTTTTGCCCTGCTTCAATCGGTCCCCGGAGTCTTGGCCCACATGCTGGACGAGGACATCCTCGATCGTTTCCTCTGGATCGAGCACCACGCCTGCCATGCATCAAGCGCATTTTTTGTATCGCCGTTCGAACAGGCGGCGGTTCTGAGCCTGGACGGTATCGGCGAGGCAACCTGCACCTGGTTCGGGCGTGGTGATGGAACACGACTGACGACCATTCGCGAACTGGAGTATCCAAATTCACTCGGCCTTCTTTGGACCAAGATGTCCCGGTTTCTGGGGTTTGGCGAATATGGTCAGTGGAAAGTGATGGGTCTCGCTGGGTACGGCGATCCTGATCGCTACTATGATGCCCTCCGAAAGTTCGTAAGCTTCGACGAGCATGGCAATTTCACCGTCGATCGCCACGTTCTTCAACTTCGCGTGAATCGATTCGATGCGTTTGAGAAGCTTTTCGGGTCGCACCGGGAAACCAACGACCCTATCGAAACGCGACACAATGACGTTGCCTCCGCTCTGCAGAAGCTTACGTCGGAGGTATTTCTATCCTTCGGCTCGTTCTTGTCCCGCGAGACCGGGCTCAAGCATCTCTGCCTGTCGGGAGGCGTCGCCCTCAATTGCGTGGCCAACCGTGTACTTGTCGAGGAAGGACCGTTCGACAAGGTTTTTATTCAGCCAGCTGCCAATGACGCCGGAACCGCTCTCGGAGCCTGTTACTACGTGTGGAACCACTTGCTCGGTCATCCGCGTAGCGCCGCGATGGAGCATGTGTTTCTCGGTCCCGAATTTTCGGGCTCAGAAGTCGCAACAACGCTCGCCGGGGTCGAGGTGGACTGCGTTACGGAACGGACCGGGAGCGCCACCGCAACCGCAGTCGCGCGCTTGATCTCCCAAGGGGAAATCATCGCTTGGTTCCAGGGGCGAATGGAATTCGGGCCGCGGGCACTTGGAAACCGAAGCATCCTGGCCGATCCGCGGCGCCCGGAAATAGTCCACTTGCTCAATGACAAGGTGAAGCACCGGGAATTCTTTCGCCCGTTTGCGGCGAGTGTATTGACGGAATGCGCCGACGAATGGTTCGTCATCGAGAAGTTCACGCCTTCAGATGCGTTCATGCTCACTGCGCGATTTGTCCGGGGAGAGAAGCTGGGAAAAATTCCGGCCGTTACCCATGTCGATGGTACCTGCCGAATCCAGAGGGTCGATCCGATCACGAACCCCCGATACCATGAGCTACTGGTCGAGTTTAACAAGTTGACTGGTGTGCCCATGGTGCTTAACACATCATTCAACGACCGCGAACCCATCATTTGCACTCCAGAGGATGCGGTGGCCACATGTCGCAAAGGCGGAATCAGATACCTCGTCCTGGGAGAGGAACTGATCGACTTCGGGGCATCCAAGCGCCCTGTCGAATCGTACGAACAGGCCATTTCCCGTGCACTGGATCAGCTGGGCCCGGTCCTTGAGGTGCCCGTGATGCGACCGTTCATGAGCCGCTGAAGTGTCACATCCGAAAATCCCAAATACATCCCTATGGTATTTATGAGACGGGACGTTGATGTAACTCTTGATTTGGGTCCTGAAACCGTCGACCTGTATGAATGCGACGGGGAGGTAACCCCAATTCGAGACTTCGTGACGGCAAATCTCGATATATTGGCTGGCCACGAAGCGGACATCGTGCTTGCAAACATCGGGGCCCTGCCTGGGCCGGGCGATATCCCGGAAGGTTTCCGAAGCTGCCTTACGCGATCGCGAGAACTGGCGGTTGGGTCAATCCCGGTTTTCTCCGCTCTGCGGAGTGGCGCACGGTCTGCATTTGTTCCGGAGAAGCATCTCCAGTTGAAGGGGTGCCGTCCAGTACTCGACGGGAAAGAGTTTCCTGCGGAGATCCTGCCCTTCGGCGACAGAAAAATTATCCGGGGACGGATCCCCTTCGGCGTCATGACTGTCGAGGCGATCATTCGTGAGGTGCTCGGTTACTGTTTCATGCAGAAGCACGACCTGCCAACCCAGGCGATACCCCTTGCCGCGACTACATTCCATCATGCAGGTAACGCGGTTGGGTACGGGATGCTGCTGCGACTCAGAAGTGAGGATCGTGTCGAATCTCACGTTGAAGACCCTCACTGTACCATTCATGATGTCATCGCGGCACAGACGGGAGGCATTTCCAGACGTCCAGAGTTAGTCGTTGGATCTGAACTGAGCCTGAAAGGACTCAACCTGTGGAAATATGTGGAGGCCAAAGGCCGTATCCTTGCAGCAATGAACTGCCGCGGGGGGTTTCGAGGTATTCTGAACAGCAATATTGGCAACGACGTTCTTGTGCCGAGCAATGACAACACCCAGGAACTCGCACTCGCGGACCTCGATACGTTCTTCGTAGTGCCCATTGCTCACGATCCAACGCCAGAGTTCATCGATTCGTTTGTGTTGCAGTGCCTCGTTGAAGTAGCGGTGGGAAGCCTCCCGATCGTGCAATACGTCGAACTGCCTGATGGGTGTCCTCATGGGCTCCGGGCTGACGCCCTTGGGGCCGTCTACTTCACCAAGAGCTCGCTCTGGCGCTCCTATTCCCGTTATCTCCTCACCGAGGCGGCGGCATTGGGCTGGAGTGTCGCAACGGTGGTGGATTCGATCGAGAGAATGCGTCGCACAGAAGCTTTTGCCGATATCCTCGGGAGCCGCATCCTGAGCGGGGAATCGGTGAAAAGAGCCGAAAACGAGAGACTCTTCCACTACTTTCACAACTGAGGGCCGTGAGTGCGCGGTGAAACCTTTTCTCTTCGGCGGGACCACAACGGTCTGCGATCGGTTTACAACCTAGGTAATGAGCGAGGGGACTGCCCGAACGCTTGCAGATTTTGCAACATTGGACGGTCGCCCCAAGTAAGTTCAGCCGATAATATCAGGGAGTTCGACCGACAGCACGAGGTTTTCCTGCGACATCTTAACGGTCCGTACCATCCGCTGATTTACAACCAAGGCAATGCCACGAACCGGGCTGAGTTTTCCGAACAGACCCTTACGCACGTGCTCAGCGCGTTTCGAAGAGATCCTCGCGTCGTTTTCGTCTCACTGAATTCCAGACACTGTTACGCATCGAGAGAACTGCTGGAATCCCTCCTCCGCTTGAATCTTACCTTTCCGATCCACTTCATTTTCGGAGTCGAGAGCTTATCTCCTCGTGCTTCACAGATATTCGGGAAGGACACGCGTGGGGAATTGAAGCGCTTCATAGACGTTCTCAAGTGGTTCAACCAGCGAACGCGTAGAACTGTCAGGGCAGGCTACGAGTTCGGCCTCGACTTGAACCTGGTCTTCCTGCCTGAGATGTATCTTGAAGACCACGCCACCCGATTGGGAAATGAAGCGAGAGTCGCGACTGGGATGCGCTTGGAATTAGCGGAATTACTGTCGCGGCTTGACCCACTCGTCCCGGTCGAGATTAATCTGCACCCGTACTACAGGGTCGAGACGCTGCCATACGAGGATATGGATCTGGAGTTCTTCATGGCGAACTTGCCCGGCCTGCAGGCAATGGTTGACGAGCACAACACTGCGAATCCATCATGCCGGACGCACATATTTGTCGGAGTTGAAGGCAGTGGATATGAATCCGAGCACCATCTCTCGCAGATTGCCCGTTGGAAGGATGCGATTGAGCGCTTCAACACCACAGGAGATTGCCACTGGGATACTCCGGCGACACGTCATCGCGGTTCTTCAGAGATAACCAAGCACTGACAGGGCTGACATACCTTTCCAGCGCCACAGCGGAGCCGGGCGCCGTGACATCACCGGCTGGGACCGCGTTGACTAAGCGTTCGACAATACTTCCATATCAAGACCAGTGCAGCCAAAAATCCAGCATCGGCATTGAGAGAGTCTCAGAAATTTGGGCGACAACAAACTGGGCCGCGGTGAGTCAAGCCACACATCAAGTCATCTTCTCCAACGTCAACGTCACCAGATCACCTTCAAGTGAAATAAACCCTTCCTCGATGCGCAATGCCGAATTCTAGGGCAAGTTCAATCCTTTCGCTGATGTGATCCCGGTTCGGCTGAAACCGAAAATGTCTGCCAGTCGGGACTTCAATTTCACCTTGTTCATGCTATGGGCGCGGCCCAATGCCACCATGATCGCCCGATGGATGGATCTCGTCTATGGAGATATGTGTTGATCCGCATTGAATTCTGACCCGCCTCCGGCGTCTTGCCTTGACCTACACCAGCGCACCTTCGGGGTCGGTGGTGAGGCTCCCTATCCAAAAGACGTCAGGAACCATGCGGACGGCCTCTCCGATCCGACTGTCCCATTCAGTCATCTGCGGCGCAATCAGGTACCCTTGTTCGCTAGGTGTTCAGCGTCTCCGGGGAGGCACTTGTGGGCCACTCGGGCGACACTTGTCGTGGTTACTGAAGTCAGCCCAGCGAGTAACGACATGATCACTATCCGTAAACTTCGACTTACGGTCGCCTTACGGTTCGCGACATTTGCCCACACGCGACAACCGCTTCGGAATGCATTTTTCTTACCGACATTCGGATGCCCTGAAATCTCATAACTATCCTTGCCTATAAGTAATTTCCCCGCACGCCTAATCCGATTGCCGCATACCGATCCTCGTGCTCCGCTCCTTGAACCCGAACAATTGGGCTGCTGGCACTGCAATTGCCCTTGGACAACGGCAAAGAGATCGAAGAGAGGAGGTGAACAGGAGAGAACGGCGTGAGTTCGAGGCCGGGGAAAGGAGGAGAAGAAACAGGAAACCAGCACGATGAAAATTATTCGTGAGTCAACGAACAGCTCCATCGTTGACAACCGGATTCATCAACGCAGAGAACAATCCCCGCTAGAAGCGGAGAAAGACTGGGAGGAAAAGCCGGGATCGAAACGTCCCTGGCTTTTCCCTCCCAAGGAGGTCTCGAATGAACCAGTCCGGGAGTGCCGATGACCGTCAGTTGATCGTCGCGGGATTCCTGCTCATCGTGATCATCCTCCTTTCTGGAGGCTGTCAGCGTGAATCACCTTCCATTTCCAACCCGCCCACTTCCACATTTGAGCGGATGCCTTCGCGTCCACTCCCATCATCTTTTGTCGGAGTTTTTCTCCCGGTCAACGAGATGTCAGGAGACGCGGCAGTCGCCTACGTCCGAGAATGGGCGAACACCGCCAGCGGTTACGGCATTGAAGTGGTCAACCTGATGGTCAATTGGAAAGATTTCCAACCTGAGGAAACCCGATACGATTTCAGGACACTGCAGGCACTCATCTACGAGATCAAGAAGGCAGGGATGTATGCGATCGTCCGAATCTACGCGAACGCTGGTCCGAATTTCACCGCTTGGCCTTCGTGGCTAAACCCGGACATGGCCAACACCTATTTTTCGGGTTACTCTTGGAACGGTCTCCCGGTAACAAACCCCGAGCCATGGGACACCGGGTATTTGTCGCATCTCGGCACATTTTTCCAAGAGATGGCGAATTTCTTCTACGAGGAAGATACGGTATATCCCGACGCGGTGCAGATCACCGCAGGGGGAGAATATGGCGAAATGGTCCTCGCCTCTCATCCGCAGCGAGCGACGTTGGACCTGGACCGGCTCTTCGATGCGGAGAATGCCCACGTCGACATGAGCGTTTCCAGCTTGGGTTCGGTGACGGGGGATTTCGTCCTGATGGTAAATTCATTGTGGGAAGGCAACCCCGTCGTTGAAGACACGGTTCCGAATCATGCAATCGCCAGAGGTATCCACTGGATCCAGTCAAATGCCGGAATATGTAACCTGATTCGTCAACCGTACGGTCCCGGCAACGTTGCTCTTCTCAAGCGGCATCAGGACAACACCGGCATCATCCTGGAGGATGAAAGCAGTTCCTGGACTGGCGCCGGATCGCCGTGCGAGGGACTCGATTCCTCGATTGAAGGACGTCTCTCGCTTATCTCGGCACTTGAAGCTGAAAGTGGTGTGGGTTTCAACGCCGCGACGATTGCCGTTACCGATCTGAAGGAATCGAACAGGCAGGGGATCGAGCAACTGAAAATTCATCTTGCCGAAACCGACCTGCTGCGCACGCTTCGTCGACCAAATGCCAGAAGGGAATGGAATTGGAATAACGTCGTACCGATCCAGAGCGAGTCCGACGAAATTCGATGAAGAGTCATCGGGGAGGCGACCACAAGACGGCTGCTAATTGAACTATCTCTTAAGCCTTCTCCAGCGCCAACGTCACCAGGTCACCTTCAAGTAAAATAAACCCTTCCTCGACCCCGAATTTCAGGGCGAGCTCGATCCGCTCGCTGATGTGGTTCCCGGTCCGGTTGAAACCAAAGATATCTGCAAGACGGGACTTCAGTTTCTCCTTGTTCATGCTGTGGGCGCGGCCCAGTACCAGCATGATCGCCTGATGTATCTCGTCAATGGAGATATGCTCGATCTTCCTCTTTGACCGTGGATCGGCCGGGTTCGGAGCGCGAACTTTTTCGACCCGCGTCATCTCCGGCGGAAAGAGAAAGCCATCCTCCTCTCGGAATTTGCGGGTGCTGACGCCCTCCCGGATTGCCTCCCGGACCGCCTCGTCGACCCTTGAGCCCATCCGAGATATGTCGTACGCCTCGATGAGTCGCCTGCCCGCCAATTCTTGATGGATAGGCCCCTCAAACCGTACGAGCCGCTCCAAGTACTCCCCCAACTTGCATCTGTTCTCCGGAGCATGGAATTCGGGAACCCTCAGAACGGGCGGCCTGAACGACGCGACAACATACAAAATAATTTCCGGAGGGAGGGTGTCCTGACCGTTTTCCTCAAGCACACCCCCAAGGTCGATGACATCCGGAGTTGGTGTCTTTGTTTCGGCCCGCTTCTGCTCCCTCGTCCGCAACCGTTCGATCCCTCCTTGAACGGCCTCTCGAAGTTTCGCGATTTCTTTCTGACGCGCCATGATCCAATCAGGGGACCACACCCGATGGATCGTCCAGCCAAGATTCTCCAGAACCTCCTGGCGCAGCCTGTCGCGGTCCCGTGCTGATGCCGCGGAGTGGTACGTTGCGCCGTCGCACTCCACGCCGAGCGCGAATCGACCCGGGTATTCTGGATCCACGACACCTATGTCGATGCGGTAACGATTGCACCCAACCTGCGGAACGATGTCGTATCCAAGAGATCGCAGAGCCGACGATACGTCCTCCTCGAATGGCGACTCCGCGTCGCCACCGGAGATCTCGGGAGGAAGAGAGAGAGCTTCCTCTCCTCTCTCGGCGTAATCGAGGTAAGCCCGAAGCAGGATCGGTCCCTGCATCCGCGTTGCCTGGATGTCGATGTCTCTTGCCAGAATCGAGCTCACAAGAATGACCTTCTCCCGTGCACGGGTGATTGCAACATTCAGCCGCCTTTCGCCCCCCTCCCGGTTCAGCGGCCCGAAGCCCATGGTCATCACGCCATTCGCATCCTTCCCGTACCCCACCGAGAAGATCATGCAGTCGCGCTCGTCGCCCTGCACGTTTTCGAGGTTCTTCATGAAGAAACCAGCCAGACGGTCGCCTTCACCGGCGACGTACCGCTCCAGTTCAGGATACTGGTCCATCCTCAATTCAAGCGCCTGAGCGATCGCATCCCGCTGCGCTTCGCTGAACGCGACAACCCCAAGCGTCTTGTCGGGTGTCACCTTGAAGTGCTCGTGAATCAACTCGGCGACGCGCTCAGCTTCCTTCCGATTTGTTCTCGTCTTCCCCCGGTCATAGACTCCATCCTGAACGTGCTCAAGCCGTATGCCCAAGGACGGGTCACGGTGAACCGACGACGGATACGTGACAAGCTTCCAGTCGTAGAATCGTGCGTTCGAAAATGCGATCAGCGATTCGTGCCGGCTGCGATAGTGCCAGCGAAGCATCACCGGTGGAATACCGGCGGCGCCAAGCTCATCCAGGACGCTCTGGAACGAACCGGCGATCTCCTCCTCTGGCGTTTCCACGTCGTCGTCTTCCCACGCCGCGCTCCGGAAGAAATCCGTTGGCGGCAACTGCTTCGCATCCCCGCAGACAACGACCTGGGCGCCTCGGTAGATGGCCCCGATGGCATCCTCGGGGAGAACCTGCGACGCCTCGTCGAACACGACCAGATCGAATTTGACGGTTGAAGGCAGGAAGTAGCTCACGGAAATGGGGCTCATCATGATGATCGGCTTGATGCGCGGCAGAAGGTTTGGGATCCGCTCCAAGAGTTTACGAACTGGCAGGTGCCTTTTCTGGAGATGGACCTGCCTGCGAAGGACGGCTAGCTCCCCATCGGGTTCGACGTAATCCGTAGGGGGTCGATGGTTCTCCGCCTGTTTGATGATGTGATGCGGGCCCAGGCAGCGAAGCTTTTTGTCGAGCTCCTGGTACTCTCTGATGATAGCCTCGTGGCTGTCGCCACGGAAGTTGGCGAGCGCCGGCGACCTGCGGAAGGCCGACTCGCACCACCCCTGAATAACGGCTTTCCGGACGACGCGAACGAGGCTTTCCCCCCGGAGATCAATTTTCCCCAGAGCATGAAGGAGATCGCCGAGCCCCTTTTCCCGGAACTCACCGGAGAATTTCCTGTTGGCTACCCATTCGCGCAGTTGCTCGACTCTGGAATCGAGCTTCCCACCGATAGACTCGATCGCGGCGAAGCATGCGCTATCGGGGGACAGATCCCCTTGGGACCAATCTGGGCCTTCAAACCGGGCATTCAAGCTTTCCAGGTGCGATCTCAGTTCAGATAGCGTTGCCTCGCAGGCTTCGAGATTCGGAAACTGGGGCCGCGGGCGCATGGCAACGTCGATCAGCAGTTCGGGCAAGGGACCGCCCTGGAAGTGCTTCCGCAGGGAATCCGTCCAGGCAAGGGCGGCAAGAATATCCTCCCATGGGCTATCGAAGCCCTTGAAGAAAGGACCGTAGGTTTCGCCAAGCCGCTCTGACTCCCTCTTCATCTCCTCCTCCATATTGCGCACGGAATCCAAACCACCAAGGACGGCAAACGCATCCTTCAATGAGAGGGCGATCCCGTTGCCACCGTCCTCATTCCGCATCTCCTCGATCCGGGCAAGCCCTCCTGAAACAACCGCCAAGGCATCGGCAACCTGCCTTGCGTGGGTGGCGAGTTCCCCAAGGGGGACACTCATCCAGTTCTGATCATGACCGGGGAGGACCCCTTCCGGCAGGACTGTCGTTACCGCTTCCATTAGAGCGCGGTTGGCCTGGATCGCCCGAAGGAGAGAAAGAGCGACCGCATACCTTTCGCGGGAGGCTTTCCCCGAAGCAAGGTACGCATTTACGGAAGACAATTCTTCGGAGCACGAGAGGAGGTCGGCGATCTCCCTGGCAACAGCCAGTTTTCGCCGAAGACCGTCGAAATCCGTTGCGCCGGGCCCCTGGTCGAGTTCTCCAAATACCGAACATAGGCTCCCACGCAAGGTATCGACGTCCAACCGGATGCGGAGGAAGGAGCGGATTTTCTTCAGGTCTCGGAGAGCATCAGGAGGAACAATCCCGTCGTGCCGAAGCGATCGCAGCGTTGCGCGATCCCTGTAGTAGGAGGGCCTGAGCCACTTCAAGATGTTCCCATAAGGTCCCGAGAAACGCTCGATCAACCCCTTGATGTCGACCGCAAGTGCCGACTCGTCGTAATCCCGAAGGACCGATTTCTTGAGGTTTTCATGCTTGTCATAGGCGGATTCCAAGGAGACAATCGCGGTCTCTACCTCCGGCCATCGAGCTCTATCGACCCACCCGGATGGTGGCGAATCCGGGCCATTGGCGAGCTCCATTATCCTGCCAAGTCGTTGCAACTCGGCTAGCCCGGGGCATTCGCTTCGGAACCCAAGAGCTACCGACATCTCTCCCGCCGTCCGTGCCCACACCGGAATCTGTTGCAGTGTATCTTCGAGGAATTCGCGCAACGGCTGCCTTTGTGCAGCCACATGGTCGGCTGATTTCTGGAGGAGACTCGAAATATCCTTGGCCGCCCGCTCTATCTCAACATGGAGATCCGTCGGAAAATCGAAAAACTCGGCCCGAAATCGGCTCTCAAGGCTTTGCCGTATCCTGCCGCGCCGGGACGCGATCTCCTGCCAGTGGCGCGTATCCTCCATGACATCGCGAATACTGGCGTTGCAGAACCAATGCCGGGGTGGGCCTGGGGATCTCTGAAGCAGGTGCGCAAGCTCAACGAGCCATGAGACATCCGTGAGAGACAGCGGTCCGGGAATACAGCACTCGTCCTCCGCCAACCTCTGAGACAACACACGCAGCCGGTCGCATGCCTTGCGAAGGTCCACCAGAAGGTGTTTCCACTGATCCCGGACAGCCGGGGAATAGGTGGTTTCCTTGCACCCGCGCCAAGGGAAATCCGCCTCACGCAAGAGGTCCCACACCTGGGACATCCGGCCGGAGAGGTCCTCAACCGCCTCAAGGTTCGCCGGGCTGAAGTCGAACGCTTCTGGCGGTGTCCAGCGAACCAGCTCGACGTCGTTCAGCCCGGAAAGCTTTCCGAGCGCCTCGAACACCGACCAGCCAGGAGGTATGTGCTGGTGGTGAAGCTCCCGGACATACTGATTCAGTTCATCCCGCCTGCGGGTAAGCCGTGCGTACTCGTGATCCGTCATCAACGCGCCGGGGCGTAGTGCCTCGGTACAGGACTTCCAAAGCTCCCCGACGACTTCCGCTCTTTTGGTCTTGTGGCTGTGGAGTTCGAGGCAGTACCGGTCCAGATGAACCTCGGTGAGGCGTTTCTTGACGACTTCGAGAGCCGCCATCTTCGCGCTGACGAAGAGCACCTTCTTCCCGGCGGCAATCATGGCAGCAAGGATGTTGGCGATCGTCTGGCTCTTTCCGGTTCCCGGCGGCCCCTGAATTACAAGCGAGCGCCCCTCCCGGACGGCCTTGATCGCGGCCATCTGGCTGCTGTCGGCGTCCAGGACGAGGCATTCCTCTTTCAGGGGGATCACGGAATCGAGCCCGCCGCCCGGAAGCCTCTCGACGTCGAGGACCCCTCCCTGCAGAACTCCCTGGTTCCAGTCACCGGCCATCGCCTGGATCACGGGATGTTCGCAGATCTTCTCCTCATTGGCTCCGAGGTCCTTGTGGATGACCAACTTGAGGAACGAGAAAAGACTCAGGTAACATTCATCCCGCACCTGCCAATCTTTATCGTCGACGATCTCCTGGACCTGCCGTAAATAATCGGAGAGTGCAATACTCTCCCAATCCTCAGGAAGGTCCGGGAGCGTCAGGTTGAAGTCACGCGAGAGCTTGAGGGACAACGCGGGGTTCAGGACGAGAGGTTCGTCCGTCGGGAAGAGATGGTATGGACTGCGGCGCGACTCACGGCGCAGTTCAACCGGGAGCAGAAGAAGTGGCGAAACGACCTCTTCGCCAGATTCCTCGTCTTTCCAGGCAAGAGTCCCGACGCCAACATGGAGAATCTGGAGACCGGTTTCTTCATAGAATGACCGCGCCCTCTGACGAGTTGCGGAGAGTACCTTTCGCCAATCGCGTCGTCCCTTCGACGTGACACGAATCTGACCGGGACGGAGAGGGGGGAGAGGAGGATCTGGCTCGGGATCCTCTTGCTCTTTGTGACTCCCTTCTTCTTCGTCTGCGTTTTCCCGCCCAGATAGGAGAGCATTCTTTCGGCCCCCGTTATTCTTTACCTCTGGTGGCTCCCAGACCTCCCATGAGGACTCGTCGAGGTACAGTCGTTGGAACACCTCGCTCGCTTCCGGTTCCTCGATCTGCAGCGTGCTCCCGCCGCCCCGGAAATAGAGAAGGTTATTCCGGCGACTCAGGTCGATGAGCCGAGCCTTCCAATCATCGAGGCGGCGCTTGACGGGGCTCATGAAGTCCTATTTCTGACGAGGAATAATAAGGTCACAATAGCCACTCCAGCGGAACCAGCTTCACTCCATCTCGCCACTCCTCGAAGTCAATAATGTTAGGAATGCTACCCCAGACCTCACGTGATGCGTGGTCGAGCACGATTATTTGTAGGGCACCCTTTGCAGATTCCACAACTCGCGCCATCACCTGGAAAGCTTTCCTGACGGCCTCGACATCTTCATCCTTCAACTGAGGATCCTCGGGCGTTTCTGTCTCCCGGACAGCAAGCTTCTTCGGGAAATACACCTGGCTCGGTTGGTCCATAACCAGGAGACCTGGCACTGGGCTGTAATCAAGACTCAGAAAGAATTGATGAAGGGCAAGCATCACGGCAATGTGGTATGAGAGCCAGTTCGAGCCGCTGCCGATTTCCGAAAGGTAGTCCTCTCGGTTGACGCCTGTTACCTTGATCGTTAGGTCGCCAATTTCAAGCGACACAGGGTCATCTGGCCGTTCGTTATCGAGCAGTGGCATCAGCCGCGCTGCATTGTTGTTGACAATACTCAACGCTCTTCGCTTCCGGTCTTCGAGATTCTCGCGGCGCAATTCGTCAGTTAATCCATGGCATTGCTCCCGCAATTGAGCAACCTCGCCCCGGAGACCTCCGTCTTCACCAAGCCGGCGATAAAGATGAAGTGCATTTTCAAGGTTGCCTATGAATCGTTCAACCTTCTTGACTTGATACTGCTGAGCGCTTGCCTCGTTCGACCGCCGCGACAGAGCCACCTTGCGAAGTTGTATGGATTTGAGCTTCTCTGTCGTCTCGTTGACTTCGGTCTGCACTCGTTGCATTTCGCGGTCGAAAGCCGCAGGAACTTCGAAGGTCACACCGGCCGCGCTTTCAAATTCAGCGAGAGCCTCTTTTAACTCTTTCAACTTCGCTTCGCTCGGCTCCATACCTCCCCCGCACACGGGGCAGCTCTCCTCTCCGCTTCGATGCTGCCCAATCCAGTCGGCAAGTTGCAAACGGTCGCGCTGAACACGCAGAGCTTCATGGTAGTTCGAAGTGCTCTCTCGAAGCCTGTTCATCTCAATCAAGCGTCGCCGAAGTGCCGTAAGTGTAAAAGAGACTTTGGATTCTTCCTCTTCCAAATCGTTCAGCTCCCGAATCGCTTCCGAAATCGTTGTGGAGCTCACCGCGAGCGTCACGTCCGTTCGTTTCACCACCTCCTCCAAAAGCCCGAGCATTTGTTCGCGAGTCAGTTCCTTTCCAGGGGGAGGCGTCAAGAGTCCGAGTTCCTGACCTTCGCTTACTCTGGCACGCAGCTCCGCCACCCACTGTGCTGACACCTGTTCCGCATCCCTCAGTTCGCGCTCCTTACGTTTGAGTTCAGATTGGAGTTGTTTCAATTCGTGCTGTTTTGCAAGCAGCGCGGGTGTTATGGCACCAAGAACATAGGGAAAGATTGTCCTCAGTTTTTCACGATGCTCATGCCGGTCAGTCTTGAAGAACAAGACTTCGGGGTTAGCCACCACGTTTTGTGGCTGAAACAGGAAGGCGCTAAGGTCCCGAAAACTCGGGCGCCCTTCGAAACCGCTCCGAGATTCGCCTGCTCCGAAGTCCAGATTCGATAGGCCAGCCAACTCGTCTAAAAGGCGGCGGACATCACTTGCGGTGGAGTTTTTAATCAGCTTAGTCGGAATATCAGAAATTGTCGCCGCTTCCAATACATACATCTCATCAGTGGATCGTTGTGCTCCAGGTTCGCGTCGAGCGAACAGTTTATCGCCCATACTTGTCTTGACGACTACGCCAAACCACTCGCAGGCATTGCGGATTGTCTTCACTGGAATCGAACAACTCTTGGATCCAAGGCAATAGTCGATAATGGGAATGACCGCAGACTTCCCGGTTCGTGAGGCACCACTTATAACGGTCACCTTTCCCAACTCAAACTGGACACGACGAGGGGTTAATGCCGAGTTCCGTGGCCAGAGAACAATCTCTTTGATCTGGAAAAACATTTCAGAACCTCACCTTCAGGATGTTGGCGATTTCGTGCATGGTCAAGGGACCGCACCAAGCACCCAGTTTTTCAGCACTCTTCATCAGGCGCCTGACTTCCTGCGGAATACCCACCACAGCCCGAGTCTCGAACAAAGGGATTACAGTAGCGGAATTGAGATAAAGCAAGCGAGTTGCAAGTGCCAGCCGGATGGATTCGAGGCTGAGATCGCGCAGGGCCAACATGCGGTGATGGATGGCCAATAGGAGATCCTGTTTAGAGTTCTCGGCCTTCCCGAACTTCGCGGCAAACGCCCTCAAGCCTGTCGCTTGCAGAGTGCCCTTCACAAACTCTTCGGTTTGCTCATGGAGAATGATCGGCAAGACGAGAAAAAGAAGCGGAAGTGGAGCTGCGTTCCGCGTTGAATGGCCCGCCACGTAGCCACACACGAACCGCCAAGCCAACCCTGCCCCAAGAGCCGGGTTCTGGATATTCATCACCTCTCTCGTCAGAACGCGCATCAAGTGCCACCGGCAGTTTTCTTGAGGAGATCACTATAGTCGGGGTGCCAGCCAATAACCCTCTCGTCTGCCAAGCGATGAAAACACCCCGGAATAAAATGCGACGGTGGTTCCATTCCTTGCACCTTGGCCTGATGACCCATGCAACCAGCATGCAGCAGTTTTCCGCGTTCCACTGGTGGGCTTGATGACGCTTCCACTCCGGTCGCGCGGCTGACGTTTCGCCACGTCCGTAGTAGGTTTTCGTCCAATTCAGAGAAAGAATCCTCATGGACGTCCCCGGACTTGCTCCAAAATGCTCGATCCCCGCACGATCTCAAAAAGTCACTGATCGCATCCAATTTGTCATCAAATCCAAACTCAATGAAATCGAGTTGTTGAACGAAAACGTCAGGCAAACGTTCTAGTTGTTCCTCAGCGGAGGGTTTTCTCGCGAAGCTTGTCAGGATGGCATCGCGGTCCACCCTCCTAACATAGGACACGTATTCGCGGTGAAACTCATCCCGCGAAACGAATGCGGGCATCCCCTTCTCCAGCAGTTTGTCAACTTGGCGTTTCACCCAGCCGCACATTTTGTCCGCTATATCGGACACCTTTGCCTCGGAGACCGGTCCACGAAGGATGGCAGCTTCGATGTCCTCCTGGGGACTGCCACTCCCGCGTTCCAGCCTTAGATTGATAATTACAGGGACGAGCACATCTTCCTCGGCTTCGAAAACAGCGTTTACATAGCGACCAAGAGCTTCGGGCAGATCTCGCTTCTTGATGAAACCCGGCGGGTCTCCCCACATTCTCTCTCGCGCTTTTCTTATAGCAGACATGGCTTCATCAGGAGAACGCGCATCGTGAAAAGACGTGATCAGTTCCCCCTCAACTTGGCGAGATACATACAACTCGAACACTGCCTTGCTCGGCTCGACATGCCCACCTCTGACGAGTTCCAGCCAGTTGAAGAGCGTTTTCCAGAGAGGAATTGCCCTGTCGGCCACTGGGTTAGTCGTCAATGCACTCTTGGCCTGCCCGACCTTAATCCTGCCATCTGCGGTTTGCTCTGCAACATCATCCAGAACCTCTAAGCTACAGGTACTTCCGGCTGCGGCATCGAGGAGCATGGCAGTCAGTCGGGTGAACTGAAGACTGTATCCGAGTGCTTGGCCTGCTGCTGTCGCCGGAACGTGCATTGGTCTCCCAGGTTGGGGCATTTCCCTTGTCATAGTCCGGATCTCCAGGTTATTAAGTGCCTGGGGCGGACGCCTGTGAAAATGCCGTGTCAAGGACCTGGAAGATTTTAGACTTCCGATTGATCCTTGAGTTGCGTAGGCGTCATGCGACCGATCAACTTGGCAAATTGGACTCAAGCCCCATGATGGTCGACAACGGGCCAGAAATCCTCATCATTGCGAGACAACGGTCGATTCCTCGACATTGCCACACCGATCGGTACAAACACCCCTGCAGGCAAACGATGCCTTGATTCCAGGATGGGACGACTCGAATGCAATCGCGATGCGGACATTTTGTCCACGGTGCCTGGATTGCGTATTGACGGCACCCGGAACGCGACTTCTTGGACATCATATTGCTAGCATCTATAGCGGTCAATATCATGGTTGCCAGCATCGGAGTCACTTTGGACCGTACTGTCTATTTTTCATGGATACTTTCAATCAACCAATCGAGTAACTCCCCTATCCCCGGCCAAACGGTTTGGGAATGGCCATTGGCTTCTCTCCACAAGTGGACTGCTTCGATCATTCTTCGGTCCTTCCAATTCATGCACATTTCGAGTTCCTCCACCGTCTCATGCAGGAATCTATTTTCGTCGATCACTTGTCCTAATTTCCGGTATAGCCTCTTATTCTCCTCCCGTAATCGCATCACTTCTTCCACGAGTTTCGGATGCGGGATGGGTTCCGGTAGCCCGTTGTCGAACATCCGCTTGTCGCCACTCATGGTTGCACCGAACAATCCTTGCTTATCGGTTCACCCGCCAGGCGCGGTCCAACCGACGAAGCTGCCGCATCATTTGTCTGTGCGAGTACCATCCTTGATATTCCGGGTCCTCCTCGATCCCGAGTATCCGGTTGCCGGAAGGAACGTAGTCGTTAAGCATCTCCTCGACTCCTCCCCTGGAGAAGAGGAAGCAAGCGACGCTGTGCCGCGACATCATGACGCACATGCGCCCCATATCGAGATGGAAGGAGCTGGCATCGGCCCGCCCGGAGAGCGGGTGGTAGACGAGCATCACGTGGCGCTCCAGGCCTTGGTACCGGTCGGCCGTCTCCACGAAGACATCCGACAACTCTTAGTGAGCCTCTCCCTTACGGCATTCACCTGCGATACGTGGGCGCAGACGACTCCGATCCGCTTCGGTATAAGCGGCGTACGGGTAGATCCATCCCACGCCCAGGCCCGCCGCCGGATGAGGCTGTGGGCCATCCCAACGATCGTTTCCGCCAGTTCATACACCCTCGCCACCATACAAGTCAACATCTTGATTATGCATAGCAATTTGCTACAAAGGCCGTCCGTATGCGGTCACGATTAACACCTTCCACCCCCTGGTCAGTTTGCGTCGGAATCGTTGGTCAGTTTGGAGTGGAATGGCTGGTCAGTTTGCAGCGGAATCTGTGGTCAGTTTGCTCCGGAATACTCACAGGTCCTTCAATGTCGCGAGTTCAGCCGCCCGGCGTTCAACTTTCTCCCGGCGCTTCAGGGGCAACTTCGCGAGGACACGTTCAAGGTTTCTTGCCATGCCCCTTCACTCTTCCTGCCCGTCGGTTCCGTTCGGCGGCCGGCATTACGCGTTCGGCAACGGGCAACGCGACGGACAGCACCTCGATTAGACGCGCGAGACTAATAAACTCCACCTCTGCCGCATCGTAGGTTTTCCGGAAGCCTCGGTCCACGTCATGGGCGACCGCGTAGTTTTTCCCTTCCGGATATTGTCTCCGGAACGCCTTGATCCCGGTGGAGTCGAAATCCGACGCCGTCATCTTGCATTCGATGACCGTCGGGCTCCCCCCGCGTGGCGCGATTACGAAGTCGACCTCGTGCCCCCGCTTGTCACGCCAATACCTGATGTCCCGCGTCTGCAGGCGGCCGTGCAGTTCGTTCAGGACGATGTGTTCCCACAAGGCCCCCATGTCCTCCCGGCGCAGATCGTGCCAGCCCCGGTGGTAGCAGACAAATCCGGTGTCGAACCCGTACACCTTCGGAGCCGAAACGATCTCCGTGGGTCGATGCGTGCTGAACGGGCGCACCACGTGAACGACGAACGTCGCTTCGAGGACGGACAGGTAGTTCGAAATGGTACCCGCGCTGATCTGGCAGGCCCGGGAGAACCGGGTCGCCTCGAAGATCCCGCCGCTCTGCGCCATCAGCAACTCGAAGAACTTCTGGAACGACTGGCGCCGCTCCAGGCGGAACAGCTCCTGGATGTCTTTCGCCCAGTAGGCGTCCACCCACTCCTGATATTCGCGCTCCGTCAGGCTTCGGGCCAGGAAAAACGGTGGGAGTCCGCCGCGCAGCATTCGACGGCCCATGTCGGGAGATCCGAAATCGTCCAGGTCGGGGAGGATCAACGGGGTCAGCCAGACTTCCGCCTTTCGCCCGGTCAACGTATCCCGGAATTTCTTCGATGCACCGAGCGTCGAGGATCCGGTGGCTATGATGGAGACGTCGGGATAGTGATCGGCGGCGATCTTGAGAAGTTGCGATGGATCTCCGAGTCGATGGATTTCATCAAGGACGACCCGGCGGCCTTTCAAGCCCCGGAGGAACTCCTCCGGATCCTCCATCAGGCGCCTGACGCGAGGCAACTCACAATCGAAATACTCGACATCGGCCAGCGTCCGGCACAGCACGGTCTTCCCCGCCCGGCGAACGCCGGAAACCCATACGACCGTACGCCGTTTCCATTCCGCTTCGATTCGCCCGATCCAGAACTGCCGCGACTTTACGGGGCCCATGGGTTACCTCGGTGATACTATATCGTATCCTGCTGCTATATAGTAGCACTAACGAGCACCAGATTACTCCGTAATCTTCCGGGTCCTCCCCACTGGCCCGGCGAGGACACGACCTGCTGTTTCCGCTGCCTTTCGTAGTGATTCGTCCCGCAGGTGCGCGTACCGTTTCGTCATCTGCGGGGACTTCTGCATAAGAAGTTTCTGAATCGTGTACAGATTCGTCCCTGAGTCCGCAAGAGTGGAGGCGAAGGTGTGTCGCAAACCGTAGAATGGTCGAAAGTCCTCCGGAAGTTTGGCGGCCTTGGCGATTTCCCTGGGCCAATTGCCGCTGCCGTCCTTCTTGATGCGGATACCGAGACGTCCCCCTGTCGGACCGTGAAAAACGAATCGCGACGAACTCCGCGGGTGTTTGCGAAGCAGATCCAGAACCTCGGAGGAAACGGGCAACTTCTCCGGTTCCCCGGTCTTGGGCTCCCGGATGTGTATTACGCCCGCGCTGAAATTGACATCCCTCCATTCAAGGTTGAACGCGTCACCGCGCCGTAACCCCGTCAACCGTGCGAGCTTCACCGCCCCCGCCTGGTGCAGGTCAGGCCAGGAATCGAGCACCACCGAGAGGCGCGCGTTTTCTTCCGGTGTCAGGAACTCCGTCTTCTCGTCAAAGACCTTCGGGAGCTCCACCAGAAACGAGAGCGGGGCTGTGAGGCGCCTTTTCTGTCCGAACCGCGAGAGCCGGACCAGCAGGGCCAGCACCTTCTTTACGGTTCCAGGCTTCTTACTCGTCTTCTTCTTCGATTTGCTCTCCCGCGTCCTATCGGTCTCCTGCTCCGGGTTCTTTCCCGATTCCTTTCCAGGATTCTTTTTTCGGTTCTCCAATTTGATCTTGATCCGATCCACCTCAAGGGGATTCACCTCGTGAGGCTCCTTGTCGTGCAGATCCGCCAAGTGCGCGAAGTTGGCCTTGTCGGTCGAGTCAGCTTTTCCCGCGCGTCTGACCTCGTTGTAAAGGTCAAAGAGGCGCTTGAAGGTCCAACGGCTCTCTTCCGCCTCCCGGGTTGCCTGCTCCGCTTCGCGTCGGCCTTCGTTGGACGGCTCCTCCCCCCGGATGCGACGGATGCGACGGGCGGATGCCCTTGCGGCCGTCATGTCGTCCTGGAACTGCCGGCCTGCCTTCTCCTCGATCAGTCGTCCTTCCTTGCGGTACTGGATATAATAGATGCGCTCCGGCTCGTCTTTCCCCACGGCCTTCCCGACGATGTAATAGACCCCCGGATATTTGGTTTTATGACGCTTCCGCGCGGGCATCCGGACCTCCTATTCCCAACACTATACCCAACATGCTTCGTAGTATACGATAGGAGAACGGTCGGAGGCAATATTTATTCTTTATAGATAACGATATGTTATTAGGACATTTTAGGAGTCTATGGGAAATGGTGGGAGATGGCGTCTTCGCCCTCTCACGGCGAAAACGCGGGTTCGAACCCCGCTGGGACCGCCACGAATGTCCACGCCCCCGAAAGGGGGCTTTTTCATTCGTGGCGGTTATTGAGTCCACGCGCGGGGTTCGAAGCGAGATTGCCGCCGATCGCATCCGGTTCGAGTCATTTCTTCAATTCCCCTTTCGCCCATTTCTCCATAGGCTTCGGGTTGGGCTTGTACCAGTGGGAGGCGTCCACCCACACATAACCCACTTCAATCTTGTCACCCTGGACGGTTCCCTTCCACGTCATTTTCCCTTTGGTCGGGCTCGTCGTAACGGCCTCGAACCGGATCGAGTCTCCGTTCACGTTCGCCGTGTAGGATCCGTCACCAAACCCGTATCTGTCACAGCCCATGGAATGGAAGTTGCCGTCCTTAAAGGTAAGCGTATCCTTGTCCCCCCCGCTCTTCCCCTTCTCGCCGGTTTCCACCACGAATGTCTTTCCGTCCAATGGTCCCTGGCCGGCGGAAACGTCCCTGGGGATGGAGAACAGGCCGACGCACAAGACGATTGCCAGAACCGACAGGCAGCGATATGCCCCCAAAAGAATTCTCGCTTCCATAAATACTCTTCCTTTCCGCAACTTCCAAAGAAATTGCCGTCCCGGGTTTATGGATTCCGCCGGTGCCGCCACGACGCCCCGATATAAAACAGGGCTTCCCGGTCCTGATCGAAGTTTCCTGCAGGTAGGATGTCCCTTCAGGTCCTTCCGTTCTCTCTTCAGTCCGGTCGCATATCCCCCCGATATCCGTGAATATGTTGCGCTCCTCTCCAACCTTCGATATTTCAATGTTTTCCAGCGTCTTCCGGCTCCCACTCCCCGCAACCCATTCCTTCCGACGTTTTGAGAGAGATCCCGTCAGGGGTATCCTTTCCCTCGATGTGGACGGGGGCCCGACGACACCATCCCACCCGGATAGGTTCGTTGGAGTAGATGGGGGGGGAATACCAGTATCGGCATCCGCGACAATGCTTCTCAAATCCCTGCATTCCCGTATCTCCTGTTATTTGTTCCTGATATTGGCTCTTTAAGGTCGGATGCGGATCCACACCTTCAACCCCCGGCGATTTCCCGGATCGCCGTCACCACTTCCGCCGGCTCCATGCGTACGGTGTAATCCGGATCGGCCTGCCCCGCGCGGACGATGCCGTCCTTATCCAGGACGTACGTCGCGGGAACCGGAAGTTCCCACCGTCCGGCGCCGTTGTACTTCTCCAGATTAAGGCCGAACTTCTCCAGGTACAGCGCCTTGACCTCCGCGGGGACCGCGAACCAGAGGCGATACGTTTTCAGCACTTCGCTCGTCGCGTCGCTCAGGATGTCGATGGGGATGGCGTGCTTCTCCGCCATCGTCAGCGTGTTGTCCGGGAGTTCCGGGCTGATGGCCACCAGGTCCGCGCCGAGCGACCGGATCACGGGCAATTCCTTCGCCAGAGCTGCCAGCTCCAGGTTGCAGTACGGTCACCAGACTCCACGATAGAAGTTGAGGACCACCGGGCCGCGGGACAGCCGATCGCTCAGCTTCACCACTTCGCCCCGTTGGTTCGGGAGCGCGAAGTCCGGGGCGCGCTCCCCGATCCGAAGGCCGGAAGCTCCCATTTCCTTCACGTACTCGTTCCCTCGCCCGACGATCGCCATGATCTCCGGCGGCCGGTTCCGTTTCGCATTGAATTCCGCGATCTGATCCTTCAGCGACATTTCGGTCCCTCCTCCTTTGCCCTATTCCTTTTCCAGGGCATTTTCGGTCATTACGTCGAGTGCCCCCGCAAGTGCCTTCGGGGCCTCGTCCTTCCCCTCGATCGGGAAATCGATGTCGACCTGCAGGGAATCGAGAAACCTGTTGAACCCGACGAACAGCTCCATGACTCCCAGCGCTTCCACAATTTCCGCGTCGGTCACCCCCAGCTCCCTCAACGCATGGAACTGCCCCTCCGCAATACGTCGGGGAGCCAGGTTTGCCTGGCGGGCAAGACCGATCAACGCCTTTTCCTTTGCTGTAAAGTCGCCCTTATCCGGATCCTCCATGATCCCCGCGATGGCCTCCGGCGAGAGCCCGATGGCGCGCAACGCAGCGCTGTGGGCCGCGACGCAGTAATCGCAGCCGTTGTCCTTGGAAACCAGCACGGCGATGGTCTCCTTGACTTTGCGGCTCAAGCCGCCTTCCATCATGACGGCCTTGACCTTGTTCCAGTTCGCGCGAAGCAACGGAGGGTGGTGAGCGGCTGTCCTGAACAGATTGGGAACCATGCCGAACGCTGACGCGATTTCCCGAAATATGTCGGCCGTTTCACCGCTTGCCTGTTTCGGATCGAGCGGAATGATGCGGGACATATTGTCCTCCTTTGCGTTGTCTTGCGCGTCCCCCGCATGCCGGGGCCACCGCACGCAGAAAGATCTTGAGATTTTCGATACAGCTTTCCAACGGCGCCGCCTTCTTCCGCAGACGCGCCAGCATGATCCCCCCCTCCAGAGTTGCAACCACCTGTTGTGCAAGGTCGAGGGCTGTCATGTCATTGCGGAACTCGCCGGCCCGTTGCCCGGCGGCAACCACCAGGACGATCCGGTCGATCCAGGCGACGAAGACTTCATCGACCAGCGCGGCCAATCCCGGGTCGGCGTCGCTGGTTTCCAAGGCCGTATTGCCGAACAGGCAGCCGCCGACGAATCCGGTCCCCCGATGGTACGCAAGCGCGGCGGCGAAGAAGTTATCCAGGGCCTTCCGGGGCGTGGGCCCCGACAAGGAGTCGTCAACGAAGCAAAGGAACCGGTCCGCCGCCTGCCGTATCACCTCCCGGCCGATCTCCTCCTTGTCCTGGAAATGAAAGTAGAGGCTTCCCTTGTGCACTCCCGCAGCGGCGAGAATCTCTCCGACGCTGGTGGCGCCGATCCCCTTGCGCTGGATCAGGCGGCTCGCCTTGCCCAGGATGTGTTCGCGCGTACGTTCGCCTTTGGTCGCCATCTCACCGCCCCGAAAGAAAATAGACCGATCGGTCAATTATATAGATAATGCGTTATCTGTCAACACCGATGCGATTCATATTCAGTATGTCGCCTCGTTTCCTTCCTTGGCAGGCTATTCGCCGATGATCAGTACATCCCTCGGGCGCGTTCCCTCGCCGGGAGGATCTCCAGGCAGGTCGTCCACCATCCCGTCTCGATTGTTTTTATGAAGGGTTCGACGATCCGCTCGACCCGCATCTCGTCGGCGAGACGTTCATGGTCGTACCGCAGGGGAAGAAAGGCCGCATCGGGCGTCTCCCCCGACAAGTCCAGCAAGGCGTACCAGACATGGGTCTGGCCGTCGTTGGCGGGTCGCCCGATCGCCCCCACATTGACTATGAATCGCCCGTCGGGCAGACGGCGTTTCCACGGAATGCCCGTGTGGGTCACGGCGAGGACGTCGCACCGCGCGTCGTCGAGCAGACGGGCGAGAAACGGATCGGGGGACAGCGATTCCCACAGAAACTCGTTCTGTCTCCGCGGGGAGCCGTGGCACAGCAGGATTCGCTCACCCCCCGGACCGCGGAGACGGATCTCGGTCGGGAGGGTCGCAAGAAAATCCTTGTTGCGCTCCGAAGTGTTCCGGAAGGTGTACGCGTAGGAAAGCGCGGCGAAATGATTGTCCCGCGGGTCGGTGTACCCGCAGGCGCAGTCCCCTCGACGCATCCCGACGGACCGGTCGTAGTTCCCCTGGACGATCGGAACACCCGCGTCCCGGAGAATTTCGACGGACCGGTCCGGATGAGGCCCGAAGGCGCCAACGTCTCCCAGGCAGAAGATCTCCCGCGCTCGTATGGGAGCGTCTGCAAGAAGCGCGGCCAGAGCGAGGTGGTTGTTGTAGACCCCTCCGAAGAGGGCGACCCGACCAGAAACCTCATCCATCCCCTACTCCTCCCGAACCGCCGTGGCGGCGTTCGCGCACACGGCCCCGTGCCGTAAACAGGTGGCGCAGGCGCCATACGAGAGCGGGAAGGGACGAAACGACTCTTCAAGCGTGTCCCCCATCCGTCCGCCCGGCTCGTTCACAAGGATCGGGCAGACCCATATACCCCGGGACGTGGCCACTCTTGCCGTGGAGCACAGGAGATACTCGGGCCCCAGGAGTTCCAGCAACTCGGCTGTGACGCGATCGTCTTCCCCGTAGCCTCCGGACCGCTCTTCCTCCCGGCCGACGCGGAAGGCGGGGAGAAACTTGACCCGAGGTTTCCGGATCCCCCGAGCGACTATGAGCTTCTCGAACTCTTCCAGTGCCGCCGGGGTGTCATCCTCCCGGAACCGAACGGCGGTCACGATCGGCAGGAACCCTGCCTTCTCCAATCGGACGGCCCCGGCCAGCGCCCTTTCGAAGCTTCCCTTCCCGCGGATCCGGTCGTTGGCTTCCTCCGAGGGCGCGTCCAATGAGATCCGGACTTCGAGCGAGTAGATCGAGCCCCGCGCGGCGACGGCAAGCCGCTCGACGATCCGGTCGTTCAGCAGGGTCCCGTTTGTCAAAATGGTCGCCGGGAACCGGCTCAGTGTGTCGCCAACGATCTCCGCTATTTCCGGGTGGAGGAACGGCTCCCCGCCCGTGAACACCACATCCCGGACCCCCGCAGCGACCGCCTCATCGAGGAGACTTTTCACCTCATCCCGCGAAAGGGGCGCCAACTCCCGATTCCCGGGGCCGGAGGCATTGAAGCAGTGGGCGCACCGCAAATTGCAGGAAAGGCCCGCCACCTGGATCCAGAGGCTGTCGAGTCCGCGAAAAGGGCAGTCCGGGGCCGTCATGCTCTCTCCCGTTCCGGGGCCGGACGCAGCCAGGCTCCCATCAGGTAGACGGCGAAACAGAGGGAGATGCCGACGAGGTTCACCCACAGGAGGTTCCCGTATTTTCCGGTCCCGATCGAAGAGGTGAACCACTTGACGCTCAGGCCCAGCCCGAAGAGCAGCCCCATGAGAACGCTGGCGTGGTAGGAGAACGCGCCCGCCCTTTTCCACCCCGACAGCAGGAAGACGGGAGTGAGGCCGATGACCATCGTGCCGCTCACCGTGGTAGCGGAAAGGATGGCGGGTTTGGCATAGATCATCAGGTTCCCCAGGATCCCGAGGAGGACCATCGAGGCGCGCGCGAGGACCACTCTGTCGACCTTCCATCCCGAAAGCACCTCCAGGGAGACCAGCTTCCCGATGGAACTGAACGTGGAGTCGATCGTGGAGCACCCGCTGGTCAGCATCATCAGGTTCATGAGAAAAAGGAGCGGAAGACCGAAGGCCGCCGCCGTGCCGATCGTGGAATTTCCCCCGACCCCCTCGACCCGGTTGTAGATCCCGACGAAGCTGAACAGGAGAATGAAGAGAACTCCGAGTACCCCCGCGAGGGTGAACGATCGGAGCATCTTCCGGGGTTCCGTGATGAAGGCCCGGTCGGTCATCACGGGGTCATGGAAGGGGTATGAGAAGACCTGAAGCAGGGCCACGAGGATCAGGTCCACCCCACCGGAAAGGGTCCAGGAGCCGCTCAGGGCCATTTCCCGCGGCTTCCCCGCGGGGAATATGTACGCCAGGATGAGGAAGAGGATGACGGCGGCCATGACCATCTGCACGGTGTCCGTCACGATGCTGCTCCGCAAGCCTCCCTTCAGGACGTAGGCGAGCACCAGCGCCGTGATGGCCCAGGAGGCGACGTAGTACCCCTGACTCTCGCGAGGACCGAAAAACTGGGCCATGACGATCGTGTTGCTCCAGATCTCGTTCCAGAGGCGGAATAACAGGATCAGGGAGAAGAGCCAGATGGCGCCGGTCCCGAAACGGTCCCCCAGGTAATGGTGGATGCTCCGGAACCCCCTCATCCGGAGACGGTAGAGCGCTACCCCGGCGACGAGGAAGGAGAGCCAGTAGGCGGCGTAGGCCACTCCTCCCGGGAGCCCGAACTTCTGCCCCAGGTCCGCCGCGTTTTGGACCGATTTGGCGAAGATCCAGGCGATGAGGACGCTCGAAGTGAGGAAGAAGCCGCTGGTCTCTCTCCCGGCTTCGTCCTTTCCCCGGAAGAACTGTTCCACCGGGTTCTTCCCCCTGGCCCGCGGAGAGATCGCGAACATCGCGATTCCGAAGACGATGAGAATTCCCCAGTTGATCCAATGCGCGTCCATCGTGCCCTCCGTCTTCTGTAAATTTACGGTTCGTTGATCCGCCAGTCGTAGTCGTACGAGATTTTCCCGTGGAACCCCTTCAGTCGGCCGACGACGTCGGGAGCCACATACTGCTGGAGGTGGCGTAGCACGGTCTCATCGGATCCCCCGAAATCCGTCTGGAACCAGTCGTAGATGCCGGAAAGGTGGAGCCGGTCCCCTTCAAACCGTACACCCCTCGGGTGGTTCACGTACTCCCGGACCCCCTTCTCCAGGAGCGCTTCCGTGTTCGCAGGCGTGTACGCCTCCGGCTGGAGGTTGGGGCACCCCAGGCTCGCGCAGTTCAGGGCGTAGTGAACACGGTTATCCTTCCACAAGGGACGCAGGATCCGGTGTTCGATGTCGTCCAGGCTCGCGTTCTGTCCCTGGATCGTCACCAGTTTCGCCCCCCAGGGGCCGCTGCTGAAAAGTCCCGGGGAGATCTTGATGTCCCGGATGCTCTTCACCAGGTAATGGTCCAGGACGACCTTCACCGTCAGGGCGTTGTAGAGGTTGATCCAGTACGCTTTTTGCTCGGACCGGTTGAGCCGGGTTACCTCCACCCGTTGGAGATGTTGGACATACACGTCCAGGCTTTTCCTGTCGTCCGGCGTCACGGAGGCGTACCGGACCCGGTTGATCCCGGAAGGGTGGTTCGTCACGACGTACTTTTTCAGGAACCGGTCCCAAGGGGTATGATCGATGGATGTCCGGCTCCCGGGATCGTTCGCTGCCCAGAATGGCCACGGTTCAGCCTTCGGTGCGGCGGCGGCCGGGGCGACGCCCAGGACAAAGAGCGTTGCCGAAAGAAGGAGCGGCAAACCGATTCCCGTCCACATGTTCCGTCCTGTCCCATTCGGAGATGCCCGCATCATTTCAATCTCCTGTCGAAGGGTAGAGCGTTCCTTTCCCGCCGCTTCTTGACGGCATTGATGATCGTTGGGAGGAGGGCGAACAACCCCAGCAAGGCGAACGATCCCAGAACGCGCGGGCTTGCGACCTGGCTCACGGTTTCGATCGACGCGAGGCTCGCCCCCGCGTTCACGAAGACCAGGCTACCCGGCATGATCCCGAACAGCGTGCCCAGGGCGTAGGTCCGAAGCGGCAGTCCCGTGACGCCGCACGCCAGGTTGACCAGGAAGAACGGGAACGCCGGGACCAGCCGTAGAAAGAGGAGGTAGGAAAGGCCGTTTTCCCGCAACCCGCGGTCGATCCCCTCCATCCGCCCGCCGAACTTCTTCACAACCCAGTCCCGCAGCAGCGTCCGGCTGACCAGGAAAGCGAGGATGGCACCAATCGTCGCGCCGGACACCACGAACAGCGTCCCCTGGAGGACCCCGAAGATCGCGCCCGCGGCAAGGGAAAGGATGGCCGCCCCCGGGAGAGAGAACGCGGTCTGGACAACGTAGATCAGTACGAAGACGGCGACGAACAGGAAGGCGTGCGCGGCGCGGAGATCCGTTAGCCGCCCACGGTTCGCCTTCAGGCTTTCCAGCGTCAGATACTTCTCCAGGTCCAGAAAGTGGAACGCCGCCACGACCGCAACGAATGCAATGAGGATCAGGATCTTCCGGGATTTCATCCGGCGGCCTCTCCTTCCGGCGTGCACGCCCTCCCCTTCAGATCGAAGAGGAAACGCAGGATCTTCTTCGTCCGGTCGCCGAACAGCTTCTCGGAGTAGTACGACCCGGCGGCCTTCTTCGAGATCTCGGCGAGGGTCGGGTAAGCGTGGATCGCGCCGGCCAAGGAGGAGAGTTTCACCCCGCCGTTGATGGCGGCCACCCATTCGTGGATCAGTTCGCCGGCGTGGTGCCCCGCGATCTGGCATCCGAGGAGCGCCCCGGACGGGCTGATCAACACCTTGATCTTCCCCCCGGTTTCCCCCTCCGCCAGGGCGCGATCGACCTCCCGGAAGTGCGATTCGAGGACGCGATACTCCACCCCCGACGCCTTCGCCCGTTTCTCGTTCAGGCCGATGCTGGCCACCTCGGGATCGGTGTACGTGCACCACGGGACTTTCGTGTAGTCCGCTTTCCGCGGTAACCGGAGCACCGCGTTCGACAGGGCGATCCCCGCCTCGTACCCCGCCACGTGGGTGAACGGGAACACGCCGTTCACGTCCCCGCACGCGTAGATGTGCGAAACATTCGTTCGCATCCGCCTGTCGGCCGGAACTCCGCGGGGAGAGAACTCGACGCCCGCCGCAGAAAGCTCCAGTCCCTCCACGTTCGGTTTGCGGCCGGCAGCCACCAGGAGAACGTCCCCCTCGATGGTCCACGGCTCCCCGTCCCCCTTCGCCGGACCCACCCGCAGCAGGACCGAGGAGTTCATCGCAACCGCTTTCAGGGCCTTCGTGTTGGTGAGGACCTTCACACCCTCGGCTTCCAGGCGGCTCCGGAGGATCAAGGCGATGTCCGGGTCTTCCGGGCCCAGCAGTTGGTCGGCGTATTCGACGACCGTGACTTTCGACCCGAGGCGCCGGAACGCCTGCGCCATCTCCACGCCGATCGGCCCGCCGCCCAGGATCAGGAGGTGTCCCGGCAGCTCCGTCTGGGAGAAGACCGTCTCGTTCGTCCAGTAAGGGACGTCCGCCAGTCCTTCCACGGGCGGCAGGGACGGGCTTGACCCGGTGGCGATGATCCACGCTCTCGCGGTCAGGCGTGCCCCATCGAGGTCGACCGTATGGTCGTCAACGAAGCGTGCGTTCCCAAACCGGACCTCGGCGCCGAGCTTGCAGAACCGCTCAGGGGAGTCGTGCTCCTGGATCGTGTCGATCACCGAACGGACCCGGCCCATGACGGCGGCGAGGGAAACCGGCGGAAGCTCGACTTCCGGAAGGCCGAACTCCTTCGCGCGGCGGGTCAGGGACCATACTCCGGCCGTCCGGATCAGCGTCTTCGAGGGAACGCACCCGAAGTGGAGGCAGTCGCCCCCCAGCTTCTTCGCTTTTTCGATGAGGATCGTCTTCGCGCCGAACTGCGCCGAACCCGCCGCCGCCGTGAGCCCCGCCGCGCCCCCTCCGAGAATCCCCAGGTCGTAATCGAACGCCGCCATATACACCTCCTTTCGGTTCTCACGCATTTGTGAGTCGCTGGGGATGTGAATACCTTACATGCCAGCCATTCATTTTCCCCGGGGCGAAGCACCTGCCCGGATTGACAACGATTTTCAATAATGGCATATTGTACCAAACGGTCGGTACTGCGTATGGGAAAACCATGAGGGATACATGAGGGAAAAAGGAATCCGAACCCGGGAAAAAGTTCTCTCCGGGGCAACCGAAATCTTTCACCGGCAGGGATTCGCCGGGACAAGCATCCATGACCTGATCCGGGAGACGGGGGTAAAGAAGGGGAACCTCTACCATTATTTTTCTTCGAAAGAGGAGATGGGGCTTGAGGCATTGACCCGCGCCCGTGATGATTTTTTCATGTTCCTCGATAAATCCTTGCGGGGAGACCGCCCTTCCACCCAACTGGCGAACCATTTCAAGGCAATCGTTCGATACCACGAAGGCAGGAACCTGGTCGGCGGGTGCATCTTCGGCAACACCGCCCTTGAGATGAGCGACAGGAACGAAAAGTACCGGGCCGTCGTTCATGCCGTGTTCGAGGAGTGGCGGCGAAGGATCCAGGAGGTCCTGGAGAGAGCCGTCCGGTCCGGCGAGGTGCGGAAGGATCTCGACCCGGGTGCGATAGCGCGGCATATCGTCGCAACCGTCGAGGGGGGAATCATGGTCGCGCGTGCGAGCAGAGATTCGACGGATCTGAAGGAGTGCCTTACCGCCTTATCCGGGATTGTCGGGATCAACCCTCCCGGAAATAATGTCGCACAAGAACACCCTTGAAACCTCGACGGACCGTTAAGAAACCGTAACGAACAGGGAGAGAACGATGGAACGCTCGGTTCGGGACGAGATCGTTCGCTTCGTGCTGGCGAGACCGGAAAATCGGCGCCGGGATGTAGGGGAACCCTATTTCGACGAACCGCTGGTCGAGTTTGCGTCCGCAGCGGACCCGCTCTTCACGGAGTACAGGAAGATCATCGGTCCCTTTCACCGAACGCCCGCGGAGTGGATGACCACGGAACCGAACGCGCCGGCCATGGCCCAGGGAACGGTCATCTGCTGGATTCTCCCCGTCACCCAAGCTACGCGCGAAAGCAACCGCGGGGAACGCGTCTGGCCTTCCAGAGAGTGGGCGCACACGCGGAATTACGGCGAGAAATTCAATAACCTGCTCCGTTCGCACGTGGTCGCATTTCTCTCCGTACGCGGGCATCGGGCGATAGCCCCGCAGCTTTCCCCGGGCTGGAAGCGAATCGACGACTCCCTCATGGGGATCGCTTCCACATGGTCGGAGCGCCACGCCGCCTATGTCGCGGGTCTCGGGACCTTCAGCCTCAACGACGGCCTGATCACCGAAAGAGGGATCGCTCACCGTTGCGGGAGTGTGATCACCGATCTGGTTCTTCCGCCCACGAAACGATCTGGCGCAGACCCCCGGGGAAATTGCCTGCACTACCGGGACGGGAGTTGCGGAATATGCATCGACCGGTGCCCGGCGGGAGCGCTTTCCCGGGAAGGGCACGACAAGCCGAAGTGCCGCGAGTACGTGCACGGGGAGGTCCCGCGCGCGGTGGGGGAACGCTTCCGGGTATCCGAAATCGGATGCGGCCTCTGCCAGACGAAGGTCCCCTGCGAGGGGATGATCCCGCGAGTGATGGACCGATCAGTATCGGGAAGAGAGGGAACCGGTGGCTGAATCCCGGGGCTAAAGGGATATCGTCCTTCGCTACCCTTCGCTCTTCCCTGCTCCCAGCCACGAACCATCGCGATGGTTCCGGCTGGGTTACTTCCTGAGGACGAAGTTCCGACCTCCCTTCCCGGATGAACCATCAATACGCCACGTACACATCCGCGCTCTTGAAGATCTCGACCATCTGCTTCAATCCCACCGGGGTTGCCGCCTTCTCGATTTCGTTTTCCCCGATCTTGTAGAGCAGCATCATTGTTCGGTTCACATAGAGTTCGACTCCCTTTGATTTGAGGAAGCGGATGTATTCGCCGTAATCATGAGGGACGCTCTCCATGGGCATGCCGAGCTGGCCGGAAAGGGACTGGCGCTCTCGTTCAGGGAGGGGGGCCTTGTCCAAGGGGCTCTTGTCCCCGCCGAGCAGGCCGCCTTTTTTCAGGGCCGTGACGCCGCTGGCGTCGAACAGGACGGTGACCTTGTAGCCCTCCTGCAACGCCGTTAGGGCGACGTTGGGGACGGCGCAGATCTGGGCGTCGTCCAACTTCAAGGAGGTCTTGGCGTGAATGAGGAAGTTCTTCCCGTTTCCCTGCCCCGCGAGGGCGGGGAGGGCCAGGAAGACCAGAAACAGGGTTGCGGTAAGAACCCGGATGCGTTTCATGTTCGTTCTCCTCTCGATAAGGGTTGGGACCTACTCCACGCAGCAGGACATGTTGGAGATGTCCCGCCGGAACGACTGGGCGGCCATCTTGATCGCCTCGCTGTAGGTCGGGAATACGTGCACCGTGTCGATCAGGTCGTCCACTGTGAGCCCCATCTTCACCGCCAGGGTCGCCTCGTGGATCATCTCCGAAGCGCAAGGGGCGAGGATATGGACCCCCATGACCTGACCCGTCTCGTGGTGGGCCACCATCTTCACCAGCCCCCGGGTGTCCCGGACGGCCACCGCCCGGGGGACCCGGTCGAGGGGCACGGTCCGGCAGTTGCAAGTGCCATAGGCCGCCATGTACCACTCCTCCGTCATGCCGACGCCGGCCGCCTCCGGGTCGGTGAAGACGGCGTGGGGGACGGAAAGGAAGTCGATCTTCTTTTTCGCCCCGTTGAAGGCGTTCTCCACGGCGATCTTTCCCTGTTTGGCCGCCACCGTTTCGAGACATCTTTGCCCTGTCACGTCACCGGCGGCGAAAATGTGGGGCACATCGGTCTGGAGGAACTCGTTCACCCGGATGTAGGAGTCACCCACTGTCGCAACCCCGATCCGCTTCAACCCCAGCCCCTCGATGTTGCCCCGTTCGCCGGTGGCCGCCAGGATGTCTTCTGCCGCAAGAGTTCGCCGACCCGCCGGCGTCTCGATGGTCACCATCTTCCCATCGTTTCTCCTAGCCACGCGGACCACCCGTGCCTCGGTGACGATCTCGATCCCTTCCTCCTCCAGATATCCCCTGAGGGCATCCGAGATCTCCGGTTCCTGGGACTTAAGGATCCTTTTCCCCCTTGCCACCACGGTCACTCGGATACCCATCCGGCTGAAGATCTGCGAGAATTCCAGCCCCAGTGGACCCACGCCGAAGACGATCAGGGAAGAGGGGAGGTTTTTCAAGGACAGGGCTTCGATGTGAGTGAGAAAGCCGGCCTCCTTCAACCCCTCGAAGGGGGGAGCATAGGTGGAGCACCCCGTGGCAATCAGGATCTTGCCTCCTTCCATCTCCTTGCCGGCGGCCTCCACGACGTTGCTCGTGACGAAAGTCCCCAGGCCCTCTACCCACTCCACGTGGCGGAAACTCCCGAAGACCCGACGGTAGTTCTGCTCCCTGAGTCCGGACACCAGGGCATCCTTCTCTTCCATCGCCTTCGCGAACTCGAACGCCGGCCGGACCGGGCCGACGCTATCGAATGAAGGACGGGAGGGATGGTACAGGGATTTCCCCAGGGCCAGCAGGTGTTTGCTGGGGACGCACCCCACGTTGACGCAGGTGCCGCCCATGGGGAGGCCCGCGTTGATCATGACGGTGCGCAGGCCCATCCGGTCTGCCTCGGTTGCCGCTGCGAAGGCGGCGGCGCCCCCTCCCAGAATGATCAGGTCATATCGTTCCATGGGCTCCTCGTGCTTTCCTGAAGAAGGATGTCTTCGAATTACCCGAGTAGATCTTTGAAAATCATTTCGCCATGCCGTAAGGCTTCATCGAGGGAATACGTCTCACCCCGTGCAAATTCGGAATTGCACTCTCTCCATTTTTCCAGGTGTTCCCCGGAGCAGAAGAAGTTGATATACGGGCAACAGGTTTCCGCCGTGCAGCCGCACCGCTCCCTCTCGCTCACAAACTCCAGCATCCCTTCCGGCTTGCGGGAAGCGATCTTCCCGTTTTTCACGGTCACCTCCGTTTCCCCATCGCACCAGGGACACCGGGAGAGGACGGTGATCGGCTCGTTCAGCATGAAGGAGATCCCCAGGGCATCGGTGGCGCAGAGGGCGTCCACCCGGCGGTCGTCGACGAATACCACCCGGTGTCGCGTTTTAAGAGCCGAGAAGGGATAGGAGGAAACGATTTCTCCGTCCGTTCTCGTCAGGATGTCGGCCCGCTCAAGCTTGTCCAGGGTCCGATTGACGAATTCCGTCGGAAAGCCCGTCGTATCGCCGATCTCCCGGAGAGATGGGGCCATGCCTGTCTCGGCAAACCTCCGCAGGACGAATTTCCTGAGCGCGTCCTCCAAAGGGTCAAGCCCTGCTGCCAAGGCGCGTCCTTTTACCGACTCCCCGATCCGCTCCATCAGCCCGCCCACTTGCCCCTCCTTCGTCCGTTCGGCCTGAATCAGGCAACTTCCACTTTTTTGCCCACCCTCACGTGCAGCAGCTACCCGGCTCGCAACACCCCTTCTCCTTGCCCTTTATTCCTTGGCCGCCTCCTTTGGCGCCGAAACGGGCAAGGGCTTCCTCGGCTATACCCTGGACCGTTCCAAGGCAACATGCGCCTTGGGGGTTCCGGGTTTCGCAGGAGCACCCTTCCTCTCGTATCCGCTTCCTGATGTCGGCAACGACCGTGCTTTTGCCGGTCCGCTCCACCTCCCCGAAGATTCCCTCGATATCGTGTCCGAAGCAATAACAGACCGGCCGCGGCGGAGAGGATTCCTTGATTCCGACCCGTACCGTCAGGTCCGCCGTGGAGAATGTCTCCGCATCCCCGTCGGCGAAGTAAACCGTTTCACACCCGACCGAACCGCAGAAGAAGTACGCGTTGTTCCCGATCGACACCTGCTTGTCCGGTTTAAGGAGCGATCGGAGGGTGATCGTTCCCACTCTCTTCCCCTTGATTCCGCATGACGGGCATTTCGCTTCATTCATGGTCGCCATCCTCCCGTCCTTCCTTCATAGAGAACTTCGCTGTTCATCGTTTTCCGTCCCTCGGCAAGGATCGTGGACGGGAACCCCGCCTTCGTCGTCGCCTCGATCAGCCGTTCCACACGAACTTTCGCCGGGTCGTAGGTCACCGCGGCCTGCGGCGGACTCAATGTCACCTTCGCGTCCTTGACCCCCTCGACCCGGGTCAGGCTCTTCTTCACCGTCACAGCGCAGGCGGAGCATGTCATGTTCCGGACGGACAGGGTCACCTGCCGGGTGACGGCGGTCTCCTCGGGACCTCCGGCGTAGGCGTAGGAAATCATGTAGGGAAGGGCAAGCAGGCCAAGGACAAGAGCCGTGACGATCCATAAGAGGATCTTGTTCCTTCGCCCCGCATCGGACGAGCAGGCAGTTCCGGGAGTGCATGCGACCTCCCTGGGCTTCCGATAGACCCTGAAGAAGGCTAGACCGAGAAAGACCAGCACGGCCGTTATCCAGTAGGGCCGGTACCGTTCCATCGCCGTCAGGTTCCCGATCCACGCGCCTCCGACGCCCAAGGCCAAGAACAGGAGAGGCCCCAGGCAGCACACAGAGGCTCCGACTGCCGCGGCAACCGCCCCGACCAGACCCCATTTCGGGGTTTCTCTTCCATGTTCTCCTTCGGTCGTATTCATGCCTTCCCTCCCCCGCGTTTTTCATCGCCTTTACGCTTACGGCCCGAGTTCAGTCCCCGTCTCCGAGGGCCTCCAGGATGGGGCATTCGGAGGTGGGCCTTTTTCCACGGCACGCCACCGTCAACTTCACCAAGGCGCGCTTCATCTCCTGCAGGTGTCCGATCTTTTTCTCGATGTCGGCTATTTTTGCCTCGGAACGCCCCTTTACCGCGTCGCAGGTCGTCGCCGAATCGACGCGCAGGGAGAGCAGTTCCCTGATCTCCCGAAGCGAAAACCCGAGCGCCTTCGACCGCTGGATGAAACGGATCCATCGGACGGCGTCGGGCGGGTACTTACGAAACCCCGATTCCGGACGCGAGGGCTGTGCGATCAGGCCCTCCCGCTCGTAAAAACGGACCGTCTCGACGCCGACCCCGCACTGTGCAGCAACCTGCCCGATCGTCAATCCCATCGGAGATCCCCCATGCGCGATCTGGATATAGGATGCACCCCGTACCATACTACGGTGTCAACAACTGAAGCACTAAGGCCTCGGCGGCAGGAACCGGATCGCGCCGTACCACGCGACCGCCTCCTCCCCCGTGTTGTCGGTGTCCGTCATGATCGCCACAGCGCCGATCTCGGGAGGATCCTCTCCGAAGGCACGGCGGTAATCCTCCACGAGATTGCGCTCCTCGTTCACCCATCTTTCCGCGTTTCCGTCGCCGCTCTCCACGGCCACCATGACGGCGTTTCCTGTGTAGGCGTTGGGGAGAAAGTCCCCCCGGGGGAGCCGGTTCGCCCAGATGTAGTTGACGGCTCGCGTCCTCCAGAAGAGGACGGAGGGGAAAACGACATACACCCGCGCCGCATAATCATCCCCCCCCTTGGTCCGCTCGTCCCCCTTGCGGATCGTGCGGGCGATCTTCCACGACCACGACAGACGCGGGTACATCTTCGGATCAAGGGAGATGCGGTAGATCAGGGCCGAGGCGCTCGCCCGGCTCTCCGCTTTCAACGCGGGACGGCCTTCGTCGATGACCGGTGCGTAGACGGTCTCCCCCTTGAAGATTTTTTTCTCCCACCGGGGAGAAAGGCCCGTACCGAAATCGTCGATGAGCAGCGGGCCGGCGGCGAGCCCCGCGGGGACGGCGAACACAATCGACAGGAGAAACCCCAGGGCCGCCGCGCGATGGAGGGGCCGCCCAAAGAATCGCCCGGTGCGGTTCGGTAAATTGGCCATGATCAGTCCCCCTCGAACCGGTTGGTTTCATACATGTCCCGTCCTTCCCCTCACCCTGCCGTCACGAAAGATTCCGCCAGCTTAGGCCGTCCTTCGCCAGGAGGGCGTCCGCCTCCGCCGGGCCCCACGAACCCGCCGGGTACGATGCAGGAGAGACCCGCCGACATCCGTACCGTCATCCTTTCAGCGCTCCAACAGGAGCGTCAAGAGCAACCACGAGGTTCCATGCCGTCCGCCGCACGAACAGGGTGTTGACGAACCGCAGCATCAGGATGTTCTGGACCGTCTCCTTACACCCGCTACACCTTGTTGGCGACCACGACCATCCGCTCCGATTTCCGCGTCAGGGGGGCCCCCGCAAGAGAACCGAAAAAGCCCCGCACCCGCATCCCGGCATCCCGAAGCATGGTAGCCAATTCCTCCTTCGAATAGATCCTCACGTCGAACACCGAGGAGATCCGGATCCCGTCGCGTCTCGTCAGCACGTGCTCCGCCCTGGCGCGTCCCATCTTCCGATCGTACCGAACCGACATCCGGAGGAGACCGGCGGAGACCGGAAGCGTTTTTTCGCTGTCCTCCGGGCGGGCGAACCCCTTCATGGCGTTGCGCAGGTCCAGAAGGAGCGTCCCCGATTTTTTCAGACTGGCCCCGATGTTTTCCAGGACTCTTAGATTCTCCGGGTCGCTGGAGAACCCGAAGGAGGTGAAGAGACTTGAGGAAGAGGTCATACGATCCCGGCCTGCGAAACGTGCGCATATCCTCGCGTACCCACTCCACGGAGACCCCTTCCCTCTCGGCCTGCGCTTTCCCCATCAGGAACATCTTCTCGAAGGAGTCGATCCCGGTGACCCTGAATCCCATCCGCGCCAGCGGGATCGCGTGGCGCCCACAGCCGCACACCAGATCCACGACGGATGCGCCTGCCGGGGGCAACAGCAGCCCGAGAATCGCCCGCACCTCTTCTCCCGCGTTTCCCTCGATCGGCCCGAAGAGCTCCGGATACCGCTTGTCGAAGATCGGCTCGAACAAGAGACGCCGCCCGAGATCACCGCTTCCATCCCCCTTCGCGCCTTTGTCGTGGTTCCTTGGCATCGTCTCCCCCGATCCAGCGGAGTCTCTTTGCTGTTCAGTCGAAGAGAAGCCGGAATCCTTACATTCCTCGTGAAAGGTTTCCTCTACCGAAGCGACCAATGAGCAGGAGATCGAACAAAAGAGAAGGAGGCATCGTAATGAGCGCAAGGCGATTTATCGCTGCTGTTGCAGTTGTCGCCATGATGGGAGCGGGAGGCGCGCCACTTGGGCAGGCAGCCTCGGTGATCGAGGAAAACGGAAAGGCCTGGATCGTGGACCAGGGGGGCGAGCGTTGGGACGTCACCCAGGCGGAATCGCTCGGGTTCGACCCGCGCGGGTTCCAGTACGGTATCGGCCGGAACGCGTTCACTCCCCTGGATGATTCGCGGGTAGGCAAAAGAGATGAAGGAATCCCCGGCTCAACCCGCGTGATCGGCGTGAGGGATGGATCGTCCCCCCGGGCCTACTCGGTCCCGGCCCTCCGGAGCCACGAAGTCGCCAACAGCAATCTCGGGGGGAAGCCGATCGCCGTGGGGTATTGACCGCTCGTTGACCTGGCGGCCGTGTACAGCCGCCAAATCGACGGTAAGACGCTGACCATCTCCCCCTCCGGGTGGACCTACAGGGACACCTTCGTCCTGTACGACCGGGAAACGGGCACGCTCTGGTACCCGTACGCGAAGGGGCTGATGGGGATCCAGGGGAAATATTTCAAGCGGTGGCTTCCCAAACTCTCCTTCGACGACACCACTTGGGAGGAGTGGAGGAAACGCCACCCCTCCTCCGAGATCCTCCAGTGAGGAAATCGGAGGGAGATGTAAGGAATTGGTTCCCGGGGCGACGAAACGGCAGAAGCAAAAATCGAAGCAAGGAGGATATGCACATGAAAACCGGATTCCTCATCGTGGCACTGACCGTCGGGCTGCTGGCAGGTGCAATGACGGGAGCCTCGTTGGCGGGGGACGTTGGAAACGCGGGTGCGGCCTATTACGCCGCGGACCCCGAACGGGCCTTGGGCGACAACTTGCAGATCCGGGGGCCGATCGAGACCGGTGCCCTCCCCGATGGATCTGGCGGGGTTTCCAGCAACAGCGGGAACGTTTCGGGTGACGGCGCGGCGTTCACCTTCGTCGAAATCGGAAGCGCGAAGTACCGCATAGGGGTGGATACGGGACCGTAGCGCGATCATCTTCCCTCGGCGGCAGGGGTCCATACATGCCCTTCCTTCAAGAGGGCCCCTGCCGCCGGTCTCTTTCGCCCACCCAGGGGGCTTCAAATAAGGGATGTCCGGGAGCCGGTTCCCAACACCACGGAAAAGGAGGAAAGATGAAGATCCTGAAGAATCTGTTGTTGTGCATGGCCATCGTGGCGTTCCTTGCCGCCCCCATGCTCTCCGTAGCGGCGGGGGAAGGAAAGGCCGCAATGCCGGCGCCCGCCGGCAAGGATCTCTGGGACTACCTCACACAGGTGAATTACCAGAAGAGCTTCACGCTCTGGCCGGGGAAGGGGAAACTCTACAAGGGTACCGAACCCCACGGGGCGCTCCTCACCACCTATGTGAACAAGCCCGCCCTTGCGGCCATCAAGGGGAAGAAGGGAACGATGCCCGACGGCGCGATCGTCGTCAAGGAGAACTACATGCCGGACAAGAAGCTCGCCGCCATCACCGTGATGTACAAGGTCGCGGGATACAACCCCGGAGTCGGAGACTGGTTCTGGGCGAAGTATTCCCCCGACGGAAAGGTCGAGGCGGAGGGGAAGTCGGGCATGGCCGACATGTGCATCGGATGCCACGGAAAGGCCAAGGAAAACGATTTCCTGTTCACAGGAGAACTGAAGTAAGTCCGGCTATGATGTGGAGGGGGGGCACTCCCCCCCCCCCCTCTCTTCCCGAACCCAAAGGAGCTCGTCATGATCGATTTGACCGGAAAACCCGCCCGACCGTTCGAACTTCGGGACAGTGGCGGTCGAATTCATCTTCTCTCGGACTACAGCGGGAGCTGGCTGTTGCTGGTGTTTCACCGCCACCTCGGCTGACTTCCCTGCCGGGCACATATCACGCAGTTGCGTGATCGGGAAGAGGAACTAACCAGACGAAACGTTAAAATCGCGGTGGTCACGTTCGGGAACGACTTCTTCGCCCGCAGGTACGTGGCTGAAAATTCCTTGACCTGGCCGCTTCTGGTCGATGACACCCGCGAAACGTACCGGATGTACGGGATGCTCTCCGCTTCCTTCTGGGACATATGGGGGCCGAAAACATGGTGGGATTACCTGAAGCGGGTAATGAAGGGGGAGCGGTTGCGGAAATCGGAAGGGGACATCTATCAGCTCGGCGGGGACGTCCTCATCGATCCGCGCGGGATCGTATCCCTGCATCATATCGGCATGGGCCCGGCGGATCGTCCCGCCATCGAAACGATTTTGAGCAAGGTCCACTCTGTTCGACGGCATGAACTTATAAGTCCCCCCCTCCCCCGCCAGCCTCTTTCGCTTCATCCAAATCGCTTGTTGTCACCCCCTTGGGAATAATGCGATAAATGGATTCGTGGAGAAGCCAGCAGGTTCCAACCCATCGGACTGGGTGGACCGGCACGGGGACTACCTGTTCCGGTACGCGATGCTTCGCCTGAGGGACCGGTCGACGGCGGAGGACCTCGTCCAGGAGACCTTTCTCGCAGCGTTCAAGGACCGGGCCTCCTTTTCCGGCAATTCCTCCGAAGCCACCTGGCTGGTCGGCATCCTCAAGCACAAGATCGCGGACCACTTCCGGCGTCAGGCCCGGGAGGCCCCCCTGGAGGACGGCGATCTCCGGGAACAGTCCGATCCCTCCCCTTTCGACGGGTCGGGACATTGGGCGAAAGGACCGACCGACTGGGGGGGGAACCCGGCGGACCTCTACCGGGAGAAGAAATTCCTGGATCAGCTCACGAAATGCCTCTCCGGCCTTTCCCCGAACCACGCGAACGCCTTTACCCTCCGGGAGATCGAGGGGGAGGACACCAGGGAGATCTGTAAGGTTTTGAACATTTCCGAGACCAATCTGTGGGTGATCCTCCATAGGGCGCGGATGCAGCTGCGGCGATGCCTGGAAACCCACTGGTTCAACAAGAGTACGGGGGAAGAATCCTGATGTTTTCCTGCAAGGATGTGACACGGCTCGTCTCCGAGTCGATGGACCACTCCCTCCCCCTCGGAAAGCGGATCGGCGTGCGGGTTCACCTTCTCATGTGCAAGTTCTGCGCGAGATACGAACGGCAGCTCATAGTGATCCGCGAGGCGGTCAGGCATCTTGCGGCAACGGTAGAAAAGCCCGGGGAAACCCTTTCGGAGGAGGCGAAGGAGCGGATCCGGAAATCCCTTCGAAACCCGTAACCCTTCGCGACCAGTGTAAGGATCCCGAAGCCGGATCGACCAACGGGTAGGCATCGAACGATGTCAATCCCGTTGCGGAGGTTCGACATGCAAGCGAAACGGAAGGTTTTCAGTTCGCTGATGGTTGTCGTCTTTTCACTCTTTACCGGACTCGCTATTGCGGCAGGGGAACAGAAGGTCGCACTGAAAGCCGACAAGGCGGGGAAAGGGGCTTCTGGGGCGGTCGCGATCGTGGACAAGGGGGGTGATCGGAAAGAGGTCACCATCACCGCGAAGGGCCTGAAACCGAATTCGGTCTACACGGTCTGGCTGGTCAACATGAAGCCGAAGATGGACATGGCAGGCCTTGGAGAGGGCGACTACTCCTTCAGGAGCGACGACAAGGGAAATGCAAGCTACTCCGCGACGATCGGCTCCGCGGATCTTCCGAAGTGGCAGTTGATCGAGCTCGCCTATCACCCCTCCGGCGACCCGAAGAACACGAAGGAACTGATGAACACCGCCCTGGTGGGCAAGCTCAAGAAGTGACGAGACCTTCCCCGGGAGCCGCCACGTCATTCGGGAAGGATGCGGCGGCGGCTCCTCCCTCCTTCGGATACACTCTCCCGTAAGGGGGCCGGCAGAGCGCAAGAAAGGAGCAAGGAAGTGAACCCAGGTATCGAGGAACGAAAAAGGAATGTGCCCAGGTGGGGACTCGCCGGAGCCGTCATCTCGGCGGTGGGGGCCTCCATCTGCTGTGTGGGACCGCTTCTCCTGTTAGCCTTGGGGATCGGGGGTGCATGGGTCGGCAACCTGACGGCTATGGAACGCTACCGGCCCTACTGGATGACGGCTACGCTGGTCTTTCTCGGCTTGGCCTTCTTCAGGATCTATCGAAAACCCGAGGAGGCCGTATGCACTCCCGGAAGTGCCTGCTCCTCCGATGGGGGCTGAAGGAATAAGATCATCTTGTGGATCGTCACGGCTCTGGTCCTCGGACTGCTTGCCCTTCCCTACCTGATCTCCTACGCCTACGCCGGAGGTCCGGAGGGAGGGAAGCGATGAAGGTTGAAGTTCTATATTTCGAGGGCTGCCCGAACCACGTGCCTGCGATTGCGATGGTCCAACGGGTCTTGGCCCGGGAAGGGATCGAAGCACAGATCGTTTCCCTCGATGTTCATGACGTCGAAACAGCGACGAAACTGCGCTTCCTCGGATCTCCGTCGATCCGTTTGAACGGAGTGGACATCGAGCCAGGCCGGCAGTACGATCCGCCATTCTTCGGATGCAGGACTTACAACGTACACGGGAAGATGGTCGGGGTTCCACCGGAAGAGTGGCTGTCGGAGGCAGTCAGGGCAGCGAGCCGTAATTAAGCAACACAGGCTACAAATGCGAAAAAAGAGAACTTGGTGAGAGGCATGAGGCTCTGACTCATGACGACCCTGCAAATACTCATCCTGGCCGTCGTCCAGGGAGCGGCCGAGCTTTTGCCGGTTTCAAGCTCTGCGCACGTCATCATAGCCGCCAAACTGATGGGGCTTGACCCCGTTAGCCCGGAGATGACCCTCCTGTTGGTCATGCTTCATACGGGCACGATGTTCGCAGTAATCGTCTATTTCCGCCGCGCTTGGAGGGAAGACTACTTCCGCTCGCGCCAAACAATGCGGGGCATGGTCGCCCGGGTGGCGGTCGCCTCCGCCTCCACGGGCGTGGCGGGCCTGGCCTTAAAGTACCTGATCGAGCGTTTCGCCCTCGGGGGAACTCCGCACGCCGAGGTCGAACTCATCTTCGGCAACATGCCCCTCATCGCGGCAGCACTTGCCGCGGCCGGGGTTCTGATCGTCTATTCCGGGATCCGCGCAAGACCATCGGCCGGGACAGCCGACCCGACGCTTCGGGAGTCGTCGTGGATCGGCCTGGTCCAGGGCCTGTGCCTTCCCTTCCGGGGGTTCTCGCGCTCCGGTGCCACGATCTCCGCCGGCCTGCTCCTGGGAATCGCCCGGTCGAAGGCCGAGGAGTTCAGCTTCGCGCTCGCCGTCGTCCTTACTCCGCCGGTCGTCGCCAGGGAGGTTCACAGACTGCTCAGGGCGCAGGCGGCACTTCCGTCGCAGAACACGGATCTGGTAAGGCTCTTCTATCCCGGGGCGGCGGGAATGGTCTTGAGCTTCCTTTCCGGGCTCCTGGCCTTGCGATGGCTCTCGCGCTGGCTTTCCGGCGGGAAGTGGCATTATTTCGGCGTCTATTGCCTCTGCGCCGCGGTCGTCGTGTTCCTCCTCCACCAGATCGGGTACTGATGCCTATCCCCTGACCTGACCCTAACTTGCCCCAAGATGGGAGCACGAAGATCCTCGTCGTCCCGATCGCCTCCATCTGGAGTCCGTATTGCACTGATCGACCGAAGAACACCTCCGCCGTCTTCTTGCCGTTAAGGCTACGACCCGCGGCCGGTATTTCTCAACGTTCCCGCGGAATCCTGCAACGTCAAAATCGTTCCGGTGTGGCGGTTACATACAAAGGTAAGGACCGGGGAAACGTTCTTCCGGGTTGTGACGTCCCAACCTCAAGACGGAAATAAGACCGAAGGGAGGAAGGTACCATGTGCTACAACTGCGGATGCGGGAAGCCCGACGACGACATGGGGGACCCCAAGAACATCACCGAGAAGACGTTTGAGGAAGCGGCGAAAGCTGTCGGGCAGTCTCCGAAAGATGCAAAGAAAAACACCTTGGAATTGCTGAAGATCATCCTTAAAAAAGAGTAAGCGCCCCGTATGGTACGCCTACGCTCCGGTTCCTGAAAGCGTAAGTCGCTGCTCTCCCGGGTGCCAAGAGGAGGCGGTGTTCCAGGAGCGGCAGAGGTTTTGCATCGTTTCGGCTATGGACCGCGCCCTCTCCCCTTCGGCCAGGTTGGCCTGGAATTCCCGGATCGTGGTGGGATGGAGAACAACCCGCGTTTCCCCCTCTTCCCCGAGTTCAACGAGAAACAGGAATGATTCGTCGTTGCGCTCGTTCGGGTCCACCGCGTAGTCGTCCATGAAATCGCCCGTCGAATAGAGAATCGGGCGGTCCCGATAGATCTCGACGGCGCGGAAGACGTGCGCCGAGTGGCCAAAGACGACATCCGCTCCCGAGTCCACAAGACAGTGCGCCAGGGCGGTGTGTTCCTTCGGCACCTCGCGTCCCCAGTTCGGTCCCCAATGGGCCGACACGACGACCAGGTCCTTCTTTTCCCTGGCCTGCTCTACGGGGTGGCGAAATCGCCTGAGGTTGCAGAATCGCGCATCCGCGCTCCGGAAGACGTCAAGCGTGTTCCCCCAGGAGTACTCCGCCGGCATCATCTTCAGCGCCCGGTTCACCAGCCTGCCGAGCATCACGTCGCCGACAAAGAGCAGTTTCATCCGGCCTCCATAGGCTCGGGATGCCGCCGGCGACAGGGACGTTTCCGCACCCCCCATGGCCGAAGGATGCGCTCCGCCGGGGACAAAGTGCCCCTTCCCCCCATCTCATAATCAGACGGAGGCATCATGGCTATTTTCACCGACCGTAGCGATGCCGGGAAACGGCTGGCCGCGGCTCTTATGCGTTACGCGGGCCGCGAGGATGTGATCGTCCTGGGACTCCCCCGCGGCGGAGTCGCCGTGGCCTACGAGGTCGCCAGGGCGATCGGCGCGCCCATGGACCTGCTTCTCGTCCGGAAACTCGGCGTGCCCGGTCAGGAGGAGCTGGCGATGGGGGCGATCGCCTCGGGGGGGATACGGGTGATGAACGACCATCTTGTTCGGTACTTTGGGATCACCCCCGAGGAGATCGCGGCCGTCGCGGCGAGGGAACAACGGGAGCTGGAGAGGCGGGAGCGCGCATACCGCGGGGAGCGGCCGCCGCCCGACCTGCGAGGGTGCGCCGTCATTCTCGTCGATGACGGTTTGGCGACCGGCGCCACGATGCGCGCGGCCATCCATGCCGCCCGTGCCCTGGGGGCCGCGCGCATCGTCGTCGCCGTGCCCGGTGCGCCCGCCGAAACAGTGGCATCCTTCGAGCGGGAAGCGGATGAGTTGGTGGTTCTGGCCGTGCCGGAGCCGTTTTATGCGGTCGGGACGATGTACGAGGTATTTTCCCAGGTCGCCGACCGGGAGGTCCGCGGCTTTTTCGAACGGGCGTCCCGTATTCCCGGGACGGGTGCCGGGTCCCGGTGGAGAAATGGGGGGACCCCGGGGGAGAATACGAATTAGGAGGGATGGGAGACGGAAGCCTCTCCCGGGACCGATTTGAATTCTATTTGAGACAGGATTACTTGTATCTGATCGATTTCATCCGGGTTTTCGCACTTGCCTGTTACGACACTCGTTCCGGCGAAGCGTCCATCCGGAACCCGATCGGCGTCCAAGTTTGACCCAGCCTTGGGAATGATCGGCGTCCTTGTTTGATGCTGATCCACAGTATGACCACAGACTGGGCCCATGTCCGCGACTTGATGGAGATGTTTATGATATCGTCGTTTTCAAGTGCGTGAAGGATGCCCTCGCCCAAGCGTGGACGAGCTGAGCCGTGGCGGAAGGATGCGATGCGACCTCCGGCGACCCGCGTTCTCGTTGTATTTTTCCGGCGGCTTTGGCTGCCCCTGCTGCTTCTGGCAGCGTTCAACCTCCTGTGCGTTCTGGTCTACTCGATGCTCGAGGGCGTGCGATGGCAGGACGCCCTCTTCTGGATCACCCATTCCCATTCGATCGATTACCGGGAGGTCCAGGACGCCACGAAGTTTTTCGCCATTTTCGTGTTCATGGGGGTCTTCGCCTTCCAGATCTGGATCGCGGAGCGCGTCCTCATCACCATCTTCAGCCGGCAGGGCAAGGAGGTCTGGAAGGCGATGATCAACGACGTCAGCATCGATAACGTGCGGGACCACTTCATCGTCTGCGGATACGGCCAGGTGGGACGCACCGTCGTGGACCAGCTCGTGCGGCTCAATGTCCCGTTCGTTCTCGTCGAAAGCAACGAGGGACTTTACCGGCAGTTGTTGACGGATCAGGTCCCCGTCGTCCAGGGGGACGCCAAGCGTCACGATGTGCTGGAGGCCGCGGGGATCGAGCGGGCGAGGGGGATCTGCATCGTGATCGACAACGATGCCGACAACCTCTACATCACCGTAACCGCCAAGTCGCTCAACCCGGGATTGAAGATAATCACCCGGGCCGGTCAGCAACGGTACGCCCAAGCCATTCGGAACTCCGGTGCCGACGAGGTGATCATTCCCGAATACGAAGGGGGATTAATGGCCGGAAGGATGATCGAGAAATACGCTCCCGTCCAGAAGAAACTGGAGTAACCCCCGGGAGCCCCCGGATTCCTGCTGCAACTTCCGCGCGCGTGATCGGCACCGCTTTTCTACTTCGCGCCGCGCTGGAATTCATCGCCCGCCACCGCGTCGCCTGACTCGCTTCTCATTCCATCCTGGTCGGGAAGATTATTCGATCAGGTCTGTCCCTGTTCTGCGGGAGTTCTCAGGAACGTCCCTGTTCTGCGGTTTCCGGCAGCACCGGCCGGTACTTGTCCTTCAGGCCGACGATGCGGTTGAAGACGAGTGCGCCGGGCCTCGAATCGACCTCGTCGGCGATGAAGTAGCCGTGGCGGACGAACTGGAAACGGTCCCCGGGCGCGGCGGACGCGAGGGCGGGTTCGACGAGGCATCCCCGCAAGGCCTCCACCGAAGCGGGGTTCAGAAATTCCTTGAACGTCCTTCCCTCTTCCACGTTCTCGGGATCGGCGACGGTGAACAACCGGTCATAGACGCGGACCTCGGCCGGAACCGCGCGCGAAGCGGACACCCACTGGATCGCGGTCGTCTTTTTCCGCGCGCCTTTCGCCGGCGCTCCGAGCGACTCGGGGTCGTACGAGCAGCGGAGTTCCGCCACTTCGCCGGTGGCCGGGTCGCGAAGGACCTCGTCGCACCGGATGAAGTAGCCGCCCATGAGGCGCGCCTCTCCCCCGGGGCGCAGGCGCCGCCAGTCGGCCGGAGGGTCCGTGGAGAAATCGGTTCGGTCGATCCGGATCTCGCGCGTCAGGGGAACCGTGCGCGTCCCCTCCTTGCCGATATCCCTCGGCCAGAGGGGGACCTCCAGTCCTTCCACGCGGTCGTCCGGCCAGTTCGTGATCGTCGCCTTGAGAGGCCGCAGGACCGCCATCGCCCGCGGCGCGCGGGCGTTCAGGTCGTCCCGGATCGCGTCCTCGAGCAGCTCCATGCTGACGCGGCTGTTCGCCTTGTCCACGCCGATGCGGGAGGCGAAGAGCCGGATCCCCTCGGGGGAGTAGCCGCGGCGACGCATCCCGGCGATCGTCGGCATGCGGGGATCGTCCCAGCCTGAGACGAGGCCTTCCTCCACCAGTTGCAGCAGTTTTCGCTTGCTCATCACCGTGTAGTCGAGATTGAGGCGCGCGAACTCGTACTGCCGGGGACGGGGCTCCGGGAACAGGTTGTCGACGAGCCAGTCGTAGATCGCCCGGTTGTTCTCGAACTCGAGCGTACAGATGGAGTGCGTGATCCCCTCGATCGCGTCGGAGAGCGGGTGGGCGAAGTCGTACATCGGATAGACGCACCAGGCGTCGCCCCGGCGATAGTGCGTCGCGTGGCGGATGCGATAGAGCAGCGGATCGCGCATCTTCATGTTCCGCGCCGCCATGTCGATCTTCGCGCGCAGGACGTGCGCGCCGTCGGGGAACTCTCCCGCCCTCATCCGGGCGAAAAGATCGAGGTTCTCCTCCACCGTGCGGATCCGGTACGGGCCGTGGACGCCCGGTTCCGTGATCGTGCCGCGGCCCTTCCGGATCTCCTCTTCGCTCTGGCTGTCCACGTACGCCTTCCCGTCCCGGATCAGGCGGGTCGCCAACTCGTACAGTTTTTCGTAATAATCCGAGGCGAAGAAGAGCTTCTCCTTCCAGTCGAACCCGAGCCAGCGCACGTCGCGTTGGATCGATTCGACGTATTTCATGTCCTCGGTTTCCGGGTTCGTGTCGTCGAACCGCATGTGGCAGACGCCGCCGGACTCCATGGCAATGCCGAAGTTGATGCAGATCGATTTGGCGTGGCCGATGTGCAGGAAGCCGTTCGGCTCGGGGGGGAAACGCGTCGCCACCCGTCCGCCATACACGCCGGCACGGGTATCGCGGCGGACGATCTCCCGGAGGAAATCGAGGTTTTCCCGCATATCGGGTCCTTGCGGACGGGTCGTCGGATCGGTCATGATGGCGCCTGTAGGTTCATCTTAGGCATTTCGAACGGCTCGTGTCAAAAGGAGCGTGGTTGACGGGACGCCGTCAATGCGCACAATATAATGGATTAACAACCGCCTACAGGGGAGCGGATGCGGAAACCGGTTTACCTCGGCGTTCTGGGAATTTCCATCGTCATGGCGGCGGGTTCCCTCGGCATGACGCTGACGAGGTATCTCTCCCTGCGCGCGTACGCCCCGAAGGCGACGGCGCGCCCCGCCGCCGCCCCCGCGGAGCGGGCCGTCCCCACGATGCCGCCGGAGCAATGGACCAACCTCTTCGCCCCGGCGCAGGGGATGAACATCCCGTCCCGGCTCCCCGCGTCGGGGGCGAAATCCCTTTCCCAGGCGCCGCGCACGGCGTTCGTCCTCGTGGGAACCATCGTCTCCTCCAGCCCCGCCGCCCGCCGTGCGATCCTGTGGGCGAACGGGATGAAGGAGCCGAAGGCGTTCCGTGAAAAAGAGGAAGTCGAGGCCGGGGCGATTCTTTCCTCCGTCGAGCGGGACAAGGTGTGGCTCACCCGGGGAGGCGAGCGCGAGATGCTCGAAATCCTGCCCGTGGGCAGCAAGGCGCGCGCATCCCTCTCCCCGGGCGCGGCCCCCGGCGCACCGCAGGTGGCCGCGAGCCTTCCGTCCCAAACGCCCGGCGACATCCGGGTGGAACGCCTTGCGGACAACCGGTACTCCATCGACGAGGCGGGGGTGGGGCAGCTGTCCGCCAATTTCAACCAGTTCATGACCCAGGTCCGGATGGTGCCGTACTTCGAGGGGAACAAGCCGGCCGGGTACCGGCTCGCCGCGATCCGCCCCGGCACCACCTTCGAACGGCTCGGCTTCCAGGGTGGGGACATTCTCCAGCAGGTGAACGGGCTGGACCTTTCCTCTCCCGAGAAGATTTACGCCATCTTCCAGAACCTGAAGGATGAAAAAAAGGTGTCGGTGAACATCCTTCGTCAAGGTCAAAAGAACACGCTGACGTACGAAATCCGATGACCCGGGAGAATCCCATGCGAATTCCTGTCCTGCTGATCGCCGGCCTGATCGCCCTCGGGCCCGCCGCGCACGCGGCCGAGGCGCCTTCGGCGAACGAGGCTCCCCCGGCCGCGGTGACGGCTCCGCCGCCCGCACCCTCCCCCGCCGGGCAGGAGAAAGCCGGTCCCGGGGCAAAGCCCGACGTCATCGAGGCGCCTTCGCCTCCGGCCGCCGCTCCCCAGGCGGCCCCGGCTCCCGCGGCGGCTCCTGCACCCGCGGCGCGTCCCCCGGTGTACCTGTCGATGGACTTCACCGACGTCGAGCTGCCGGTCCTCATCAAGTTCATGAGCGAGCAGACGAAGAAGAACTTCATCTTCGACGAGCGGGTGCAGGGGAAGATCACGATCATCTCCCCCCGGCGGGTGACGCTCGACGAGGCGTACGACGTCTTCCTCTTCGTGTTGCAGGCCAAGGGGTTCACCACCGTCTCGCAGGGGAACACGATCAAGATCGTCGCCGCCCGCGAAGCCCGCCAGGACACGATCCACACCGGCGTCGCGAAAGAGACCGCTTCCGCGGAGTTCATCACCCGCCTCGTTCCGCTGCAGTACCTCGAGACCTCCGAGGTCGTACCGCTGGTGACGCCGCTGGTCTCAAAGGACGGGATGGTCTCCGCGTTCGGCTCCTCCAACACACTGCTGCTGATCGACTCGCGCGCCAACATCGACCGGATCGTCACGATCCTCGGCGAGATCGACAGCGAGGGGACCCCCGGGGTCCTTCGGGTCTATCCGCTGGCCTACGCCGTCGCGGCCGATGCCGTGAAAACCTTGACCTCCCTCTACCTGGAGGCCGGCCCGGGCGCCGCCGCGCCGGCCGCGAAAGGCCGCGCCCGCGGGGGGCAGATCCGCCCCTCCCGCGGCGTCGCGGTGAAGTTCCTGCCGGATGCACGCACCAACAGCGTGATCGTGTACGCCGGGCAGGAGATGCAGGACGACGTCGCGGACCTGCTGAAAAAGATCGACATCCCCGCCTCCGCCGGTGGCGGAAAGATCAACGTTCTCTATCTCGAAAACGCGGACGCCGAGGAGGTGTCCAAGGTCCTCGCCTCTCTCTCGGAGAAGCGGTCCGGTGCCGCGGTCGCCGCTCCGCCGCCCGCCCCGGGCGCGCGGAGCGCCCCGCCACCTGCGACCGGCGGGACCGTCGTCTCCGCGGAGCTCGAGGGCGGGGTGAAGGTCACCCCCGACAAGGCGACGAACTCCCTGATCATCGTCGCGTCGTCGAACGACTTCGAGACGCTGGTGGGGGTCATCAAGAAGCTCGACATCCGCCGCAGGCAGGTCTACGTCGAGGCGGTCATCATGGAGATCACCCTCGACAAGTCGCGGGACCTCGGCGCGGAGTTCCGGGGCACCGTTGCGAGCGGAAACAAGGCGGTGATCAGCGGGACAAACTTCGACTTCAAGGGGAACGTGAACGAGCTCTTCGCCGCCCTCGCGACCGGGAACCCGCTCGTCTTCGGGGGAACCGGGCTGATCGCCGGAGGGATCGCGGGAAGCGTGACCCTTCCGGACGGGACAAAGGTTCCCGCCGTCACCGCGGTGTTGCGCGCGGCGCAGACGCAGACCAACATCAACATCCTCTCCTCCCCGCACCTGCTGACCCTCGACAACAAGGAGGCCGAAATCGTCGTCGGCTCGAATGTCCCCTTCATCACGAGCCAGGCCCGGGACTCGACGAACCTCGGCAACACCATCAATACGGTCGAGAGGAAGGACGTCGGGATCACGCTGCGCCTGACGCCCCATATCCACGAGAGCGACTTCGTGAGCCTCGACATCTTCCAGGAGTCGTCCGCCGTCGCGGCGGATTCCCTGCTGAACGCAAGCACGGTGGGGCCCACCACGACGAAGCGGTCCGCAAAGACGAGCGTGCTGGTGAAGAACGGGGACACGGTGGTGCTGGGCGGGATGATGCAGGAGACCTTCACGAACAACACCAGCCAGATCCCCATCCTCGGGGACATCCCGCTCCTCGGGAACCTTTTCCGGTTCAAGTCCGTTTCGCGCCAGAAGACGAACCTCCTCATCATGCTCACCCCCCGGATCATCCGCGAGCCGGGGGAGATGCTGAACAATTCGGCGGAGCAGCAAAGGAAGATGACCGAGTCGTTCGACCTGCAGAAGAAGGAGGTCGAGAAGACGTTCCCCGACCCGAAGCCCAAGGAGAAGCGGTGACCGATCCTTCGAAGCTGCCGGCGCCGTCCGCCGCGGGCGAACTCGTCCCGGAGGGAGGACTGCTCGCGAAGATCCCGATCGGGTACTCCCGCAAGCACCTCCTCCTCCCGTGCCGTGCCCCGTCCGGAGAGATCGTCCTTCTGTCGGGGGGAAAACCGGAAGCGCGGGAGGCGATCGACGAGATGCGGTTCCTCGCCGGATCCGTCCGGGTCGTCTGCGCGCCGGAAGACGAGGTGCTCGCCCGGATCGACGCCGCGTACGAGCGGGCGCACTCCCCGGAGAACGAGATCGTCGAGGGGCTTCCCGGGGAATGGGACCTCGACCCGACGGCCGCCATCGAGGAGACGCGGGACCTGCTCGAATCCCCCGATGAGGCACCAGTCATCCGCTTCGTCCACGCCGTCCTGTTCCGTGCGATCCGGGAGCGGTCCAGCGACATCCACTTCGAGCCGTACGAAAAGGAGCTGGTCGTCCGCAACCGGGTCGACGGCATCCTCTACCCGATGATCACCGCGCCCCGGAAATGGCACGCCCCGGCAGTCTCCCGGGTCAAGGTCATGGCGGGGCTCGACATCGCCGAGCGCCGCCTGCCCCAGGACGGGCGGATCAAGATCCGCCTCGGAGGCAGGGAGATCGACATCCGCGTCTCCACCGTCCCGACTTCCTTCGGCGAGCGCGCCGTGCTGCGCCTCCTCGATCGCGGAACCGTCCTCTTCGGGCTTGCCGACATGGGGCTCGACCCCGCGGACCTTGCGACGTTCGAGCGGTTCCTTTCCCGGTCCAGCGGCATCCTCCTCGTCACCGGTCCGACAGGCTCCGGGAAGACCACCACGCTCTACGCCGCCCTGCGCCACCTCGACTCCGGCGCCAAGAACATCATCACGATCGAGGATCCGGTGGAGTACCAGTTCCAGGGGATCGGGCAGATCCAGGTGAACCCGAAGATCCAGCTGACGTTCGCCAACGGCCTGCGCTCCATCCTGCGCCAGGACCCCGACATCATCATGGTGGGGGAGATCCGGGACGCGGAGACGGCCGAGATCGCCATCCAGGCGTCGCTGACCGGGCACCTGGTCCTTTCGACGCTGCACACCAACGATTCGGCCAGCGCGGTCACGCGCCTCGTGGACATGGGGATCGAGCCGTTCCTCGTCGCCTCTTCCCTCTCGGGCGTCGTCGCCCAGCGGCTGGTGCGGCGCCTGTGCCCCGACTGCAAGTCCCCCTACGCCCCCACCGCCGTGGATGCGCGCAGCGTGGGGCTCCCCTCGCCGCCCGAAACCCCTTTCTACCGTTCGGGCCGATGCGAGAAGTGCCTCCAGACGGGGTATCTGGGACGCGTCGCGCTGTTCGAGATCCTCCCCGCGGACGAAACGATCCGGTCGATGATCCTCACCCGGGCAGACGCGGACGGGATCCGGGCGCTCGCCGTCTCCCGCGGGATGCGCACGATCCTCGCGGCCGGGGCGGAGAAGGTCATCGCCGGGGTGACCTCGGTGGAAGAGGTCCTGCGCGTCACGCAGGAGGAGTGAGCGGGCCGTGGCGACGTTCCGCTACACCGGGATCTCCCGGACCGGCATCTCGCAGAAGGGGATCCTCGAGGCGGACACCGCCATCCTCGCGCGCAGGAAGCTCCACGCGGAAGGGATCTTCCCCCTCACCCTGAAGGAAGGACCGCCGGAGCGCCGGAGCGGGTTTCTCCCCTCACTCCTGCGAAGGGCGGATTTCCTCCCCCTCCTGACCCGGCAGCTCGCCACGCTGCTGGGAGCGGGCGTCCCGCTCGTGGGCGCCCTTCAGTCGGTGACGACCCAGGTGGACGAACCGGCGAGCCGCCGGATCCTCGTCGACCTGCAGGAGGCCGTCCGCGGGGGTGCGCCGCTGGCGCGCGCCGTGGAGGCCCACCCCGAGACGTTCCCGAACCTCTACGCCAGCATGGTGCGGGCCGGGGAGGAGAGCGGAACGCTCCCGCTCTCCCTGTCCCGCCTCGCCGATCACCTCGAGGAGCAGGCCCGGACCCGGAACCGGGTCCGCTCCGCGCTCACCTATCCGCTCCTGATGGCGGTCGTGGCGGCCCTCGTCGTGGTGTTCCTGCTGACCTTCGTCGTCCCGAAGATCGTGGGGATCTTCTCCCACCTCGGGCACGCCCTCCCCCTTCCGACGCGAATCCTCATCGGGATCACCGACGTCCTCGCGGCCTCGTGGTGGGCGCTCCTGCTCCTCATCGCCGGGGCGGTCCTCGGAACCCGAAGGTACCTGGCCACGGAGCGGGGCAGGATGGCCCGGGACACCCTCCTTCTCCGGCTGCCCCTCGTTGGGCGGCTCGAGCACCTTTCCGCCCTCTCGCGGTTCGCGCGCACCTTGTCCACGCTGATCTCGGGAGGGATCCCGGTGGACCGCGCGCTGCGGATCGTGGCGCCCGTCGTCGGAAACGCGGTGATCGCGGAACGGATCGCGGCCTCGGCGGATCGCGTGGTGGAGGGAGCGACCCTCGCCGAATCGCTGCGCCCGCATCCGGAGATCCCCCCGACGCTCGTACAGATGGTGGCGGTGGGCGAGGAAAGCGGGGCGCTCGGCGACCTCCTCTACCGGGCCGCCGACGCGATGGACGAGGAGACGAACGCCCGCCTTTCGCGCCTTCTCTCCCTGCTCGAGCCGCTGATCATCCTCGTGATGGGGACCGTGGTCGCGTTCATCGTCGTGTCGGTTCTGCTGCCGCTGCTCGACATTTCACAGATCGTCCGATAGGAGGAGCCCGATGGAAACGGAAAAAAACGGGACGGGGAGGCTCCGGGACCGCTCGGGGTTCACCCTCATCGAAATCATGGTCGTCATCGTCATCCTCGGCCTGCTTGCCGCCCTGGTGGTGCCCAAGCTGATCGGGCGGACCGAGGAGGCGAAGAAGACCCAGGCGCGGGTCCAGATCAAGAACATCGAACAGGCCCTCGGGCTGTTCAAGCTGGACAACGGGTTCTACCCCACCACCGAGCAGGGGATCGAGGCGCTGGTCAAGATCCCGGATGTCGGCCGGATCCCGAAAAATTACCGGAAGGACGGCTACATGGACCGACTGCCGAAAGACCCGTGGGGGAACCCGTACGTATACGTGAGTCCGGGGGCGCACGGCGATTACGACATCAGCTCCTACGGCGCGGACGGCGCTCCAGGCGGTGAAGGCGAGGATGGGGACATCAACTCCTGGGACGGCCAGTAGAGGGCGGCCTCCCCGCGGATTCACGCTGGTCGAGCTTGCGGTCGTCCTGTTCGTGCTCGGCCTGGTGCTGTGGGTCGCCCTCCCCCGGCTTTCGATCGTCGGCGAGCCCGACCGGGACATGGTGTTCCGCGCGCTCTCCGCGGGTTCCGAAGCGGCGTACGACCTTTCCCTCTTCGAGAAGCGGGAGACCCGGCTCGTCCTGCATCCCTCCGCAGGGACGTACGAGTTCCTCCGTCCGGACCGCCCGAACGAGGAGAGCCGCGCCCGGGAGTTCGGATCCCGCCTGTCGGTGACCGGGATCCGCATCGAGGGGGAGGATCGTCCGCTCGATCTCCCCACGGAGATCCGGTATCTCCCCGGCGGCCGGGTCACGTCGGCCCGGATCTTCTTTCGGGACGACGGGAGTGGGAACACCCCCTCCCAATGGACCCTCCGCCTCAGCCCGTTCGACGGCTCGATGAAGGTCATCGAGGGGACGGTGCGGGAAGATGGGTGACCGCCGCGGCTTCACCCTGCTCGAGGTGCTGGTCTCCCTCGCCATCCTCTCGATCACCCTGCTCCTCGCCTACCAGGTCCTCTCCGGGGCCATCGGCGCGGAGGACCGTTCCGAACGGTGGACCGTCGCCTCCTGCATCGGGGAGTCTCTCGTCCGGGAGTCCACAGCGGTGTGGCCCGAGACCGGGGAATCGTCCGGGAAGTTCGCGGCCCCGATGGATTCCTACTCCTGGAAACGGTCGATCGTGCCGGCCGCGCACCCCGACGCCCGGGAAGTCCATGTCACCGTCACCTGGTCCGCCGAAGGCCGGGAGGAGCAGGTCACCCTCGCCGGCGTGGCCGTCAAATGACGCGACCGCCCGTTCGACGCGGGGGATTCACCCTCCTCGAGATCCTGCTGGCCCTGTCGGTGCTCTCGATCATCCTGCTGCTCCTGCTCTCGGCGTTCACGGGAGCGGCCAGGGTGCGCGAGACGCTCTCCGCGCGATCGCGCGGATTCCGCCAGGTCCGCCTCGTCCTCGACCGCATCGGGACCGACCTCATGGGGTCCTTCACGACGACGGCGCGGGAGGAGTCCGCCCTCTCCCTGCGCGAGGACCAGCTCTCGGGGATGCCGGCGGCGACGCTCACGTTCACGGCCTTCCAGCTTCCCGACGGGGACAGCGGCCACCCCCCCGCGGAAATCGTCAAGATCCGGTATTTCCCGAGGATCGGGGCCGACGGTGTCACCCTCGAGCTGCACCGGGAGCAATCCGACCTCCCGTTCGTCGCGAACAAGTTCCCCTCCAGGGAAACCACGGTGGCGGAAGGGTTGCGGGGCTTCCGCATCGAGTTGTACGACGGGACCACGTGGGTCAAGGAGTGGCCGACGGGGAGAGGGTCGAAAACGGCGCTGCCGAAAAAAGCCGCCGTCACGCTGGTGGACACGCGGGGGGAGACGTACCGCCGCGAGGTCCCGATCCCCCTGGCCGGCCAGGAGGCAAACGTGACCTGGTCCGGGCGCCGGCGCCAGGACAAACCATGAGCCGGCGGCGCGATCACGAGAAGGGGATCGCCCTCCTCGTCACCCTCCTGATCCTCGTGCTCGTGGTCGCCCTCGCCCACGAGGTCTTCCGGATCGGCGCGCAATCGGCCCAGACCGGCGCCTACGGGAGGGATTCCATCCGATGCATCCTGCTCGCCGAAGGCGGGACCGGGGCGGCGCGGATCGCCCTGCGGCAGGACGCCCGGGACAACCAGTACGACACCCTCGACGAGATCTGGTCGCGGGCCGCCTTGCCGATCACGCTCGGGGACGGGGAAGTGCGGGTCACCGTCGAGGACGAGGAACGGAAGATCGACCTGAACCGCCTCATGATGCCGAACGGGATCTCGACGGACGACCAGCGCGTCGCCGTGTTCCAGCGTCTCCTCGACACCCTCGGGATCGACCGGGCCGTGGCGGACGCCGTCCTCGACTGGCTGGACATCAACGAAAATCCCCGCGTCGGCGGGGCGGAGAGCGCGTACTACCTCGGTCTTCCGAAACCGTACCGGTCGAAGAACGACCTGTTCGACACGATCGGGGAGCTGCGCCTGGTGCGCGGCGTGACCGGCGAGGTCTTCGAGAAGCTGCGCCCCTTCGTGACCGTCTCCTCCTCCGGCACGGTGAACATCAACACCGCGCCGAAGGAGGTGCTCATGTCCCTCTCGGCGGGGAAAGACCTGGAGGATGGCGGGGCGATCGACGCGAAGTCCGCGGACGAGATCATCGAATACCGGAAGGACCACCCGTTCACGGCCGCAAGCCAGATCGGAAACGTCTCCCCGTTCCTGCGGGATCTGTACGCCCGAACCTTGATCAGGAACCTCGTGGATGTCCGGTCGACGTATTTCCACGTGCGCTCGTCCGGAGACGTCGGAGGGACCGTCCGTACGATCGACGCCATCGGAATTCGCGTGGGAAATGAGGTACAATGGCGGTTCTGGCGCATCGAGTAGACTCGCCTATCAACACCCCCGGAGGGGATCCGATGATCGTTTTTCGTCGCAGCCGTATTCTGCTTGTGATCGCAGCCACCCTTGGCCTCGCCGCGGCCGCGTGGGCCGAAGGGATCTTCCGGGTGAACGACCCGGGGAACGGGGTATGGGTGTTCGACCAGCCCTCCGTTGTGGCAAACGGTACGGTACTCCACGTGGCGTTCGTGGGCGACAATGCCGCCAGCGCCGTCGGCTCGCCCAACACCAGGGTCTATTACGCGGCGGTCAACGGGGCGGCGGACTTCACGAACAAGTTGACGGTTGACAACCAGGTTCGCATCACAGCCCCCTTCGCGATCGACAACGCCCTCTTCAATCAGGCGCGCCATCCGCAGATCGCACTGCGCTCCGCGACCGAACTGGTGATCCTCTTCCAGGGGATCCCATCCGACAACGCCGCCTCCGGGTTCAAGCTCTTTCGCGCCCTGCTGACGATCGACAACAACGCCGTGACGTCCCAACGCGTGGACAAGATCCTGGACGCGGCGGGAAATGATTTTCTGGGGGAGCTGACCGATCCCTCCTTCGCCCTTGTGACCGCCGACAACTCCATGCGGGTCGCATTTTCCTCGTCCCCATCCCTGCTGGCCCCGCCATTCTCGGACGTGTACTATGCCCGCGTCGGCCTGGACAACGCCAGGGTCGTCAATAACCCGATCCTCCTGGACAACGCGACCAGCACCGGCAGATTGCCCCTCCCCCGCCTTCGTCTGGACGGCAACAACAACAGCCACATCGCATGGGCCGCCAACGACACCACGACGGACACGCCGTCCGGAATCTATTACGCGATGGTGAAAACGGTTCCTCCCTCCGTCGTGGACAACCTCGCGATCGGCGCGACCCAGGTCCTCTCCGGAGGCCTTCGTTGGGGATTCCCCAACGTGCTCCTGGCGAACGCCAGCAACCAGATCCTGGTCCTCGCCGCCGACGAACCGTTCGGTACGACGGGATCGGCGGGATCCCTCGGAATCTCCCAGCTCAACCCGTACGCCGTGACGCACGACGGAAACCCGGTGAACGTGAACAACATCGGATCGAATTCCCTGTTCTTCCTCAACCCGCCGGGAGGGGCCGTCTTGTCTTCCGACTTCGACGCGTACCATCCGGAGACGTTTATCGACGGCCAGCTCCGGATGCACGTCGCCGGATACGGATTCCGCAGCGCCCTCTCGCCCTTCCGGGGGACCCCTGGAAGATTCTACGCAATGTCGGTCGGCAGCACGTCGGCGAGCGTCGGGACAGCCAGCGTCTTCGCCAACATGGTCTCCTCTCCCGTCCCCGTGGGTCTCGGCGACATCGCGTTCGCGATGCAGATCCCTGGGGACTACACGCGCCCCGCGTTCGCCCATCTGAACACGAAGGCGGTCCACTTCTGGTCCGGACCCGACAATGTGCTCGCGGGAGACGCCGGGGCGCGGAACCTCTACGTCACCAGCGCCCTCGACTCCCCCGACAACGCGCCCACAAAGCAGTCCGGGTGCTCGATCGTCGGCGACCCGCGTCGCGGTGAGGCGGAAAGGATCCCGGGCGCCGCCGTGCTTCTGCTCCCCGCGGTCCTGCTTGCACTCCGAAGAGCGGCCCGGAAGGCAGTTGCCAGGTAAACCCCGGATCCCAAGGGGGCTCCGGGGCCGAGCGATCGTCGCGATCGGGGTGCTCCTTTTCCTCGCCTCGCTCTCCTGCGCGGTGGCCTTCACGCTGCCGTCGGACGCGATCCTGTCCACCCTCCGGCCCATCTTCCGGAATCACGGAGTCGATCTGTCCGCGCAGGAGGCCGGGTTTCTCTTCCCTGCGGGGATCCGTCTCTCGGGGGTTACCCTCTCCTTCCCCGGGAACCCGCCCGTCGCTCTGGACGAGATCGTCGCTTCGTGGGAGTGGACCGGCTTGTTCCGATGGGCGCCCGCGCGGCTGCGGTTCCGGAAGGGTGACGCTTCCGGGGATCTGCGCTTCTCCCCCGCCTTCTGGAGCCCGGGGAGCGGACATATTCTTCTGTCGGGCGTCTCATCGTCCGATCTCCCGCTATCGGTCTTTTCGGCGTCCGGTGCAGGGTTTTCCATCCGGCAGGTCGAGGCCCGCTGGGTCGTGAGCCGCGGAAAGGTGACGGCGAACGGGTCGGGGACGCTCCACTTCCTTCAGGTTCCCGTTCCCGCGCCCGATTCCCCGATCCGCGAAGCGCGGATCGAGGGGGTCTCTCTCTCGTTCCTGATCCGGGAGAACGCCTTCCGGATCCCGAAACTCGCCGGGACCTTCGAGGGATCGCAGGTGGACGGCACGGGAGAGATCACGCGGGTCCTGTCCCCCGGGCAGTCGACGATGACCTTTCACCTGAGGATCCGGAACCCGTTCGAGGGCCGCGTCGCCTCGCTGTTCGACATGCTGTCGAAAAACGCAAAGAATGCTAATCTTAGGATCGTCGGCACGTTGGCCGCCCCGATGGGCGAGTTCCAGTTTTTCTGACAGGGGACCATGCGCACGATCGGAATCTCCATGGCGCGTGACCGGATCCGCGCCATCGCGCTCGAGGGGGCCACGCCGCCCCACCGGATCGCGGCGGCCGTATCCGTTCCGTGCTCGGAACCGTTCGGAACCCCGGAGGACACGGTCGCCCTTTCGGAGGCGCTCCGCGAAGCGCTGCCGGGGTCCCCCCTGCCGGGCGCGGTGCTGACGCTGCCGCCGCCGCTCACGTTCCTTCGACCGATGACGCTCCCGGTGACCGATCTTCCGAGGGCGAGGGCGATCCACCTGGCCGTGCTCGAGGGGAACCTCCCGATCGAGGACGAGGAGATCCTGTCCGACCTCCTGCCGGCCCCGCGCGAAGGAACAGGGACCTTCTTCGCGGTCGCGGCGCGTCGATCGTTCGTGGAACGCGCGTCGGAACGGTTCGGCGCGGCGGGGATCCGGGTGGACCGCGTCGTCACCGATCCGGTCGCCCTCCTTCTTCTTGCCCCCGAAGACGCCGGGGAGCCGCGGGACGGGATCTATCTTTCGACCTTCAACGACATCCTGCTGCTGCGCGTCTCGGAGGGGGGGGTGACGGCGGCGCGGCAGTTCCCCCGCACGATGGCCGACCGCCCCGAGGAGATTCTGGACGCGATTCGGGAGGCCGCCGGGGATGCCGTCAGCCCTCCGCTCGCGGTTTTCCTGATCGGCGAGACGCCCGCGGCGCTGGCAGCCATCCTTCCCGACGCAGAACGGATCCCGCTACCCGAGGGAGTTTCCCCCGCCCATCTTGCCGCGTACGGTGCGGCGCTGGCCCCGCTTCGCCCGGGCGTCGGCGGAGGCTTTTCGCTGAGAACGTCGGCGGAGGCCGCGCTGGAAAGGGAGCGGGATCGCCGCTGGAAGCTGGTCACGGGGATCGCCGCGGGCGTCGCCGTTCTGCTCGCCCTGGGGGCGTTCGGATTCGCCCGCTGGGCCGAGGGGGAAAAGGCGGCGCGGACGCGCGCCCTCGTGAAAAAGGAGTTCGCGGCGGTCGCACCGGACGTCCGCAACGTCGTGCAGGCGGGAGTCCAGATCCGCGCGAAGCTCGACTCCCTCCGGCGCCAGCAGAAGGAGCTCGGTATCGACGCTCCCCCGCCCGCCGACATGCTCCTGCTCGCCTCCCGGGCGCTTCCCAAGGGAGAGATCGCGGTGCGGGAGATCGCGGTCGAGGGGGGGCGCCTGCGGATCGCGGGGGACGCGGGGAGCGACGCGCGTCTGGTCGAGACGTACCGGGCCGGCCTGGCGAGCGCGTTCGGTCCCGACTATTCGGCGACCGTGCAGGAGTCCGGGGGAAGCGTAAAGGGAACGTCCGTCAAATTCACGATCCTCGTCGAGAAGAAGGTGGACCGCCGTGCTTCGTGACCGGGAGAAGCGCGTCCTCGTGATCGGCGGGGCCGCCGCCGCCGTCCTCCTTCTCCTCACCTTCGTCGTGATCCCGGGCATCTCCCGGATCAAGTCGCAAGCGCGCGCGGCCGCCGCGGCCGAGAGCGACCTCGCCGAGGTGCGCAAGGCGCGCCCCGAAATCGAGCGGATCCAGAGGGAATCCGGCGTGAAATCGGGGATCGTCCGGGCCGCCGCCAACGTCAAGGATGCCCCCCTGTCGAGGATCACCTCCGCACTCCAGGAGGCGGGGATCCCGCTGGCGGCGTTGAACATCAAGTCGGGCGGCGCGCGCGACGGCGAGCTGTTCCGGGAAGAGTCGTTCGACGTCCGGATCGAGAACCTCACGTACCTCGAGGCCGTCAAGACGCTGCAGCGGCTGTCGGCGGGAACGCTGCCGGTGGCCATCCGCTCGGCGTCCCTCAAGAGCCGCTACGACGACCCCCGCTACCTCGACGTGACCCTCCGTGTCGGATTCCTCACCCCGAAGTCTTAGTGTTGCGTTTCATAAATACGGTTGCATTCGAGGCCCGCTGCATCCGCCCCGGCGGAGTTGTGCCCCTCATGCCGGGCAATCAATACGGTATCGGCTGTCAGGGGGTACCCCAAGGGAGCGTACTTTGTCCGGGAATGGGGCGGCTCCCTCACCGTACTTTCCCAGTACGCCTCGGTCGCGACGCCTTGCCGGATGCGGCGCATCGACCCTCTCGGTGCGACACCGTATTTATGAAACGCAACACTTCGGCCAGGCGCCTTCTTTCCCTCTTCCTGCTCGCGGTGTTCCTGCCGCTGCTGTCCGGATGCCTGTCCGGGGAGAAGCGACGGACCTTCTCTCCCCCGGACGACGAACTTTTGCGCGCAAAGGCCGACCCGCGGCTCCGAAAGGAAGCGGAGACGGGCGGCACCGAGCTGTTCGCGGCGATCGCGGTCTACCGCAACGACGTTTTCCTCGACCAGTCGGAGGCCCTCGGGCGATCGTCGCTGACGGTCCTGAACGAGCTGGGAAACACCGTCATCCTGCTGCTGTCTCCCGGGCAGATCGTTCCCCTCCTCAAGGACCCTTCCCTCCGGAAGGCGGCCTGGTTCGGACCGCAAGGGCTCCTGGCCCGCCTGGACCCGTCGCTGGAGCTCGATATGCTCACCCGCTTCGGCGCGGGGACCGAAGACCGTGACGTGACTCTCCTGCTTCGGTTCGTGGACGTCGGCGGGGCGGAGGAGGAGCGGCACGTCGCCGCCGCCGGATTCCGTGTCGTCACCCCGGCCGGCCCGAACTGGGTCGTCACCGGCCCGATCGCAGGACTCCCGAAGTTGCTGGAAAGCGATCGAATCATCTACATCGAAAAAGCGTCTTAACCAGATATCCTTCGGGGAGCGCCACCGTATGATCCTTGCCTGGCGAAATGGTTTCCTGCTGGTTGCTGCCGGAGTCCTGCTGCTCTCCTTGTCCGTGGCACCGGGTTGCTGCAAGCGGTGCTACGGAACGCGGGAGAAAGCGGTGCCGACGGACAACACGGCGGGGACCGATCGCGCCGGCGTCACGGTGACGGAGCATGTTCCGCGCGCCGGAACCACCGGCTTCGCGACTGACAATGCAGCGACCGCTCCTTCCACTCTTTCGATTCCGCGGGCGATTCCGATCGGGAAAAAACCGCCCCCAAAGGTCATCCCATCAGCGGAGGATCCACAGTGAACCCCCGAATAGCTTGGCACACAGCGGTCGTTTCGGCCCTGCTCCTCGCGGGGTGCGGGACGGCGGACGTCACCTCGCAGGGGACGTCAACCTCCGGTGCGGGCGATCCCCGATCGGTATCACAAGGCGTCTTTCTGACGCAGACGGTTCCTTCCGCGGAGGTTTCCGCCGCCTCGACGACTGCCGCCGCCACGCGGCTTGGCAACGCATTGAATGCAGCGCCGGGTGCTCCACCGACGTTCCCGAGGGCGATCCCGCGCCTCCGCGGCCCTCGGCCCGTCGAGTTGCCGTCCCTGTTCGATCCAATCCCGTCGGAGGTAGTCGATATCGTGGGCGGCGCGCGCTTTACTGCCGCGCCGGCTCCGCTCGTCGTCGCTTCCCCCGCTCCCCTGGCGCCGGCCGTCCTCTCTTCTTTCGTCGGCCTCGTGGACGACCTGCGGGTCATCCCGCCGGACACGATGGGGGCAGCGGGACCGAACCACCTGGTGAGCTTCCTCAACTCGGAGGTCGGGTTCTTCACGAAGACCGGGACCCTCCTCAACCCCGGCGTCACGCTGTCCGGCTTCTGGTCACCGCTGATCTCTGCGAATCTTCTGCCCACCGACGTGTTCGATCCGAAGGTGATCTACGATCCGTCGAGCGGCCGGTTCATCGCCGTGACCCTCGACGGCCAGTTCCCTTTCGACAATTCCTCCCATGTCCTGCTGGCCATCTCCCGCACTTCCGACCCGACGGCCGGCTGGAGCACCTGGGCGTTGCCGGCCGACAACACCGGCGCCACTTGGGCAGACTTTCCAGGGCTTGGCGTCGATGACAATAACGTCTACATCACGGTGAACCTTTTCGACAACGCCGCCATCCCCAACTTTCACAACAGCAAGGTCTTTCGCGCCCCGAAGACACAACTGCTCACCCTCCCGCAGACAACACCGCTCTCATGGACGGAGTTCACAGACCCGGGGTTCACCCTCCAGCCTGCCCATTCGCTCGGAACCGCGACGTCTGAATATTTCGTCACCGAATCCGGTATCGTAATTGGCAACCGGAGGTTCCTAGAAATCCTCGCGGTTACAGGGATACCACCGACGCTGGTGTCCCTCGGTGCCGTGGAGGTTTCGACGTATCCCGTCGCCGCCCTGCCGTTCGCACCACAGACGCAAATCGACACCGGTGATACGAGGATCCTGAACGCGATCCAGAGGAACGGCCACGTGTACGCGACCCACACCGTGTCGAACGCAACGAACACCAGGACGGAAGTGGCGTGGTACGAAATCGTCCCATCATCGCCCCCCACTCTCGCACAAGAGGGACGGGTCTCCGACCCGACCCGTTTTTACTACTACCCTTCCATCGCCGTGAACATGAACGGAGACGTCGCGCTGGGCTTCAGCGGCTCCGACAACACCGCACCCGCCGAGTTTCCCGGCGCCTACTACACCTCCCGTCTGAACAGCGACCCCTCCGGGTTCACCCAGACGGTGGGGTTGCTCAAGGCGGGGTTGGCCCCCTATTTCAAAACGGGCCAAGGAGGCACCGATAATCGGTGGGGAGATTTCAGCGCGACGATGGTGGACCCCACGGACAACCTCACCTTCTGGACGCTTCAGGAATACGCGCAGACCGGCAACCAGTGGGGCACCTGGTGGGGGTCGTTCCGCCTCACCGATATCCTCGCGCCGGACAACGTCGTCGTCACTTTGCAGGGAAACCTCACGGTCCAATTGACCTGGAGCGACCGGGCGAACAACGACATCGCCTATGTGGTGGAGCGAAAGACCGGTGCGGGGGGAACGTTCGCTGTCCTCACATCCCCACAGCTGCCGGCGAACAGCACGTCATACACCGACAACTCGGGACTGGCCCTCGGGACCTCGTACTTCTACCGCGTGGGGGCGGTCAGCCCCAGCAGCACTGGGTACTCCGGCGAAGTCCAAGTCGTGACCCCGGCACCGCCACCCTCTTCCGGAAGCGGTGGTGGCGGATGCCTTTCCATCACCCGATCCGGAGGCGATGTGCCGGTCGGCACGTCGATCTTCTCCGTCGGGATCCTCCTCCTCCCCGCGTGCGCCCTCGGGTTGCGCCGTTTTTTCCGTCGGCAGGAACGGACCCTTCCGATCCGGCACCCCCTTTGCTAAGGATAGGGGAAACGCGGTGGAGGGGACGATGATCCAGGGCGATCCGGGTGCAAGGCTTTCCGTGACTATATCGAACGGGATGACGGTTGAGGTGCGGTTGGGGCAGAAAGAGGTCAAGATCGGCAGGGGGCACGAGGCCGACCTCCAGTTGCCGGACCCTTCCGTTTCTCGGCTCCACGCCAAGGTCTTCCGCGTTGGAAGCCAATATTTCATCGCGGACCTTCGCAGCCGCAACGGCACGCACGCCGACGGCAAGCGGATCACCCAGCTGGCCCTGGAAGACGGGAGGATGTTCCAGGTGGGGCCGTTCCGGATCCACTTTCATCGCCCCATGTCCGGGATCTCCGCGGGAGACGAGCCGACGGTCCCACCGGGGACGGCGTCCGGGATCATCGGTTCCTTCGAATCGGACCCGATCCGCGTTCCGAGGCGGACGGAAGCGCCCTCGGTCCCCGGCGAGGCGCCGTTCGGCCTGATCGGCGGATCGGCTCATGTACGGAAACTGGTCGCGACGATCCGCCGCGTCGGCACGTCGGACGTGCCGATCCTGATCGAGGGGGAAACGGGGAGCGGCAAGGAACTGGTCGCCCGGGGGATCCACGACGCCTCCGCGCGCCGGGAGCGCCCGTTCATCGTCGTCAACTGCGGGGCGATCTCGCCCGAGCTCATCGAAAGCGAGCTGTTCGGACACGAGAAGGGGGCGTTCACCGGGGCCACCGCGCTGCGGAGAGGGGCGTTCGAACTCGCCAATAGCGGTACGATATTCCTTGATGAAATCGGCGAGTTACCTCTTGCACTTCAACCAAAACTTTTACGCGCCCTCGAGCAGAAAGAGGTCAAGCGGGTCGGAGGAAACGACCTGCTGCTGGCCGACGTCCGGATCCTCGCCGCCACGAATCGGAATCTCCGGGAGGAGATCACACGGAAGGCGTTCCGCGAAGATCTTTACTTCCGCATCGGCGCCATCACGGTATCGATCCCTCCCCTGCGGGACCGACGGGAAGACGTGGCCGCGATCGCCCGGCACTTCCTTTCGGGGATGGGGAACCTTACCGCCGAGCGTATCCCGGGGCTCTCCCCCGCCGCACTGGACTCCCTGATCTCCCACGACTGGCCAGGGAACGTGCGCGAGCTGCGCAACGCGATCCAGCGGGCCGTGGTGATGGCGGAGAGCGGGGAGCTGGCCGGACCGGATTTCTCCTTCCTGCGCCAGCCGGCGAAGCCAGACGCGGAAACGGAAAACCCGGCCGGGCTCTCGCGCTGGGAGCAGGCGGAGCGGACGAACATCCTCGGTGAACTCGCCCGCCAGATGGGGAACAAGACGAAGACGGCGCGCGAGCTCGGGATCGCCAAGTCGACCCTGTTCGAGAAGTT